>ERZ773035.206-NODE-206-length-50110-cov-5.393827_pt1 | contig 50110 bp, 45 predicted proteins | sample MGYA00511487_ERZ773035 | MGnify/ENA primary metagenome ERZ773035 (study PRJEB29015, sample SAMEA2737985) | human oral metagenome | biome: human oral; feature: human-associated habitat; material: dental | place: China | collected 2024 ... | reverse complement strand
CTATATGAGTCAAATTGAATATACCAGGAGGTTTTACAACATGAAACAACAGCGAATGAATCTTCTCTTACGTATATTATTTATTCTCTTGATGATTGCGATATCTGGTGCTGCAGTTCTCCAAATCTGCGCACCAGAATATATGGGTAGTCATGCGGCATATGGTATCTCAACAGGATGGCAAAGAGAAATTGGTTTCTGGAATATAGCAGTACTTGTAATATTAATTACTGCCTATCGTCATTATAATTGGATCTATTTACAATCCATTCTTCTCGCTTTGATTCTTGGTGGTATTGGGATTGGTACAAATCACTTCATCCATTACTTACAAATGCACGAAACCGTTAATCTAGTAGGAGCTATCGAAAATTATCTACTTGTGATTGGTTGGATGATTGGATGGACTATTGAAAAAAACAAACAACTATAATAAAACGCTATTAATTACTTGGGGTTAGGCTACCTTCAAAAATAAAAACCTCTCAGTTTTTAACTTTTTGCTAAGAAAGAAAAAAACCAGAGAGGAAGCCATAAATGGCTATTGATTGTATTATCATATTTACTGTGAATTTATACCAATATTAAGTTCATAGTCTATACAAAAAATCTATATTCATGAAAAAAGTTCACATATGAGTGAACTTTTTCAAATCATTCTTATTTTGAAGAAAGAGCCTTAACGTTGTAGAAAGCCTGTCTTCCACGGTATTCTGCAACTGAACCTAATTCTTCTTCGATTCTCATCAACTGGTTGTACTTAGCGATACGGTCTGTACGGCTCATAGAACCTGTCTTGATCTGACCAGCGTTTGTAGCAACTACTAAGTCAGCGATTGTTGAATCTTCAGATTCACCTGAACGGTGAGATACAACTGCTGTGTACTTAGCTTCCTTAGCCATTTCGATAGAATCTAATGTTTCTGTTAATGTACCAATCTGGTTAACCTTGATTAATACAGCATTAGCTGCCTTTAATTCAATACCCTTCTTGATATATGTTGTGTTTGTAACGAAGAGGTCATCACCAACAAGCTGAACCTTTTCGCCTAAACGTTCTGTTAACTTAACCCAACCATCCCAGTCGTTTTCAGCTAAGCCGTCTTCGATTGAGATTAATGGATACTTCTCTACCCATGAAGCTAACATGTCAATCATCTGTTCAGATGTCTTGTCACCTTCACCGGAACGTGTTAATTCATAAACACCCTTTTCAGCGTTGTAGAATTCAGAAGCAGCTAAGTCCATAGCGAAGCAAATATCCTCACCTAACTTGTAGCCAGCCTTTTCAACAGCTTCAACCATTAAAGCCAATGGGCCTTCGTTACCTAATGTTTCTAATGGACCGTTGTTTCCAGGTACGCATGATGGAGCATATCCACCTTCATCACCTACAGCTGTGTTGTACTTGTAGGACTTTAATACCTTCTTTAATACATGGAATACTTCAGAACCCATACGAACTGCTTCGTGTACGCTCTTAGCACCTACTGGCATAATCATGTATTCTTGGCAGTCTGCAGAAGAATCAGCATGCTTACCACCGTTTAATACGTTCATCATTGGAACTGGTAATACCTTAGCATTGGCACCACCAATATACTTGTATAATGGCAAGCCACAAGCATCAGCAGCAGCACGAGCAGCAGCTAATGAAACAGCTAATGTAGCATTTGCGCCAAGGTTGCTCTTGAATGGTGTTCCATCAAGATCAAGCATTGTCTTATCAATTAAGTTCTGGTCAAATACATTTAAACCGATAACCTTTGGAGCAATCTTTTCGTTAACGTTAGCAACAGCTTTTAATGTACCTGTGCCAAGGAAACGACCCTTGTCACCATCACGAAGCTCTAAAGCTTCACGTTCACCTGTGGAAGCGCCTGATGGAACGATAGCACGTCCCCAAGCACCGGACTCAGTTGTAACTTCACATTCTACTGTTGGATTTCCACGAGAGTCTAAGACTTCACGTGCGTGTACTTCAGCAATTGGATCAATAAAATTAGGCATCTAAATTTTCCTCCTATGATAACCTAAAACATATTCTCTCAGCTAAGCTGAGTAAGAACCTATTTTGTAGCGTCAATAATTTCCTTGAAGGATTCAACCTTTAAGGATGCACCACCGATTAACGCACCATCGATGTCTTCGCAAGCCATATATTCCTTGATGTTTGTTGGCTTAACAGATCCGCCGTATTGGATACGAACTGCTTGAGCAGTTGCTTCATCATATAAGCTCTTCACTGTTTCACGAACTAGCTTGCAGCAAGCTTCAGCTGTATTTACATCAGCACTCTTACCTGTTCCGATAGCCCAGATTGGTTCATAAGCGATAACCATCTTGGATACTTCTTCAGCTGTTAAACCAGCTAAAGAACCAGCTAACTGAGACTTAACAACTTCTTCAGTCTTGCCAGCATCGTATTCAGCTTCTGTTTCACCCACACATAAGATAGGTGTGATGTTATCAGCGAATAATCTCTTGCACTTAGCAGCACAAGCAGCATCTGTTTCGTTGTAGTATGTACGTCTTTCGGAGTGACCGATAATGCAGTATGTAATACCGATTTCCTTTAACATTGGAACAGATACTTCGCCTGTATAAGCGCCAGAATCCTTTTCATGGCAGTTTTCAGCAGCGATTAATAAATTCTTAGCAGCCTTAACGCAAACATCTAAGTCTACGTATGGAGCACCAATACCATAATCAGCAGCTTCTGTACCTGTCAATACTTCTTCAATACCCTTCATGAACTCCGCAGCTTCTGAAGGTGTCTTATTCATTTTCCAGTTACCGAAAATTACTGGTTTTCTTGTCATGTTTCTTTTCCTTACTTCTCAGGAATAATAGCGATTCCTGGGAGTTCCTTTCCTTCCATATATTCTAGAGATGCTCCACCACCTGTAGAGATGTGGCTGAACTTCTCTGCGAAACCTAAGTTCTTAGCAGCAGAAGCAGAATCACCACCACCGATAATTGTTGTAGCACCTTCAAGGTTAGCTAATGTTTCACAGATAGCGATTGTACCCTTAGCAAATCTTTCATCTTCAAATACACCCATTGGTCCATTCCAGAATACTGTCTTAGCACCAACTAATTCATCCTGGAACTTCTTAACAGATTCAGGACCGATATCTAAGCCCATAAAGCCATCTGGGATTTCTCCAGCAACGACAGTCTTGATTTCTGTTGGGTTAGAGAAGTCATTTGCTACAACTGTATCTACAGGTAAGAATAACTTACCTTCGCCCTTGTTCATGAATTCATTCGCTAATTCCATCTTGTCAGCTTCTAATAGAGATGTACCAATCTTGCCACCCTTAGCAGCTGAGAATGTATAAGCCATTCCTCCACCGATTAATACCTTATCAGCAATCTTCAATAAGTTTTCGATAACGCCGATCTTATCAGAAACCTTCGCACCACCTAAGATAGCAACGAATGGTCTTTGTGGATCATTAACTGCCTTACCTAAAACACTAACTTCCTTTTCAACTAAGAAACCTAAAGCTGAAGGAATATGTGTTGGAATACCAACTGTTGACGCATGAGCTCTGTGTACAGAACCAAATGCATCTTCTACAAATAAATCACCTAATGAAGCCCAGTATTTACCTAACTCTTCATCATTCTTTGTTTCGCCCTTCTCATAACGAGTGTTCTGCATCAGTACGATAGAACCCTCTTCCTGAGCAGCAACTGCTTCTTCAAGTTCAGCACCACGAGTAGCATTTACAAACTTTACAGGTGCACTCTGCAATGAAGCTAAGCAATCTGCAACGATAGACATATCATTCTTTGCATAGTCCTCTTCAGTCTTAATCTTACCTAAGTGGCTCAAAAGTAATACTTTTGCTCCATGCTCTGTAAGATAATTAATTGTTGGCAATGCTGCACGAACACGATTATCATCTGTGATTACATTTCCCTTGTGTGGAACGTTGAAGTCAACACGAACAATGACGTGTTTTCCTTTAACATCTAGGTCTTTTACAGTAACTTTAGACATTTGAATTATCCTCCTATGTACTGCAAAAATTATAACACTTGCGAGCCAAACTTGAAAATGAAGAAACGTAAATAATGAGTATTTTAAGACAATTTTCAAAGATTTTTAAGAAGTAAGCGTTTCCAAAATTTGTATCAAAATTATTTTGTGTAAAAAATAACAAGTGGTCTAATCAATCCTTCTGCCTAGACTACTTATTTCTTTTGAAATATCTTACCAACTACCATTCCAAGACCCATCAAAATGCTATAAATTCCCGGATAAATCATACAGTCCCACTGCCCATCCATGCGGAAATAAATAACTGGAATAAACAAAAACGCAGCAAACCACAAAATCAACCAATCAAAGCCTTGCAGCTTTCCATAAATTAGTCCACTGACAATAGAAAGAATCGGATTGATCAAAAGTAGTAGATAGATTGCCGATCCAGTATCCACTAACATAAAAGGAAACACAATATACCAAATAACCAATAGAACAATCATGGTCACTCTACTTTTCAACATGAATCATACCTCCGATTAAGCCCTTCGAATATACTCCTTCAAATCCTCAAAATTTCCATGTAATTCATGCTCAATGTCAATCCCATCCGGATTGATCAAGCAGTCCGTGATATAAAAGATATCCATACCTAATTGCTTCACCACACCATCTTCACCAACATCATTACCAACCATCAAGCATTCACTAGCCTCTAAACCTAAAGTATCTAGTATCTCTTGATAATATAAAAGATTAGGCTTGCATGCATGACTATTTTCATAAGTAGTAACCAGCTCAAAATCACTTGGCATTAGCCCTGTCCAACGAATTCTTTCCTCTGTTGCAATTCTAGGAAACAAAGGATTCGTTGCAAGCACAACTCTATATCCCTGCTGCTTTGCATATTGAATCATTTCTTTGGCAAACGGTTGAAAACCGCAAGTATTCTGTACCTTAGGGAAATCTTCACGATAGAAATCGTCAAATTTCGTACGGTCATTCTTTGTCTGCTCATCACCATACACTTCAGAAAAGCACTTCCAGAACACATCTTCGTTTGTTAGTACTCCATCATTTTTAATGACTGCACTAATACCCTTCCAAATTGTATGAATCAACTCCTCCGGCTTATACCCAAGCCTAGCCATCCTCTTAGCTATTAGTCCAAAATACGTCTTTATAAATATATCCTGATCCATCGGTAGTAATGTACCATCTAGATCAAAGAGGATTGCTTTCTTCATATAGATATCTCCACTTCTTCTTACACAATGTTAAAAGTCATTGCATAAATAATAAGAAAATCTTATCACTTTCAATGATACAATGTTCTTAAATCATATTCTATATTTGCTAATGGAGAGGTTACTTTATGAAGATAATTGTTTCATATTTTATAGAAGCCACAGAGAAGTTCAAATTGTCATTCTGCAAATCTTTTCTAATGACAGTGCTAGTATCCCTTGCAAATCTAGCAACCATCATCCACTTTAGACTCATTTTAAATCATATCTCCACAAGTTCAACCGAGATAATTAAATACTTAATTATTTTATGTCTATTGTTAGTATTCACTTCATTCATCAATGTTTTATGGTCAATCTCTTTAGATAAATTTGGTGGAGAGTATATTGCCTATTTGGTCCATCAATGTCAAACGTCGATTTATAACACAAAATTTGAAAATGTTGATTCATCAAAAATTAGTCATGCTTTGTACAATGATATTCTGAATATTTTCCGCGTTGTAGGGAATTTTATTCCATCATTGCTTTGCTCTGTTATACTTATCATTTTGCTTCTAATTTTATCTATTACCATTGATCTTTTTATATCCTTATTTCTACTCTTCTCCATCATTGTAGGAATTATGATTTCGTATATCTCTAGAAAAATCATTGTAGAATCATCAACATCTACAAACCAAAAATTAAAAGAATACTATAACACCCTACATGAATATACTGATAAAGTTGAATACATAAAAACAAATAATCTATTATCCTACTTTGTAAACCTTACTCAAGCTAAAATAACCAATTTCATATCTTCTTCCGTAAAAGAAGACAAGAAGATTTATTTCTTCAGTACATTCACGCAAAACTATAATTCATTGATGCAATTTATTTTATCAATATTTCTGTCACTACCCGTTTACCAAAACTCATTACCAAATCTAGCGTTCTATATTATTCTATTTAACTTCCTAATGTCACAAGGCCAAAGAATGGAACTGCTATTCCAGCAAATTAATAGAAACAAAGTATGCTTTACCAATATTTCAGAAATCCGAAATCTTCCAGTACACAAGGGAGATAAACTTATTACTGATATTACTGCAATTGAATTAAAAGATATTTCATTTTCGTATCCAAATAAGTCAAAAAATATTCTTGATCACTTTTCTCTTCAATTAATGAAAGGAGATTTCGCACTAGTCAAGGGAACTAATGGTGTTGGTAAAACAACTCTGTTTCGAATTCTACTTAATCAATACTCTCCTACATCAGGAGAAGTATTGATTAACAATGAAAAACTTGATTCTTATAGTATGTCTTCTTATTACGATAGTATCGCTTATATCAGTCAACATGAGCCCGTATTGAATACATCAATCAAAAAATACTTAGAGGAAATTTCACATTCTACCGTCAAACCCGATACAGTAGATCAAATTATCTCTAGATTGCAAATGTTCAATCTACATCACATTAATGAAAGCGAACTTTCCGGTGGTGAGAAGAAAAAAGTATTACTGTTAAAATTAATGTCCTTAGAAGATAAAGTATCTTTAATTTTGATAGATGAAGTAGATGCTGAACTAGATGCAGAAACAAAAGATAAATTCTATTCGCACTTAAATGATCTAGCATCTAACCAAGATAAGATAATTCTTGTAATCCAGCATAATGACACAAGTCTATTGAATTATAATAAAACGATATCATTCTAAGACAGTAAAGAGGCAGGTTCTAAAGCCTGCCTCTACGATTTTGTATGTAAGTAAATACCTAGTCCCAGTTACAAATTGAGTAATACAACTGTTCATACTGATTCGCACTTTGTTCCCAGCTTACATCAGTATTCATTGCACTCTTCACTAAGCCCTTCCATCCGGTCTTATTGTTGTAATACTGTTCCAATGCATAACGTAGTGTGTACATCATGTCATTTGGATTTGCAGCCCAAAAACTAAAGCCATTACCTTCACCTGTATATTGGTTATATGGATGAACCGTATCCTTTAGACCACCTGTTTCACGTACGATTGGAAGTGTGCCATAATGCATGGCAATTAACTGACCAATTCCACATGGTTCATAGATGGAAGGCATGAAGAACATATCACAACCCGCATAGATAAGGTGTGCAAGATCTTCGTTATAGCCACAGTAGTATACTGCTCTACCTTTATATTCAGACTCTAACCACTTAAATGCATTCTCTGCATTTGCTTCACCTGTACCAAGAATAACAAATTGAACATTTTGATCCATAATCTCACGTAACTTCTCTGTGACCATATACATTCCCTTTTGTTCTGTTAGTCGGGATACGATACCGATAAGTGCAACATCACTCTTCACTTCTAAGCCAAGTGTTTCCTGTAGAGCCTTCTTGTTCTCCTTCTTGCCAGAAACATAGTTTCTAATATCAAAGTTCTTTGCAAGATGCTTATCCGTCTTTGGATTCCAATCTACAGTATCAATACCATTTACGATACCCCAAAGGTCTCCACGACGGTAGCGTAGTACAGAATCCATACGTTCGCCATAGGTTTGTGTCAAAATCTCTTCAGCGTATGTTGGAGATACTGTTGTAATCTTGTCTGCATATACAATCGCAGCCTTCATAAAACTGATACCTGTATCAAACTTGATGGAACCATTATCGAAATAACTGTAATCCAGTCCTAGACAACTCTCCATCATTTCAACGCCAAAGTTACCTTGGAATGCCATGTTGTGAATTGTGTAGACATGCTTGATTTGTTGATAACGATAGTCATCCGCATAACATGCATGCGCAATTAATGGCATCATACCCGTCTGCCAGTCATTTTCATGAATGATATTTGGCCACCAGTTAATGAAATAAATCATATCTAATACAGCACGTTGGAAGAAAGCAAATCTTTCACCATCATCCTCATAGCCATATAAACCATCTCTTTCGAAATATCCTTGATGTTCAACAAAGTAATATACAACCCCATCTACATCACAACGATAGAAAGTTGCTGGTTGGTCAATCCATCCAGAACGAACTTGGATTGTGCCAAGTCTTTCTAGCTTATCGTAATGTTTCTCAATAATTTTTTTGTATAAAGGCAAGGCAACACGTACATCATGTCCACGCTTTGCTAATGTTCTTGGTAAACTACCAATAACATCTGCTAAACCTCCCGTTTTGATAAATGGTAAGCCCTCTCCTGCCACAAACAATACAGATCTACTCATTGAATACTCCTCGCTTCCTAGATGCAATCTCTACGCTTTACGTAAATAAGACTATCTTCTGTTCCAACAAGTTCTTTTACTTTATGGATTGTTGCATACTTATCAACAATGACATGGTCAAGGTGAACACCCTCACCAATGATTGCCCCCGGTAAGACAATACTATTCTCAATCACAGCATCCTTACCAACCTTAACATTTCTGCTGATGATGGAATTCTTGACTGTACCTTCCACTTCACAACCATTCGCAACAACACTAGCAGTAACATCCGAATCTTCTCCAAATATGGATGGGCTAGAGTTATTTGTATGCGTATAGATTGGCCAATTTGACTTGAATAAGTTAAAGGCAACCTTGTAATCCTTCAGCAACATGTTGATACGGTAGTATTCATTTTGATTATTGATACATGCAACAAATCCCTTCACTGCATATCCACGGATATCTACTTCATTTACAACTTCACGTAATACATCCTTGAACCAGTATAGTGAGGAAATCTCCGCACCTGTCTTTACTAATGTAATAAACAAGTCCTTTCTCATCACATATGCTTCTAAGGAAACAGAACGTGTCTTATATTTACCACGATTCTTATCAATGGAAAGAACTCTCTTATCCTTATCCATTGTAAATGTATCACATTCGTGGAATGCTGTTTTAGCATCTGATGTATTTGTATAGAGTGCTGTAATATCTGCACCACTTTCGATATGTGCATCTAATACTTCACTAAAGTCGATATCATAGATAAAATAACTTGGTGCGATTACAACATATGGATTCTTATCCTTCTCAATGTACTGCATATTCAAGATATAGTTTGCAATATCGTGATTATATACAGGTGATGAGAATGTCTTTTCACCAAATAAGATACGTAATTTACCACGCTTAGAGTTGATGTTGTAATGACGTCCATCTCCTAAGTGCTCGATAAGATTGCGTGGCTTTTCTTTGCAATAAACCTGAACGCTATCAATACCTGAGTTTGTCATGTTACTGAGAATAAAGTCAATAATACGATATCTTCCCATAAACGCTGTTGCTGGAACAGGTCGGAAATCACCAAGTCCCTCAATATTAACGGAACTGTCTTCAAATGAAATAATACCCAAAGCTTTCATGATTTCTCCTCCTACTCCGTAACATTCTTAGCAATCAATTCAATATGATCACTATCCGCTGAACCTAATACAACGCCTGAACCAATCTCTACATTATCCGCAACGATACAACGTGTAATCTTTGCACCTGAACCAATCTTAGCGCCTGTTAAGATAACAGAATCCTGTACATCAGCACCTTCATCAATAAAGGAGTTCGTACCTAATACTGAATTGTTGACTTTACCTAACACCACGCTACCCTGCGTAATGTAACTATTACGTACAACCGCATTTTCACCGATAAACTGTGGTAGTGCGTTGATATCTTCTGTATAGATCTTCCAATCAGGATCACCTAAGTTTAAAGCGTTGTTATTCTTCAATAGATCCATATTGGACTCCCAAAGTGAATCAATTGTTCCAACATCCTTCCAGTATCCCTTAAAGCGGTATGCCGCTAGAACTTTATTATCATCTAGATATGCAGGGATGATATCCTTGCCAAAATCATGTGAGGACTGTTCATTCTTATCATCTTCAAGTAAGTACTTACGTAATGTCTTATATGTAAAGATATAAATACCCATTGAAGCTAAATTACTCTTTGGATGTGCAGGCTTCTCTTCGAATTCCTGAATCATGTCATTCTTATCACAATTCATGATACCGAATCTTGAAGCTTCCTTCATTGGAACCTGTAATACGGCGATTGTCGCATCAGCACCCTTTGCGATATGATGCTTTAACATCTTTTCATAGTTCATCTTATAGATATGGTCGCCAGATAAAATGAGTACATATTCTGGTTCAATACTATCTAAAAAGTCAATATTCTGTGTGATCGCATCTGCTGTTCCACGATACACTTCAAAACCTGTCTGATCTCTTTCACGTGGTGGAAGTACGAATACACCACCATCATTTGTATCTAGACCCCAGAACTGGTCCTTTGCGACATAAGCATTTAATAAAACGGATTCATATTGTGTTAATACACCTACTGTGTTAATACCTGAATTTGCACAATTACTTAGTGGAAAATCGATAATTCTATACTTTCCTCCAAAATGCACTGCAGGCTTTGCGACCTTCTTCGTTAAGTCGTGCAGACGGCTTCCGCGGCCACCCGCAAGAATCATCGCAACCATTGCATTAGATCTCATAACATCCTCCTTAATCAAAACTATGGATACGCTTACATTATAAACTAATATTGATAATCAGAACATTCCCATATGCAAAATATCTCGTTTTTATTCAATTTTTTGATGAAAATCTCAAATATTTTTGATCTGCCAATCAATCCCCTCACGATTGTTTTTCTCTAGAAATTCATTTGCTTTTTTGAAGTGATTACAGCCAAAAAATCCATTGTATGCCGACAAGGGTGATGGATGTGCTGCCTCTAAAATAAGATGCTTCGTTTTATCAATCATGCATGCTTTATTTCTAGCTGCTCTTCCCCACAACAGGAAGACCACCGATTCCTTCTTTTCATTGATTTTTTGAATCACATGATCAGTAAATATTTCCCATCCCATGCCAGCATGACTCTGCGGATGAGAATCTTCTACTGTCATCACCGTATTCAGCAGGAATACACCCTGCTTTGCCCACGGCACAAGATAACCATTATTTGGAATTGGATAGCCATATTCTGCTTGTAATTCCTTGTACATATTCAAAAGGCTTGGTGGTATCTTAATCCCAGGGTTAACCGAGAAACACAAACCATGTGCCTGCCCTTTTTGATGATATGGATCTTGACCAAGAATAACTACCTTGATATCCGAATAATCACAGTGATGAAATGCGGAGAAAACCTGCCTCTTTGGCGGATATATCTCCTTTGTCTCATAGGCATTCTTCAAAAATTCCGATAGCTTCAAGAAATATTCTTTTTTCCATTCTTGATGCAACCATTCTGTCCATTGATTATCCATTCCAGTACTTGCTCCTCTTATATAAAAAATCATACCACTTCGGTATGATTTTTCACTATTTTATTGATAGTTATTTTCTTTTTTCTTACGAATGAAAACAACAACTAAAATTAACACTGTAGCTGCTAACGATACCCAAAGACCAATCTTACCTAGATTGATAAACGGCTTGTTAGAAGTAGAAGTTGTAACACTTGCACCACTAGCTTCAAGATACTTCTCTAAGTCCTTTTGCACGATATCGAATGGACGATCACCATGTGTTAATAACATACGGTTGAATTCTACTACATCATACTTCTTTCCGAGTGCGGACTGTGCCTGATCACGGAAGTGAAGATAGTATGTTAGACCAACACCATAAGGTACGATAGAACCTGGTTCTTGTGTTACAGCCGCAATTACATTTGAAGCTGCGGAAGCATTCAATCCTAGTGATTCATAGTATTTTCCTAACTTCTTCTCATCCCAACCCATACCATTTACTAAGAAATCAGCCTGTGCAGGCAAGATGTAGTTTAAGTTTGTATTGATACGGTTTTCTTCCTTGGCACCATCATTTAAGTCAGAATATGCCCAAGAAACATCTTCACAATACATTGCCCAGCCTTCTGTATAACCGATATTGCTGAGCTGTGTACGTAATGGATTTGGATTTGTATTCAAGTACCAAGTAATCTGGAATAAGTGTCCAGGGAAACCTTCATGTGCTAAAGTACTATACATTTCATTTGTTGAATTTACATTATCGCCGTTAATCTTAATAACGTTGTTTACGATATCATCGATTGGTGGCTGCATGTAATACGCAACAATACCATCATTGGCAACAGAACTATCTAAGTAGCTTGCTGTAAATGTTACTTCAGGACCTTCAGGAAATTCCTGTAAATGTCCTTGTAATGTATTTAGAATCTCTGTAGGATCTTTTTCTGGTAATGCTTCTTCTAAGTCATCATCCTTCTTAGCGTTCAAATACAACGTTCTGGCTTCATCAATTAACTTCTTTAGCTGTTCATCTGTTAATTCAAATAATTCTTGTAAAGAAGCGGATGAACTTGACTTTGAACGTAATAATGCTGCGTAATATTCTTTCCCATCTGGTAAGTCATACAAGCTTAAAGATGTACGTGTACCACGGAATGTTTCAAGTTCCTGCGCAAGCTTCTGATATTCAGGAATGTATGTGTTTAAAATAAAGTCACGATTCTTTTCTTTATATGCTGTACGCTGTTCCTCTGTCAAGCCTTCAAACTTATCTACATTCTGATTAAAAATCTGAATGAGTGGGTTGTTGTCTGTCTTCGCAACAAACTTTTCAATACCATCTAGTGTGCTATCTAAAGCAGCATCTGTCATGAAGTATCCATTCTGTACCTGTGTACGTGTTACTTCTAGTGCACCTTCAATATATGCTGGAACACTCTCTAATACAGATAGATAATCATCGATATCTTCCTGCTTGTAGAACACAAACTCCGTAAAGTTTGTAATTAAATTACTTTGAATACCATGGTTTGGCAAGAACTGAAAATCAAACATTGGGTAGTTCAAGAGTTCACGAGTACTTTCTAGGTAATACTTATATGTATCGTAATCATGTTGTTGTACATCTGACAACTCATCATAATTGAACTTCTCCAATGCCTTTAAAGACTCCTCAACCTTTGCGATACTCTCTGAGTTATCTAAAGTTGGAGGTTCACCAATCGTTGGCTTTGGTTTTGTAATACCATATTTTTCATAATCCTTTAATGCAAAATGTAATGATGTATAATCATTTCCCATCATTTCGATGAACTCATTTCGCATAAACTGATCAAAATCAGCATTTGTTTCTTCTGCATGTACAGGTGAAATTACACAAAGAAGCGCCATGGCAATTAAGCCAAGTAAAAACTTTCTTATTTTCATCTATTCATTCTCCTTGGTTCTAAGTATAACAGAAGTAGTATTTTTGAGAAATATTACGATGTATACTCTGCCCCTCCCCACTCAACTACTGTAAAACCTTTGCGCTCTAAACCATCTAATTCTTGCGGCTCGATATCAATAGATTCTTTTAATGCTCTCCATGCCATCATAACACGAATGACTGTATCAGGTTTTGGCGTAATATCCAATAGTGCATGGTCAGTATAATTTTGACTTTGAAAAGATATTAGATTGTATGCATTGTTCTGCATCTGAGGCAACCAATAGATTATAAATTCATTTCTTTCACGTTCATTGAGACCTAATTTTGCAAGTGCATCTTCCAAGAACACTTCTGTTTCAGATCCTTTTACAACAAATCCAGTTGAAAAATTCGGCTTATAGCTTAGAGTCCCCTCCCAAAACAGACAATAATATGACTTTGTTCCATCTAAGGAACGCAATGTCCCATCGGGTTCAGCAACAATTTTCCATCCATCATTATATTTTGGATATGTTGCAATAAACTCACCATCAAGAGTAAGTTTTATATCCACTTCTGTTGTCTCTTGAGGATAAAAATAAATGACAGGTTTTTTTACTCCTCTATCAATCAGTGGCGTACAACCCGCGACAAATAGCATTGCAATAGTAAATAAAGTTTTCATTAACTTCTGCATACTTTCACCCCCTGTATAAGAAAGGTCTGATTTTACTCAGACCCAACCTTTCATACTTAATGATAGTTTTATTTTGTATCAGCTAGTAATGTATCAGCAGATAGCTTACCGAATACGACTGTATCTACTACAGCGTTACCACCTAAACGGTTAGCACCATGGATACCACCAGTAATTTCACCAGCAGCGTATAAGCCCTTGATTGGTTCTCCCTTTTCGTTGAGTACACGCGCTTCTGCATCAATTGTTACACCACCCATTGTATGGTGAACGCAAGCCTGACGAGGAGTCACAACCCATGGTCCATTCTCAAGTTTAGTGGAGTATAGAGTTCTTCCGAATTCATCACTTCCGCTTTCAACGCTCTTATTGAATTCATCTACGGTTGCCTGTAATGTTGCAGGATCCATGTCTAACTTCTTAGCGAGTTCTTCTAATGTATCCGCGTAAACAATGAAACCATTCTTTTCTAGATATTCAAATGTAAATCCGTCACCACTTCTCCATGATGGATCTTTAATATCTTTATAACCAGCACCATCGCCACTTTCAAGAATATAGAACATCTTATCGGTTTGCTTTAGAACGCCTCCACAAATCTGATCACGACGACCATCTTCACGAACAAAACGCTTACCTTCTTTATTGATGAAGATAATTTGGTCTGTACCGTTAACTGTACGTGCTGGGAACTTAGAAATCTGACCATCAACTAAGTTACCTAAATATAGAAGCTGTAATTGTTCCATATCCGTTAAGGAAGCACCAGCATCCTTAGCCATTGTGATACCATCACCCTGTGATGCTGAGAAACGGTTTGTTGTACCTATCTTAGAAAGATCCGGCCACTTGCCTGTTGTATTGTATTCTTGAACCATCTTAGCGTTAGCACCGAAACCACCAGTAGCTAATACGACACCATCTTTACCAGTAACTGTAATTTCTTTGCCTGTATGGTTATCTAGAGCCTTAACTGCTGTAACTTTATTATTATCAAGTACAAGCTTTGTAGCTGTAGCTTCTGTTAATAATGTAACCTTATCACCATACTTTTCAAGCATATCAGCGTATACGGAAATAAAGCCTGTACCCATCTTCATTGTAGATGTGTGTGTACGTTGCCATAAGGAACCAGCACCCTGAGAAATCTTATCCTGGAATGTCATACCCATAGATTCAATCCATTCATAGCCACCAAATGCGTTATAGCATAATGCTTTAACAAGATCGAGATTGGCTACCTTATCACCATTGATCCAAGTCTGTAATGCATACCATTCTTTAGAGTCAAATAGGTCTGTTCTACCAGCAGCCTTATATGCATCCCATTGAGCTTGCACTTCAGCAATTAATGCTGCATGTTGGTCATTGATTGGAGTTTCAGCTAAAGCCTTTTCAATTGTAGTCTTAACAGCATCACTCATTTCAGCGTGCTGCTGTAATGCTGGGTCTGGTGCATTATAAATCGCACCGCAAACTAATGTATCACCACCGATTTCACCGGCTTTTTCGATAATTGCTACGTTCTTACCATTCTGCAAGAGTTCAACAGCACTCGCAAGACCAGCTCCACCGCCACCTACTACAACAACGTCAGCTTCAACGTCTTTTCTATCTTCGTAAGTTACTTCTTTCTTAAATGTATCTGGATCGCCACCTGCTTGTTTGATAGCATCCTTAACAGCAGTCTTAATAGCTCCTGTTGTAATTGTTGCACCAGTCACATTATCAACTGATAAGCTTTGATGCTTAACGATTTCTTCTGGAATTAATTGAACAGGTGCTACGCCCCCAGTTGTAACAACCTTTCCGTCCTTGTCAACTAGTTCCCCACCGATACCAGGAGTTTCAGCGTGAGAAGTTACCTTAACTGACTTAATTTCATTTTCTGTTACTTCTACTTCTACAGTAACATCGTCGTTCATACCAGCAGCAGAAGCCGTATATGTACCAGGCTTCATTTTACTGGACGTTGTTGTCTCAGTTGTCTTGTTACAGCCTACAAGTGATGCGGCTAAAACAAGAGCAACTAAAGAGATACTCAGTCTTTTCATTATTATGTTCCCTCCATGTGTTAAATTCATGATAGCCCATTTTTTCACTAAATTGTACCCCCCTAACAATGTTATTTTTATGATTTATATCTATACTTGTAATTTCTTTCACTTTTACGCAAGCTTTATTTCTGAAAAACATATCATTTTGATGTATCATGCATACAAAAAACCGGAATACTGTTTGATTAGCACCCCGGTTTCCATCATGCTTACATGGCTGATTCATGATTTGTCTGAATCTGTAACAATGTAGAAACTGTCTGTTCAGAGATGTTCTGCATCATTGCATTGAAGCGATTAAAGCCTTCTTCTCGATATGCATCGATTGGCTTTACATTCGCATAGCTGCGTAAACGAACACTAGTCTTTAAATGTTCCATAACATCCACATGGTGAATCCACTCACGATCTAGAATCTGTAAGAAGATGAACTTTACCATACTCTGCAGTTCTTCTTGTGGAAGCTCTGCAGTTTGTTTATGGTATATATCAATGATTGCATCCGTAATTTCTTCTTGCGATCCTCTGTGGATTGTCTCCGCATACTGCTTACCATCAATTCCTAAACCGTTTAAATATTGTGCAAGCTTCTCTTTTGCATCATTCTTGTTAGGAATCTGATAATATCCTTCCATTGCAGAAGATACATTCTCTTTCACAAGTTCATAAACAAGCGGTTCCATATCCTCAAGATCAAGTACCTTATCTCTTTGGTCATAGATCAAATGACGTTGTGCCATTAATACATCGTCATATTCAAGTGTATTTTTACGTGTATCAAAATGTAAGCCTTCTGCTCTTTCTTGCGTGCGATCAATGAGTGCTCTCATCTTATTGATATTTTCTTTATCATGTTCAAAGCGCTCAATGATACCTTCACTTTCATCTGTATGATATTCCACAATCAGATCATCATCCATGGAACAATAGAATCTGGAGAAGCCTGGATCACCTTGACGACCTGAACGTCCACGTAACTGATTATCAATACGCTTTGCCTCATGACGCTCACTACCAAGTACTACAAGACCACCAAGCTCTGCAACGCCTTCCCCAAGCTTAATATCTGTACCACGACCAGCCATATTCGTCGCAACCGTTACCGCAAACTTCTGCCCAGCCTTCGCAATAATCTCAGCTTCATTTTCATCATTTTTTGCATTCAATACATGATGCGGAATATTCTGTTTCTTTAACATTTCGCTAAGTGCCTCATTGATACCAATAGATAATGTACCGATTAAGACTGGCTGTCCCTTTTCATGCAATTCCTTTGTATGTTTAACGATAGCTTCATACTTTTCATGTCTATCTTTGAATACTAAGTCAGGTTCATCAATACGTGCTACTGGTCTATTGGTAGGCACCTCATAAACACGCATGTTATAGGTATTCAAGAATTCGTTTTCTTCTGTCTTTGCTGTACCAGTCATACCACTTAACAGATCATATAAACGGAAGAAGTTCTGATAGGTAATGGTCGCAAGTGTGATTGTCTCTTGTTTGATACCAACATTTTCTTTGGCTTGAATTGCTTGATGTAATCCATCGCTGAATTCACGTCCAGCCATCTTTCGACCAGTAAATTGGTCAACGAGAATAATTTCATCGTCACCAACCACATACTCAACATCTCTAGTCATAAGATAGTTAGCACGCATTGCATTTTGAATATAGTGAACTATGCTTGCATGTTCACCATTGTAGATGTTTTCAATGCCGAAAGCACGGTCAGCTTTCTTTAAACCAGCTTCCGTTAATACAACTGTACGGTCTTCACGGTCGATTTCGAAGTCCACAGCTCTCTTACAACTCTTCGCAAAACGATCAGCCTGAATATACTGCTGGTCTAATACTGGACCTGGACCGCTGATAATCAATGGTGTTCTTGCTTCATCGATTAAGATAGAGTCAACTTCATCCAATACTGCATAATGTAAACCACGTAATACACGCTGTTCCTTACGCATGACCATGTTATCTCTTAGATAATCAAATCCAAGTTCTGAGTTTGTTGTATAGGTAATATCACATGCATACGCTTGTCGTTTCTCACTTTCTGAAAGGGAATGTAAATTACAGCCTACCGTTAGACCAAGGAAAGTATATACACGTCCCATCCACTCCGCATCACGCTTTGCGAGATACTCATTGACAGTCACAACATGTGCACCCTTACCTGCTAGGGCATGTAGGTAGATTGGCATAACCGCTGTCAATGTCTTACCTTCACCAGTCTTCATCTCCGCAATATCACCTTCATGTAAGAGGACACCACCTAATACCTGAACACGATATGGAAACTCATTAAGAACACGCTTTGCGGCTTCACGAGCATTCGCAAAAGCATCAGGCAGTACATCCTTTAAAGATGCTCCTGCCTGTATTTTTTCTTGTAGTTGTTTTGTTACTTCGCGTAACTCATCATCTGTTTTCTGCGCATAAGCTTCTTCTAATTTCAAAACTTTATCTGCGAGTACTTCAGCTTGATGAAAGTGTCTTTTTTCACTATCGAATAGATTTCCAAATAATCCCATCTTCTACCTCTTGCATACGATTAGGCTTAATGCTGGAACACATACGTGATTTGATTTAATCTCTTGGCTATTCCCATTTTCATCAAAGATAACTTGCCACTTCTCATCAAAACTATAGAAGCGATTACCAGTTGATGGATTAATTATGACACGAATCGTTTCCGCATTACCCTTCGAACCTGCAATATCATAGAACACCGTCTGGTCATCCGCAACCCAAACCTTCACTTTTTCATTGATTTCTAACGCAGTTTTCAGACAGAATTCACTTACCGATCTGCGTAGAGCGGTTGCTTTACGGAAATACTTCACAACTTCTTGATAATATTCCATTCTTTCCCAATCCATACGGTTGATTTCATCTGGGGCATTGTAGGAGTTATGATTATCCTTCTTTGTATCACAGAATTCAAAACCGGCATGTACAAATGGTACACCTTGCGCAACCATTGTAATCGCAATCATCATTTTTTGGCGACGAATACGAGTGGCTCTATCTTCATTATTACAACACGCATGCATCTTATCCCATACAGTGCTATTATCATGTGTTTCAAAACTATTGATAGACTGATCCGGAGAGAAGAATCTCTTATAATGCGGTGTATCTAGAACATTCGCTGTTAAAGCTGCTAAGCTAGCAAACGCATTGTTCCAGTTACCGGTCGCATAGCCACGTTCATACTTTTCACTTTCACTTGTCTTTCCTTTGATTACATCACGGAAGTAATCATTAAAGTGACCGATGTGAGGCATAGCACCTTGGTTATGAATGTTTGCCTTTTGTGATCCTTGTAACATCGTTGGCATATCCCAACCCTCCCCATAGATGAGTGCATTAGGATTATTTCGGATTGCCTCATTGCGAATCTTATTCATCGTTGCCACATCAATGATACCCATTAAGTCAAAACGGAAACCATCAATGCCATAAATCTGCATTAAATTACGAATAACATACACAAGATATCTAGAAGCCATCGGCATCTCTGAGGCAAAATCATTACCACAGTAAGAACCGTTAGACATATATCCTTCTTCGTTATAGCGGAAGTAATAATATGGAACCAAACAATCAAACGCAGTTTCCGCAACATCATATGCGTGATTAAACACAACGTCTAGCGTGACACGAAGATGATTGCGGTGAAGACAAGCTACAAGCTCTTTAAATTCTTTCATGCGTACATATGGATGGTCTGGAGCAGAACTAAAACTACCCTTTAAAGATAGATACTGACGAGGATCATATCCCCAGTTGTAGTTAAGCTCTGGTTTAAAATCATCAACTGTACTAAAGTCTGTTAGTGGCATAAACTGCACATGCGTTACACCCAAGGATTTAATATAGTTTAAACCAGTAGGTAGACCCCTATACTCAGTTCCATCCTCACATAGAGAACTGAACTTCCCATGTGTTTTTGTTCCTGTAAATGGATGCATTGTCATATCGCGAACACTACACTCATAGATAATAGATTCTGTCGGCGCAATTGGTTTCTCAATTGGATAATCTTTAATCTTATCTAACTCAGATAAATCAATGACTGCACTTGCCTTTGCATTGCCATTACAACTATATGCATATGGGTCTAATGATTTCACTACCTTACCATTGCGCTCTACCAAATATGTATATGTCGCATGTTTAAAGTCTCCAGACACTTTTACATACCAAGTACCCATTTCACTAGGTTCCATTGCCTTTAGTATCTGAACACCACTAACATCCAAGGACAGTGTTACATTAACAGCTGTTGGTGCCCACACCTTGAACCATGTATGTTCTAGTGAATAATGTGATCCTAAATCATCCTTCTCATAACCATACAAAGCATTGAAGCGTTCACGCTTTACAATGAGTCTAGCAACTAACGGAGTATATCTGCCATGACTTTCACGCACTTGATAATCCATACGGAAATTAGGCTCATATAGACCCTTTAGACGATATAAGATAAAACTATCGTGTGTCTCCACACCTTCGATTGACAATTCCTCGACATAACCGCCCATTCCCGTCAATTGGAAACGACTTGATTCACCCCGATAAAAACTGCGATCAATCGTTACTGTTATCTTTCCAAAATCATCTAAATACGCATTAAATATTGACATCTTTATTTCTTACCTCTGTTTTTCTTCGCTACAAACCAAATGGCCGTAAATGGCGCAAGATTCATCTTCAAGAGATTCTTTCCAGTCTTCTTAGAAGTACGGATCGCTCTTGGATGGACCATTCCATTGCCACCATAAATTTGGTTATCTGAGTTCAAGATTTCCTTATAATATCCACTTTGTGGCATCTCTAACTCAAAGTTTTCATATGTTGTATTACTTAAGTTCAATACACATACAAGGTATTCATCCTTACTACTACGGTAGAAGGAATATACACTCTGTACATTATTATCCGCATCAATCCACTTGAAGCCATCATAGCTATAATCCGCTTCATACAAGCATGCATGTGATAGATATAACTCATTTAACTTTTTAATAAATAAATTGAAGGAATAGTGCTTAGGATACTGGAGTAATTCCCAATCAATTTCACGAGTTTCATCAAACTCACGGAAAGAACCGAGTTCATTTCCCATAAAATTTAACTTCTTGCCAGGATGAGCATACATGTATGCATATAAGTTCTTCGCTTGTGCAAACTTTGCATCATAGTCCCCCCACATACGGTCGATGACAGTATGCTTACCATGTACATTTTCATCATGGCTAAATGGCATTAAAAACTTTTCACTATAGAAGTAAGCCATTGAGAAAGTCAACTTGTGATGATCATAATAACGATAGATAGGATCCGTTCCATAATACTTCAATGTATCATTCATCCAACCAAGATCCCACTTATAGTCAAAGCCCAGACCATCCTTTTCCGTAGGTGCTGTTACATTAGGGAAATCGGAGCTATCCTCTGCAATCATCATGACAGTTGGAAATTCCTTATGCATGTAATAGTTCAAACGCTTTACAAAGTAGATAGCACCATCATTTGTACCTCTGTCACGATTGCCAGCCCAATAAATGAGGTTAGAAACCGCATCGATACGGATACCATCCATATGATACATATTCACCCAGAACGCTGCAGATGACATCAAGAAGGAACGTACTTCTTCATTCCATAAGTTAAAGTTCAGCGTACCCCATTCAGAGTTTGCGTCATATTCATTTGGATATTCATATAACGCTTCTCCATCAAAGTAACGTAACCCAAAGTCATCCTTCACGAAGTGAACAGGCACCATGTCAATAATGATACCAATTCCTGCCGCATGGCAACGGTTCACAAAGCGGTTAAACTCCTGTGGATTTCCATAACGACTTGTTAAGGAATAGTAACCACTGACTTGATATCCCCAAGATCCATCGAATGGATACTCACTGAGAGGCATTAGCTCAATATGTGTATAACCATTCTCCTTGATATATGGAATCAGTTCATCCGCGAGCATGTCATACGAATATGGATGCTCACCATTACGCTTCCATCCACCAACATATAGCTCATAGATATTCATCGGCTTATCAAAGTTTAAACTACGATTATTTAGCCACTTCTCATCCGTCCAAGATAACTTGCTTAAATCAACAAGCTTACTCGCAGTATTTGGTCTTGTCTCACTATAGAAAGCAAACGGATCTGCTTTATATAGAATACTTCCTGTTCTAGTTTGAATCTTATACTTATAAACTTCCCACTCATTCAAAGATGGAACTGTGATTGTCCATACACCCTGGAAGTTCATTCTTTCCATCAAGATTTGATTTTCCTCCCAGTTTGTAAATGATCCAACAACCCATACATTTTCCGCATGGGGTGCATACACTGTGAATCGAACTCCCCCGTCCACAAAGTGGGCGCCAAACACCTCATATGCATTCAAGGAATGACCCTGATGAAACTCTTCAATGATACGTTCTAAATTCATATGTGATCCTCCGTAACTACGTTACACTTATTTTAACATTGCCAGTATCGAATTAATACAGCTAGATAACGAAAAACGTATAAACTAGCATAGAAAAAAAGATGCAGACATCAACCTGCATCTATCTATATTCTAATTCCTTAGGAGAATAAAGGCTTAAGTACTGCTGCTAGCTCATCCTTTTCCTTCTGTGCTTCTCCCAAATCCTTACCTAAAGTTGTAAAGTATGTCTTGATCTTAGGCTCTGTACCAGAAGGGCGAACAACAACTGTAGCACCATCTTCTAGACCAAAGATAAGTACATTTGCCTTAGGTAAGCCCGTCTCTTCAGGCTTGTTGTAGTCTGTTAGAGAAACAACCTTACGTCCTGCAAATTCCACTGGTGGATTTGTACGTAATGTATTCATGATACCAGCCATCTTATCCATACCAGAAAGACCATCAAACTCATAGCTATCAACCTTGTTGAGGAAACGTCCATACTGTGCGTAAATTTCTTCTAGGCGCTGCTTAATGGAAGATCCAATACTACGATAGTACGCAGCCATCTCACAGATTAACATTGATCCAACAATCGCATCCTTATCACGTACATAAGAACCCGCTAGATAACCATAGCTCTCTTCAAAACCAAAGATGAAACGTTCTTCTTCACCGTTTTCTTCAAGTTGTGCAATCTGATCACCAATCCACTTGAAACCTGTTAGAGTATGACGTAATTCAACACCATAGTGCTTCGCAACTAAATCAGCTAGTGGTGTAGATACGATAGACTTAACAGCTACTGGATTCTTAGGCATTGTGCCCTTCTCAATACGTCCAGCACAGATGTAATCTAGTAAAAGTACACCCATTTCATTACCAGATACAAGTTCATACGAACCATCTGGACACTTCATCGCAATCCCTACACGATCAGCGTCAGGATCAGTCGCCAGCATTAAATCAGCTCCAACCTTCTTTGCAAGTTCCAAGCCCTTCTCTAATGCTTCATAGATTTCAGGGTTTGGATAAGGACATGTTGTAAAGTATCCATTTGGATATTCCTGTTCAGGAACGATAGTAATATCTGTAATACCCATATCACTTAATACGCGTGTTACAGGCACAAGACCAGTACCATTTAATGGAGAATACACAAGCTTCAAGCCTGCCGTCTTGCAAAGATTTGGACGAACTTGTCTAGATTCAATTGCTTGATAGAGTGCTTCCTTGCAATCATCTCCAACAAACTGGATAAGACCCTTCGCAACACCTTCCGCAAAGGAGATATATTTCGCACCTGTTAATACATCTGTCTTTTGAATCTGATCATATACGATTGCAACCGCATCATCTGTCATCTGGCAACCATCTGGTCCATATGCTTTAAAGCCATTGTACTTTGCAGGGTTATGTGATGCAGTAATCATAATACCTGCATTGCAATGATAAAATCTTATCGCAAAGCTCAAAGCAGGTACAGGCATTAGTTCATCATATAAACGAACATTGATACCATTCGCTGCTAATACAGCAGCCGCATCCTTCGCAAAAGTCCAACCCTTTAAACGGCTGTCATAGCTAATCGCAACAGTCTGAGTTCCACCCTGTGTCTTAACCCAATCCGCAACACCCTGCGTTGCTTGACGGACAACCCAGATGTTCATACGGTTAGTACCAGCACCAAGAGTACCTCTTAGACCAGCTGTACCAAACTTCAAAGCTACTGCAAATCTCTCCTTGATTGCTTCATCATCATTTTCAATACTAGCTAATTCTGCATGTAAATCAAAATCGATTAAGTTTGCAGAAAGCCAACGCTTATACTCATCTAAATACATAATTTATCAGCTCCTTAACCCTATTTTAACATAACGAAAAAGAAAGATGTCAAAACATCTTTCTCCCCTTATCGTTATCTATTAAGCAATAACTTTTTGAGCGCGTAATACGTCCTCAATTGTCTTAACAGCTGAATCTTCGTCATCACCTTCACAGGAAATTGTAATTTCAGACTGTGTAGGAATTCCAAGTGACATAACACCCATAATGGACTTCATATTCACGGTACGTCCCTTGTAAGATACCTTCACTTCACTCTTAAACTTGCTTGCAGCATTTACAGCAACTGTAGCAGGACGTGCATGTAATCCTACTGGGTCAACAACTGTAACAGTAATTTCTTTCATTGGTTTATCCTCCTGATAATTTTTACTTACTATATCTGTATTTTATAACATACTTGTTTCAGATACAAGCGGTTACATATTAAGAAGTTGCAATTCGATACAATATTTCCATCTTAGAAATTTACTTATGATATGGCTCGTTATGTAGAATACGAAAGCTACGATAGATTTGTTCTACTACTAATATTCTACAAAGTTGATGTGGAAACGTTGCCTTAGAGATACGCCAACGGAAATCAGCACGCTGAATCAATTCATTGCTTAACCCCAAAGACCCACCAATCACAAATGTAATCTTACTTCTTGCATGATTATAACAATCCTGTATTTTATTTGCTAGTGCGATAGAATCGATATCCATGCCCGCAAGATCTAGTAAAATCACATATTCATCATCACGAATATTTTTTAATATCCGCTGTCCTTCCACAACCTTTACCTGTTCATTTTCGGCAACAGAGTTTGTCTCTGGTGCTTTTTCATCCTGTACTTCAATGACTTCAAGCTTATCATAAGGACGAATACGCTTTACATACTCTGCGACACCATCCTTCATCCACTTCTCTTTTAGTTTGCCACAGGCAATAATCTTGATCATTGCAGAACCACACCAATCTGCTTACTTTCACCGCCACGAATGATGGATACATTTACAGTATCGCCAGCAGAGTGCATGTACATTCTTGCAAGCACATCTTGATAAGAAGATATTTCGATACCATCAATCATTGTAATGATATCTCCAACCTGAAGATCATCTCCTGCATCTTTCTTCTCTACGACTGTTTGGACATATACACCAGTCTTCATATCAATGTTAATGCCCTGTGCATTTTTTTCATACGCAAGCATACTTGATACATTACGCACCACAACGCCTAGTGCACCTCGTGTTACTTTTCCATTTGTTTTAAGTGCATTGTAAATTAGTTTGATTTCATTGGCAGTGATTGCATATTCCATACGAGAATTACCTTGGAATGGTTGACTGGCAACAACACCAACGAGTGACCCATTTAAGTCAATCACTGCACCACCTTCTTGAATCGAAGTGATTGGAGTATCCATTTCTAGCATGGAAGATAACCAAGTTGTTGTGCCATTCATTCGCCAAACACCAGGTTCTGAAACAATACCACTGCTGACGACAGCACTACCAGTCGTTAGATTTCTACCACTCATCACAACCACATTTGCACCTTGTGCTAAAGCAGCTGTATCTAAAATCGTAAATGGCTTCACTTCAAAGTTTGTTGTTACCTGTATCACCGCAACTCCACTTTCACCATCATCACCAATAACAGTAGAGCTAACACGTACACCACTGTCAAACACAACATTTGGGCTACCATTCTTTGTTGCCTTTGCGGTTGTTAAAATATGCACTGTTTCCTTTTCCTTCGCAATGATAATCCCACTATAATAAGAACCATCACTTTCAACCGTAACCACACTACTTCTGCTCTTTTCAATCGCACTAGTATAGTCTGATGTTGTATAGTTTATACTATTCATATCCTCAAGGGCGCTATTACCTGTAGTATTCTTTTGCAGATTCCTAATCAACATTATTGTTAGGACCAGATTCCATACCAATAATAGCGCTAACGCTACCGGCATCAACTTCTTCATCATATATACCCTTTCTAATCATCTCATACTGTCCTGCTGCACATACAAGCAGGTTTTTATGCAGTAACCCCAAATGATTTTGTAATGCATGTACTGTTGTATCTAGTGCTTTCTTGCGTGTATTTGCTTGTTCACTCAAATGCGCAAGAATTATCATCTTTGTCTTCTCTGTCACAATTTTATCAAGAACAGCTGCACAATCCTCATTGCACAAATGTCCTGTATCACTATAAATTCTTTGTTTGGTAAACTGTGGACGACTCGTTGCCATCAGCATCTGTACATCATGATTCGACTCTAACACAATATAGTCCGCATCTTTGATGCGTGGAATATGCTTCTCATTGATATACCCAGTATCTGTAATATAGACAAGTTTTTCAATTCCATTTTCAACAATATATCCAACTGTATTTAACGCATCATGTGATAATGCAATTGGCGTAAAGCGTAAGGTTTCAATTGTAAAGGAAGAACCTGGCTTTACGTAGAAAGTATCAATCTTTGGTATCTCAATTGGAGAGTAGATTGGTAGTGATGCAAAATGCTTGATTTGCGAGATATGATCAGAATGATTATGTGTGATTAGCACTGCATCTAAATCATCTAATGATATCTGTAATTCTTTTAGATGCTCAAATAAATATTTCTTTGTTGTACCACAATCAATCATAACTTTTGTAGTACCATCTACTATTACAAAACTATTTCCTTTTGAGCCACTCGCTAATAGTGCAAAGTCCATCATCAGTCTAAACCCTCACAATCCATTAATGCAGAACATGCATTCACCGATTCACCATTCTGCAATAAGCTAAATGTTACATGTGGTCCTGTCGCTTTTCCAGTCATACCAATCTTACCAATGACATCACCTTTTCTTACAACAGTATCAACTTCAAGTGAACATGGTAAGTATAGATGCCCATATACACTCTGATAACCATTGTGGTGATCAATGATGACATAGTTTCCTAATTCATCCGTATAACCCTTTTCCTTGATGATTCCAGTATCAACAGCCATGACATTGCCCCATCGATTGTATCGATTGATAAAATCAATCGACTCAAAACCTGCATAGCAACCATACTTACAGATGATTTCAGGATGTTCAACCGGATAGGCAAAACTACCACTACCGATCCCTAAATCACTATTCTTCCCAATTGCCACAACTTCATCTTGTCCAGCTGCTGTTACAACAGATGAAAGCTCTTGCCCCGTTTTGAGTACTCCATTCACCCATGTCTCATGGTAGAGTACATTCTTTGAACCATTTGCACCAGTTTGTCTAACAACTGTTTTACCACTTTCAACAGTATTATCCTCTAGTACAGAAGTCTTATAGAACAATGTTTCCTTCTGTAGTCTTTGTTTATAAACATACACATCAATCGGTGATGTAAAGTAAGTCACACACAGTTTTGTGCCTGCAGTTAATGGTTTGCTACTATCTTTAATGATATCTTGATTGATACGCATTAACTGTTCGGCAGTTAATCCATAATTCTGTAAACCAATTGAATCTAGTGTATCTCCTTCTTCAACTGTGTAATACACTAGCTCCTCGTTATCTCCATAGGATAAGTAATGTAATACTTCTTCTTCTGTGGTTTTAATATCCTTTACGGATGCGTACGCATCCGCAATTTGTATTGTTTCATTGATTTTAAAGCCCATTGTCATGACACCATATTCCGTTAAATTTGAAATTGTATGATGCTCGTGAATGGCTTCTAATGTATCTTCATCGATGAAATAGGAAAGGTACTTTTGTAAAGCTGCCTGATAGATATCTTCTGACTTTACAAAGATTCTTGCATATTCTTCATTATTATCTGAGAAAGAAATTGATTTACAGGCAATACTATATAGAGAATGATCATCTAAATACTGCATGATTTCTGCATCAGCGTCTGTATAGACATTTGAACTCATTTCTTCTACAAGATACATATTATCCGCAATACCAATATGTGTATTTGGAAACATGCTTGCATACTTTTCTTTATAGACGGTCTTTAGATGCTCATCCATATAAGTCTTATCCTTGATGATACCAATCAATTTATGATCTTCATATAATTTATAAATCTTATGCACATCAGAAGTCGTTACTTCTACAGTCTGGTTAAAGTTACCTACTGTACCAACTTCAATTCCTTCAAAAGAAGGATAGAAAAAAGAAGGCACGATGACAATTGCGATTGATAGCACTAAGCATATTGTTACAGCAATCAAGTTTTTCATGCCTTCCTCCTTCATTATTGTGGTCTATTTGGGGCAATGTTATAGAGTGCGTTTGTATCTGCTTCAAACGCTACATATACCCTGCCCGTCGCACCATTACGATGCTTTGCAAGATTGATTTCTAGACGCTCTGTTCCAGATTCTCTTGCTTGTTCTTTTGCCTCTTCGTTATAGTAAGACTCACGATACAGCATCATAACGATATCGGCATCCTGCTCAATCGCTCCAGATTCACGTAAGTCACTTAACATTGGCCGCTTATCTTCACGCGCTTCAACGCTACGACTTAACTGTGATAATGCCACAACAGGTACCCTTAATTCGCGCGCAAGTGCTTTTAAACTACGTGAAATATCAGATACTTCCTGTTGACGGTTTCCACTAGAACGATCCGATGGTCCACTAATCAACTGAATATAGTCAATCATAACCATGTTTAATCCATGTTCTGCCTGTAATCGGCGACACTTCGAGAAAATTTCAGGAATCTTGATTCCTGCCATATCATCGATATAGATATTGGAAGCTTTTAATTCTGCCGAAGCTTCGTTAATACGGTTCCACTCTTCATTGGTTAAACGACCTGTCTTTAACTTATCACCTTGGATATGACTCTTCGCACTTAATAGACGCATTGCGAGCTGTTCTGCACCCATCTCAAGTGAGAAAATCGCAATTGCACCCTTTTGTGCTTGTGGAATTAGCGCAACATTCATCGCTAGGTTTAACGCAACCGCAGTCTTACCCATAGACGGACGTGCGGCTAAAACAATCATATCCCCACGCTGTAAGCCATGCGTAATACGATCAAAATCATTAAAGCCCGTCTTTAACCCTGTAATCTCAGATGAATTCTCCGAAGCTGCACGGATGGTCTTTAACACTTCATTTAAGACATCATTTGGATTCTTAAACTCACCAGCTTTACGATTACGAGATACATTCAAGATTTCTTTCTCAGAGCGATCCAAGTAATCATTTAAATCTGTTTGTCCATTAAATCCTTCTTCCGCAACTCTTTCAGCAGCTTCAATCATACGACGCATCATCGCTTTATCACGAATCAAATTCACATATGTTAGTGTATTCGCACTCGTTACTGCTGCGTTCATTAAGTTTAAAATATACTCCATTCCACCAGACTTATCTAAAAGATCAGTATCCTTTAAACGTGTCGCAACAGTGGTGGAATCAATCTGTGTTCCTTCTTGATACAATTCTTCACATGCATGATAAATACGACGATTGGCTTCAATGAAGAAATCATCAGCTTCAAGTCCTTCTTCTAGCGCTGTACGAGAAGAACTTGGATATACAAGCATGGTTCCAAGCAAACTAGCTTCCGCTTCAGGTGCAGAAGGCAATACACGTGGCATAATTAGTTCTCACTTCCCAGTACTTTCACAACAATCGTACCGATTACATTCTTGTGTAATTCAACTTTTACTCTTGTTGTGCCAAGACTATGAATCGGTTCTGTATCAATAATCTTGCGCTTTTCGATAATAATGCCTTGTTTATTCAAAGCCTCCACAATCTGCTTTGTAGATACAGAGCCGAAGACTCTTCCTTCTTTACCAGACTTCACTGTGAAAGTAATCACTGTCTTTTCTAATAAGGCAGCTTTCTTGCGTGCTTCTTCTTCACGCTGTGCTTCTAGTGCAGCTTCTTCAGATTTCTGTTCTTTTAAGATTTCTAAGCTAGCCTTAGATTCCGCTACCGCAAGACCTCTTGCGATTAAGAAATTTCTTCCGTAGCCGTCAGATACATCAACGATATCTCCACGCTTACCTACTTTTTTAACATCTTGTTTAAGAATCACTTTCATCTTCTGCCTCCTTCTTCTGTTGTTCAATAATATTAATTAACTCTTCTTTTAATTCTTTGACTGTCGCATCCTTACGCTGTGTTGCGGCAGCAGTCATATGTCCACCACCATGCATGGCTTCCATAATTGCCTGTACATTGATTTCACCATTTGAACGAGCAGAGATACTATTAATTCCTGTGCTCTTATCCTGAGCAATCACAAAGGCTGCCTTCACATCTTGGATACTTAATAAACTATCCGCAACTTGGCTCATAATAGAACGTGTAATCTTCTCATTTTCTACAGCCGCAATCACAATACCATCTGGGTATCTTTCACTCGCATTCATAATCGCACTCTTTAGTACAAACTCATCATAAGTATCTTTCAAGTAATCGTACGCTACTTGAGGATCTGCACCGAGTTTACGTAAAGCACTGGCCGCATCATATGTACGTACACCAGTTCTTTCACGCCACTTACGTGTATCAATTGTCATACCTGCAAGCATGAATGTCGCCTCTAATTCAGAAATATCTACTTTACTAGACACAAATGGAATCATCTCCGTCAAAATTTCACAAGTGCTTGACGCACCTGCTTCAATATAAATCAGAATTGGTTTCACACCCATATCTGTACTTCTACGATGGTGATCAATCACCACAATCCGTTCTGCCATCTCTAATAGCTTTGCACCATTAGATTGTAGAATGTTGTGATGGTCTGTCATGATGACTAGCGTATCATCCTTGAGTTGGTTGATTGCTTCGCCTTCCGTAACAAACGTGATATCCTCTGCAAGTTCCTTTTCATTTCCTTTCATCGCCGCATCTAACTTTTCTTCAATGCCACCAGTCTTGGCAATAATACTGACTGGCTTATTGAAAGCGGATGCCATCTTCGATAAACAGATTGCAGAACCAATGCAGTCAAAGTCTGCGTTTTTATGTCCACAGATAATAACGTTGGAAGAATGTTGAATCAGATCACGTAATGCATGCGCCATAACACGTACACGTACACGACTTCTCTTCTCGGCCGCTTCTGTAGAACCACCAAAGTACTTCACATCCTCACCAACAACCTGAATCGCAACCTGGTCACCACCGCGTGTTTGGGCAAGGTCCATTAACTTCGTAACAGTCTCATCTAGCTCCGCAAAGTTTGAACTACCCTTGGCGAAAGCCATAGACAATGTGATAGATACTTCAGCCTTCTGAGATGCTTTGCGTACGATATTTAAGATAGAGAAACGATCTGCCGCAATCTCACGATAAATTTTCTCATTGAGAACTAACAAGTAACGATTGTTATTTAATCTTCTTAAGAAGACACCAAACTTTTGGAAGTATTCATTGAGTGGCGTACGGATTGTCGCATTGATATTTGCGATATCCGCATCATCTGCATACATCGTACTCTCTTCATAGTTATCAAAACTAGCCAAACCAAGTACGACATGTTCTTCGTTATACTTGCCACGATACTTATTTAATAGCGTAATATCCTTAAAGAAAATCGTCGGTGCATTTTCACGCTTACTCACCTCATAGACATATTGATCAATCGTAACACTTACCTTTTCCGTTTCCCCGGAAATAATATCGTTGGCTTCTGGTAACCAAGTCAATAATTTAGAGCCAATACGATCAAGGCCTCTTTCCTTAAAAAGTTCGCTTTGCCATGTGATGACATAGTTTTCATCATAGTTCATCATACCGACGCCACCAACTAGATATGCTTCTGCGTAAGAACCACCTAAATATTTCTCTAGTCCAATGGATTCTTCTTCATTTGCGGATTGGAAATAATCCAGCAAATAAACCGTAATCAACGCTTCCACAATTAATACTAGGATACCTGGCAAAATATTTATCTTAAAAATTAACTGTAATAGAATGATAACCGCAAACTGGATAGCAAGTGCCACAAAAACAATTTGTTTAATTCGACTCATTTTTTGTTGCATGATATCCCTCCTCTACAATTCGTTTATGCATGTTTGTCGTAATATATAAAAATCCATAAAGTGCTACTGGAAATGACAACACTAATGCTAAGATAAACACTACAAATGTTAAGATTCTACGACTCTCCTTTGCCATTAATCCAATCATCACCAATAGACCAACAACACCCATCGCTGTTAGATAGAAGTAGGCAAACGTTCCTAACGCTGAAAGAATCGTCATCGCCGGTTCTGCTTTAATATAGCCAGAGCCAACATATAAATATCCAATCATTCCAACTAGTGCTACATAGCCAATCCACTTTGGTGGATAGTATAGATAGAGCGGTGTCGATTCAGGCAACTTCATACGTAGTCTCTTCAATAATAGTCTAGATGAAATATGCGTTACGATTGCTTCTAATACGCCTAACATCAGTGTACTAACAAAGAATACATTCCGTAATAGTACGTTGATATCTACATTTGCAGCTACTGTTACACCCATTGTTTTCTGCATCATATCAAAGGTTGAACGTAATTCGAGAACTAGCTGATCTAAACTTACACCAAAGATTGCTACGTTGATAACAACCGCAAGAAGTTCCGTAAGTCCACCAAGAACCATCGTTCTTAGCAATAATCGCTTACTCTCTACATTCTGATAAATGCCACATCCATATACCAATCCAATAATCGCCTCAGCGACAAAGAAAAATACCGTAAATGGACTTGCAAAGATAAAAGACACAAAGATGATAGCAACCAAAACCATCAAGCTATCACGCAATCCATACTTAGCTCCAAAATATACCATCGGTAATGGTAATAAGAACGCAAACGTACTGCTAAATGTCCCTTGGAATTGTCTATCAATTAACATAAATACGCCGATTAAGGCAACCATCATTGCCCCTTCGGTAATCTTTCTTACATTTTGATTCATAACGATCTCCCAAAAAGCAGTATAAAAATCGCTTTTCGCATGCCAATATTATACCATAACCAACCAAATTCGATTGCCTTAGGTTTTGCTAAATCGCTTGCTTTGAAAGTCTCATCATTTTATCACTTTCATAACAGTATTAAATTCTGCTATGATACTCCCCAAGGAGGTCGCTATGTTAACAAAAATTCTCTATTTTCTAATTGAACTCATCACTTCCATTCACAATACAATCTTGACATGGAACGATAATAACCTCATCGGATTATCCGATAAAGACTTACACTTTATAGTCATTGGTATATTAGGAATTTTAATGATTACGATTGTATATCCACTCTTTAAATTCCTCGCAAAGCGTCATCACTACCTTACACTAACATTTATCTATGTATTTACATTGATTATCGTGATTACCTTTGCAATCGAAATTGGTCAAGGCATCACACATACCGGCACAATGGACTTTGTCGATATCGTTGCAGGTATCGCTGGTTTCCTGTTGATGTATGTCGTACTTGCGATTATTACCAGCGTCATCAGTGGTATTATCTATTTGATAAAACGACCAAAGTAATCATTTTTCACACTCCATATTTTCTTTATTTGATATAATATGCAGTAGAGTATCGGGGTGTGGCTCAGCTTGGTAGAGCGCTTCGTTCGGGACGAAGAGGTCGTGAGTTCGAATCTCGTCACCCCGACCATTAAAAAAACCGTCAACGACGGCTTTTTTTGTTACCAATTTGCGTTGAATACGTATTGATTCAAACGTTCAAAAGCTTCCTGCACCCGTGCTAAAGGCAGCGCTAGATTCATGCGAATACTATACGGTCCATGAAACATGCGTCCATCCTGCCAAGCTACACCCACACGATACCCAGCCTTTTCAACCTCTTCAATCGTTTTTCCATGTTGTTTACACCATTTCTCACAATCAATAAACAACATGTATGTGCCTTCTGGCTTCATCAGTTCTACACCTTCAAAGTACTTTCTAATATACTCTACAGCATAATTCACATTACCAGTAATTACTTCTCGCAATTCATCTAACCATACACATCCTTCTGGTTGATACGCACCTATGAGTGCATGCATGGATAACACATTCATACTATTATAGTGGGATTTTGATGCTTTCGAATTGATACGATCACGTAGTGTCTGATTATAGATGATGTGGTATGCACCTATAAGTCCTGCAAGATTAAACGTCTTACTTGGTGCATATAACGCTACTACATGTTCATGTGCCCATGCATTCACAGACTGTGTAGGAATATGCTTATGTCCCTCTAAGATAATATCTGACCAAATTTCATCCGAGATAACAATCACATCATTACGTTCATAGATTTCCATTGCTTTTTGGATTTCATCCAACTGCCACACACGCCCACAAGGATTGTGTGGGGAACAGAAGATTGCCACATGAATATGATTCTGTTTGATCTTCTCTTCCATATCCGCAAAATCCATTCTCCATATACCATCTTCATCTTTTACAAGCGGACTGTGGACAATACGGAAACCATTATTATTTAAACAATGCGTAAACCCAATATACGTAGGACTATGCACAAGAACCGCATCTCCTGGTGCAGCGTAAGCTGTCAAAACAGAAACCACACCGCCTAACACACCATTTTCATAGCCGATATGCTCTTCGCTCAAGTCCATTACACCATTACGACTTTTCTGCCAGTGAATAATGCATTGATAATATTCCTCCGTTGGTGCAAAATAACCAAATGCCGGATGCGTCGCACGTTTGATGATTGCCTCCTGAATAGTAGGAACAGTTGGAAAGTTCATATCTGCCACCCACATTGGAATAACATCAAAACCCTCATCTGGTAACATTGGTCTTCCTGGTTTCCTACCCACTCCATCAATCGCAATCGCATCTTTACCGTGGCGATCCATTATTGTTGTGAAATCATATTTCATCGTATGATCCTCCTTTTATAAAACCCACACCACCATCATAATACCTTACACACCCAATTTCATTACCCCATACAAAAAAGTGAACCCCCTCAAATTCACTTCATGCATTCTCTATTGATTGTTTTTCTGATTGAGTTCTTCTGTAGAATGATGCTCAATAGGCGCCCAATGCACCTTGGAAAACAGGGCTTGAATCGAAATCGGCAGATAAGACAATAAGAATAGTGGAAATAACAATAGATGCTTGATTTTCGACCAATTATTTGTCTCAATACGATCCCACTCCATACCAACAGTAATAGCACCAATAATCATTAACGATATCCAGAAGCCACCGATTGTCTTAAGCACAAACCATAACATCTCTCGTTGGAAGACAAGACGCACATAGTATGGCATAAGCCCAGCCGAAGCCATGATCCATAATACAAAACCAAGAATCGCAATTGTTAATAAGCTGGCTGGCAATACTGTCATCAAGATATCATAGAACGCAAGGCGCCGGCCTTTTGCCGTAAGCACACCCTTTGTCAAATCACCCAAATACCTACTATCAATCTGATAGAAACCCTTTGCCCAACGCATACGTTGTTTCCAAGATTGTCTCCAAGTAGATGGTTGTTCATCGTATAGAATCGCTGTATCACAATAGCCAATCTTCAACTGATTAATCGTACTAACCACCGAGAACTGAATATCCTCTGTTAATAAGTAATATGGCCAGCCATCGTTATCCTTCATGACTTTTGCCGAAACAACAAAACCCGTACCAGAGATCATACACTGAGCACCCAACAACATACGTGGATAATTTAAATGACGTGCCTCATGCATAAACCAGATGGAATATGCGGCTGTTAACCAGTTTTCATCAAAGTTCTTGGAGTTACGATACGTAGTCATCGCATCAAACTCATCTGTATCAAATGTCTTATTGACCTCACGCAAGAAATTTTGATCAATGATATTATCCGCATCAAATACCATGAATGCTTCATAGTAATCTTCACCCTTGCGTTCTATCACATTATGGTAAAGGAAGTTTAGCGCATAACCCTTACCAACCTCTTCTTGGTTGAAACGTTCGTACACAATAGCCCCATGTTGACGAGCTACTGTAGCAGTTTCATCCGTACAGTTATCTGCCACAACATACATATCGTACATTTCATCTGGATAGGTCTGATTGCGTAAACTATCTAACAATTCTCCAATAACACCTTGTTCATTTCTCGCAGAGATGAAAATTGCGTATCGATGATTCTTTTTTGCGTCAGGTAACTTTGGAACCTTGCGTTTAAACATACTGACCGCAATATAAACAATCTGATATAGATATAACAAAATCATCAGTCCAAAGATAATATCTGTGATTAATGTAAACTGTTCAAGAAATTTCATTTGACCTCCGTCCACACAACAATCATTTTTACATACTTTCTATCATTTGTGTTAATATAATTTCTATGTATATTAACATTCTACCTATGTTACCGGATTTTATCGCATTAACATGTCTATACTACTATATTTGGCTGCCAAGGTGGAGACGTCTTTCACATTCCAATTTTATTTGGCATACGGTACTATACACATACATCTGCATCATATTGATGTTAACGCTCATGCCGATTATTACAAACTTACCGAATATATTCAGCGGATTTTCTGCGGAAATTAACTTCCATCCGTTTATCGACTGGCAATTACAGCGCGGTTCTTATCTGACTGAATCTTTATTAAATATATCACTGTTTATCCCGTTTGGATTCTTAATTCAGAAAACCTTAAGACTTAAACCGCTATCGGCAATTATGATTGGGATGATATTCAGCATCTCCATTGAAGTCTTACAACCACTTATCTCTATGAACCGCGTAGGTGACATCAGTGATGTCATCACCAACACTGTCGGAACATGTATCGGAATATTGCTTTATCAACTTTATAAGCACAAATGATTTTGATAATTTTTTCTTTAAAAGTAGCACCATACAACATAATTTTGTGTGAAACCTCCAAAGTCGGATATAACCTTGGAGGTTTTTATGACATTTATCTATACAACGTATAACAAGAATATCATTTGACTTTGTTTTGTTTTTGAACATTCGAAATAACCACAACTCTTGCAAAACATAAACATCGATAAATGGCTTAAAAGTCAAATATAAAATTTCGGCTCTCAAGAGACATAATAGGCGATTGTAGCTAATAACCATAGATGTGCAGGATAAAATACGTAGAAGAAATATTTACTGAAGTTTGTATGAGGACCGTGCTCTCCATTGTACATATACAAGAACGGAATTACCAGTATAAACATAAAGTCAGAATTATATGCAAGCATGGAAATCGTTGCGGCAATTGTCTCATAAGGAACAAATGATCCCGCAAACAAGATTATCGACAACACAAAATAACAAGCATTTCGAATGACAGGTTTCTTGTATGTATAATAGCTAATCAACATAAACGGTAATACTATGCTTCCACCTTCTGTAACTATAAACCCTACAGAAAACGCAGCCACGGCCATAAGATAGGAAAGTGGCTTATTCTTTATATATTTCAAAGCCGACAGCATTGTTACACCAAGCGCAAGTGTTAAAAAGATATTATTCGAAATAAGAATATTTTTTGCAGCAAACAGTATTTCCAACAATTTACTACCGGCAAACATAACTGCTGCTGCACCATACAAACGAAGAATGTATCTCTGAATGTTGTGAGAATATATCACGCCCTCTACCGCGCCATAGGCAAACCAGACTCCAACGCAGCGCGTTAATACATGAAATATCATTGCAAGAGAATCCGGAATCAATCCCGGAACATGATTCAAATGGTCTGTTACCATTAATAATGCCATCAATATTTTGATTTGATATTGGTTAAATTTTTTCATTTTATAAGCCTCCTCGATAAATGCTTTTTGCGCCTTGATACGCAACGAAGTAATACCCTCCATACAGAACAAATAGAATTGAAACTGTTACCAAAATTGTTCCAAGGTATATCTTATTCTCCGGTATAAACTTCGGAATTACTGACAGAATACCAACCCCCGCATGAAATACCGCAAGTATAAGCGGAAGCAAGAAACTGAAAGAGATTTGTCTAAATATTGCTTGGTTGATCATCTTTTGATCTGCACCAAGTTTTTCTAACATCACATATACATTTCTGCTGTCTTCAATCTGTGTTAATTGCTGTAAGGACAGAATTGTTGCACAACTCAAAATCATTATGGTTGCTACATACAACACAACAAAAATGATTGCTGTCCGTAAATCAGAAACTTCTCCATACATACCCTCTCTTGTATTTACATTTACATATGCATTGTTACGTATTACAAGAGATGCCTGTGAAATATAGTCATCACCATAGGTTTTCTCTAATGCACTTCGAAAATCATTTTCACTTATTTGATTAGCAAAGGAGAAATTCAATAATTCAAATTGAGCGGACTTCCCTTTCAAAATAGAATCATGTACCACAAGAACCTGTTTGCATAGTCCACTGTTTACACTCATGTTCCAAAGGTATGTGTTCAAGATACGACTTTGATGCCGTGTAAGAGTTTTCCCAAATACGGTGATTTGCTCTTCTTTTTCAGATAATTTCTCTTTTGTATCGTTCGAAATTACAGCAAACTCTCCTTCTTCTAGTTCGATTGCAGGTTTATTCTCCATTGATAAGATTTGATTACATTCAGACTGTGAAAGAACTATCGTTGATATGCCGTTTATCGTCTGTTTATACAGTTGTGCGTGTGATTGCTTTGAACTGAATTGCTTTAAATCTAATCCTGCATCTTCAAAATATGCGCATATGCCATTCGATATTTCATGACCGCTTCTGGCAAGAATACTTACATCAAAAGGTGTACGTCCAAAAAGGTTGTTCCGAAGAGTATCGTAGATTCCCAATCCGCCGCAAAACATGGTAATCGATGCCGCCAAAAGCAGGCTGATCATTGCCATCGACCCAGATGTAGTGCGAACTCTTGCCGCAATTTGTCGTATCACCACCATGTTCAGATTCTTCAAATACCCTTTACCTCGGGTTTTGATCCACAATACCATTCCGGAAAGTGAACGGAAAAATAGATAACTTCCAATCAGCGCACCTGCACCTGCAATCAAAGGCTGTCCAGTAAAATCTCGTACAGGTGATATAACAAGCGGTATATATCCTGCAATCATTAATAAGATAGAAAACACAAACAAGATTACGCTCCTGCCCAAATGAGAAACCTGCATCTCATTCTTCTTTTCTCCATAGATCAGATTCATCAATGAAGAAACAGTAACTATCTTAATATTCCAAACCAAGACGATGCCATCAATGATGGCAAAATAGGAAATTGTCTTCAGGCAGGATGCAGGTGAAAAAACAAAGTGAAACTGCGATAATCTAACATTTAACAGATTTGCTACAACGGCAGCCATTCCCTGTGAAAGAAAAATACCCATCAATAATCCCCCACCAAGTGAGAACATTCCGACAAAGATTGTTTCATACAACAAAATCTTTGCCACGGAAAAACGGTTCATCCCCAATGTAAGATATATCCCAAACTCCTTCTTTCTTCTGTATATCAAAAAACGATTTGCATAGACTACGAGGAATCCTAGGATAACTGCCACAAAAACTGAAACAGCACTTAGAGCATCAACTAAATTTTGAATCAGTTCTGCTTTCGAAGACGTGAGTTCCAGCATACTACTTTGGCTTTCCAAAGAGTTAAACAGATAGAAAATACAAATTCCCAGCATCAATGTCAGAAAATATATCGTATAGTTATGCAGACTTCTTTTTATATTTCCAAGCGCAATTTTACAATACATCAGCCGCATCACCTCCCAACAGGGAAACGACTTCCATAATTTCATCAAAGAATTGTTTTCGCCCCTTATTTCCTTTTACCAATTCATAAAACAGTTTCCCATCTTTGAGAAAGAGTATCCTTTGCGCATAACTGGCAGAAAACGGATCATGTGTCACCATCAGAATAGTTGCTCGCAGATCTTGATTTGCTTTCTTAAAACACTCCAATAAAAACCGTGCAGCTTTAGAATCTAATGCACCGGTCGGCTCATCTGCTAAAATCAACACCGGATTTGTTACCAATGCTCGGGCACTTGCAATACGCTGCTTCTGTCCTCCAGACATCTGATACGGATACTTTGTCAATACAGTTTCAATTTCTAACTTCTTCGCAATTTCCATTACTCTATCGTGAATATCCTTTGGCTGCGTTTTCAGAATAGACAATGCAAGAGCAATGTTTTCATAACCAGTTAGAGTATCAAGCAAGTTATAGTCTTGAAAGATAAACCCTAATTTCTCTCTGCGAAATTTTGATAATTCATTTCGCTTTAATTCCGTAATATCTTTATTTTCAATAAAAATATGCCCTGAAGTTACATCACAGATTGTCGCAATACAGTTCAACATAGTTGTTTTTCCACTTCCGGATGCTCCCATAATACCGACATACTCCCCAGGATTTATACAGAAACTCAAATCATTGACCGCCTGTGTGATGTTTCCTCTGCCGCCATAGATTTTCTTCAAATGTTCAACTTTTAATATTGGTTCCACTTATGGCACCTCCCATTCATCTTTACAGTATTAATTTATCTTAGAAAATACTCTCGTGCTATCTATCTTTCTAACGCTAACCTCACATTTATGTGAGAAAAGGGAGTTCATTAGATGAACCCCCCACCAACTGTAATACTCTGCTTACAATGCCGATATATTTCAATCAGCAAAAAGGATATGTGATCTATCTTTTGGAAAACACAGTGAAACAACCGTACCGCCTGCAGTATTTTCACGAATCGACAGTTTTAAATTCATTTTCTGACATAGCGTATTGCACAGATATAAACCAATTCCCGTCGATTTTGCAAACTTCCTTCCATTTTCGCCAGTGAAGCCTTTTTCAAAAACACGATTGATATCCTGCTTCGGAATACCGATTCCATTATCGGCTATCTCCAAGAAGATGCTGTTCCCCTTTTCAAAAGCGGTGAAACAAAGTTTTAAAGAACCCTGCCGATATTTAATACTGTTTGACAAAATCTGATTCAAGATGAAATCTAACCATTTCGGATCGGCGAAAACGGTTTGATTCAGTCCATTTGTTTCAATCTCCGGTTTGCAGGAAATTAATGCCTGTGAATTGGATTTAAGTGCTTTATGAACCAGATCATTCAAATTTATTTCTCTAATCAGATAATCTTTCTCGACATTAAAACTACGGGCATAAAACAGTGCTTGTTCCACATCGTTCTCAATTCGTTTTAACTCTCTTGAAATCGTTGAGGATTCTTCAAAAGCATGGTTTTCACATTGCAAAGCAATGCAAGAAATCGGTATTTTCACTTCATGGATCCAAGTTTCAATATACTCACGATACTCGTCTTGGGCAATACGATATTTCTCCAACGCATCATTCATTGATTTTGCAATCAGATGCAAACTGTCCGTAAATATCTCTCCTTCATAAAAATCCGGCACGTTGATCAATCCTGCTACAAGGTATTTTTGCTTTGTTGAATCGAGCATGTTTTCAACCTGTTTATAAAATGCATTTTTCTTCCAAAATTCTATTCCCAAAGACAATATGTCTGCACAGAAAAGCATGATACATACAAAAATGGAAACCCAAAAACCTGCATTCATTGCATGAAAAAGAAATGTCAGAAAAATCAATACGAGCAAATGCAGCAACAAATAGATCTGCTTTTCTTTCAAAAAACGAATCAAATTCACAATAAATACCCCATTCCTCTCTTTGTTTGCACAAATTCCTTCGCACCAATTTCATCTAATTTCTTTCTGAGACGATTGATATTCATCGTCAGTGTATTATCACTGACAAATTCATCTGATTGCCAAAGTGTATCCATCAACTTTTCCCTAGATACGATCTTTTCCGAATTTCTCATTAATAACATTAAAATCTGGCGTTCATTTCTTGTGAGTTCAACACTTCTTTCGCCATAAGAAACAAAACTTTTTGCAATATCAAGTTTTAATCCGCGACAAGTAATCAAATCATCTTCTGTCATTCCTTTACTGCGTTTTAGAACAACTGCTATATGTGCAATCAAAACACCAGGATTAAACGGTTTGGCAATGAAATCATCCGCACCGATTTCCAATCCCATGATCTCGTCCATTTCTCCACTGCGGCTTGTAAGAATAATAATCGGAACAGAAGATTGTTTACGAATCTCTCGGCAAATATGAAAGCCGTCAAAATACGGCAGATTGATGTCTAAGATTATTAAATCCGGAGCAGTTGAAAGCACCTCCAATACAATATTCTCAAAATCATCACTAACAATGCCGGTATATCCATAACGACTTAGTAACTTCACAAGTTCATTACGATACGTAGCATCATCTTCCACAATAAATATTCGACTCATAACATTTAATCCTCCATCTCAAAAATCCAGAAAGCTTTCTCCTGAATCATCTTTTTGATCCATTCCTTCTGCTTGCCACTTACATCACCAAATCTTTCTATGACTATATTTTCCGTTTCTTCTACCTTTAAAATCTCTGCATACGCATCTGAAATCTATGCAACCATAGAAACCCCAACCGCAGCACTGCTTGTTACGGCATATGGTATTTGAAGTTCAAACTCAGAATCAATAATTTCATTAACATGATAAATATATCCCGAAACACCTTTACATATCTGTTTAACAGCATTACTCAAATACGTCAAAACATTTTCCTTCTTCTTGAAAAAACATGATTCCGGCCCTGATTTTATCAACTTTCAATGAATTTGGACATTCAATCTTCATGGACACCCATTTTCCATTACGTAATATTTATTGAATCGGTTCCCCTATTTTCAATTCCCTACGCCATGAAGGAGCCTCACAGTCATCAGACCAGTACTCATCCATTTCATAAATCAAATCATTTTTCAACTTTATAAAACTTACCACATGAAATGATATTTTTTTATCTGACGAAAAAACATGCCCGACCAGAATGACAGATGAATCTGTTTCTTCAATTCGCTCAATTTCACCAATCCATTTGCCCGGATAATCACAATTTACCCTAATAAATTCTATAACCGTAAACTGCTCATTTGTACAGCGCCAACGAATGATCGCGTCTTTACAAAAATAAGATGAAAGCGCATCTCTATTCTGAGAAATGACATCATCCCAAAAAGAATTAACATTCATGCATGTAGTCTCAATTTCTATTTTTTACCTATTTGCCGTTTTAAACAGATGCTTTAATATATGTATTTCATACGATATGAAAGTTTTATTTTCAGGATTGGCAGGTTGTTCATGTTACTATTCACAGCAGAAGTTCCAAGCGATATATCCTTACTATCGTTTTTAAATAAATATCCCTATGGCAGAACCCTCAAACGTCCAACGGACATTTGCCTTCTTCACTTCGCTTGAAGCGGAGTATTCTCTTTCTTAGATGACCACACTTTTATCTATCACTATATGATGATATTTTGCCGGACACACAATGTGGTACACAAGATTCGATACGTTATGTGATAGATGATAATAACTGCTTTCCTGTTCCATTGCCTGTAGCCATCCCTTCGAAAGATATTATACACCTGCAATTCACAGGTGTATGTACTGCCTATGGCAGTAATCTTTCTTAGGCGATTACACTGCAGAACTGCAGGAAAATATACCCATTAACAACTTGACTCTCGTTACATCGTTATTATGCAATATTTCAAGAATTCAAAAGCGAGTTTTAAATTGCACTATAAGTGTAAATAATTATTTTCATATTTGATATGAAAGTTTTAAAGTAAAGAAACCGTCCAATGTCGAACAAACCATTTATTGATGAGAATATTTATCATTTTCTATTGTCAAAAATGATTGTATAGAAACTTGTAACCTTACGTATATAAGTTTATGGAAAATATGACTCATTAATACTTTCCAAAGCAAAAAAACATTTATTTTAAAACCCATTTTTGCACAGGTGTGCTTGGTGAAGTTTAAAAATAAGCTTATTTTACGCTTTTTCGCTTGTAATAAACCCTATATTTTAGCGTATGTGGGTTACGCAATTCCCACGTCAGCATTATTTCAATCTTCTGCAGTGCATCATCAGGTGTATTTAACATGAAGGAGAACACATGAAGATAGTCTTGCAGTTCTGCTCTATTGAATCCCGAATGGGCTTTGAAAAACTTCTTCAGTAATGCATGCACTCGGTTAACCGGATCCAGTGGATTGTCTTTGTCTTCGAGTTTCTTCAGTTCTTTTGAAGAGTATACTTCTTCCATAAGCTCAAGGTCTTTAATCAGTTCCCTATGAGCTCTTTCTCTGTCGTGAATCAACAGCGAATTCCGGCTTATGAACTGTATGAAGGCATCACGAACAGCAATCTGCGTCGGCTTTCCATACCCCAGTATTTTAATGATTGTATGTTCGCCATCAGTTGCAGTTCCGATACATATCTGATTCCTTGATATTCCGCGTAATTTCTTACCATCAGTAGTAAATGCATTTCTGTTATTTCATGAATCAGCAGTCAGACTTAGGTATCCAAATAGATTGTGAAGGTATTCTATCCATTCTTTCAATGAGATTTTATGATCCTGAAATACTGTTCCTGTTGTAACTGTGAAGTTTTTTCTGCACTCCTTGCAGTAGTATTTAGCAATGCCGTTGCTGGTATAGCCATTGCGCTTAACGTCACCTGAACTGCATCTCCTGCATTTTTCTACGGTTATTGAGTTCAACAATTCAGCTTCATTACTGTCTGCAAGTTTCGAGTGCTTCTGAGCATATAGTTGCATATGAGCGGTGCGTATGAAGTCCTGCATTTCTGTACGCTCAAAATTATCCCATGGAGTTCTCCGACGGGACTTGTTTTGATTATCGGTTTTCATGGTTGGTGGCCATTCGCTTAGGCAGACAGCTATGAATGGCCACCACGCTCACGTACATAACTGCCTGCCTAAGCATACTTTCTAGACTCTTTTGAAGTCATCTACAATTATATGCCTGTCAGCACACCTGTGCAAAAATGGTTTTTTTATTATCGAACTGGGACATTGCATATAAAACGAATTTCGATTTATCCATTCCATATACTATCGCCAGAGAAAGATCATCTTCTTTTGCTCTGTCTGCAAATTCATCGAATTTGCTCAACTCATTTATCAATCCATCATAAAATTCCATATAATTATCCTTTATCTCATTTTTTTGATTCGTTTAGTTTGCTGTTTGCACATGATTCCCTTCTGAAGAAAATTTCGAATTAAAATGAAGCTTCAGAAAGTGGCAAACAAGGCTAATATTATTATATACCCATTTTTGAGCAAATGAAGTTATATTTTTAATTGCTCATTTATCGTGTTTATGCCGATATTTGGACCTGCATATTTTGAGCAACTAGGGTGCACCCTGTTTGCTCGTCAAGAAACGTAAAAAATCCGTCAGCTTTCTTCCAGGATTAGAAAGTTAACGGATTATAATTTCATATACAGTGCTATAAATCGGAAATTATCCTTTGGTCAATCCCACACTCCTGCAAAAGCTATTTTCATAATTGAACCACATTCAGGACATTTAACATGCCTGTCTATGTTTTTATTTTGCTCCGTAAAGCCAGGAACTACTGATGTATGACCATTACATCTAGAGCATCTATGACTGTGCCTTTCATACAGTTTATAGTGTTCATCTAATTCTGATGGCCAAGGAATTTCTCTTTCTGTTTTTGTATAATCAATTTTGCCTTCAGGAACATATAGCGAAAAATCTGGAACAGTCATAAGTTCTCCGCAATCATCACACTGTACAACTATTTCTTCGCACGATATGGCACCTTGGGGAAAAGCCTCAAAGAATTCTTTCCCCTGTAGGCCGAATTGTCCTTCTTTCATTTTAGTAACTGTTTCAGCATACGTTTCATCGTACATCATACCAACACCAGCAAATGCTTTAAAAGTGTATCCACATTTTTTACATTTACATTTTAATATTAATCCTATTGCTTCCTACCATCTATTTTTCATCTTCCTATTTATCAATTTCTTATATTTTTTCTGAATCTTAAAATATGAAGCAACCATCCCAAGAACAAGCACTATTTCTGCAAAAGTAATGAACTAAAAGATAGATGAATCTTGTATACAAAACAATGCAAAAACACATGTCAGTTCCAATATGCAAGCTGCTGCAATCCACAAATTAGAGATTGCAAGATTATATCTTTTTACATCATTTACAATTGGTCGTTTTGTAAAATTGAAGAAGCATACTGCTTTTGTTTCTGTACGAGCATTCACACCAATCATCAGAAAGATAAAAGTTGGAATGCTGCAAATAATTAATTTCATCAGCATAATATTGCTCCTGTTCTGTATCCAATTCTCTCAGTCTTTCAAGCTATCGTGCAATAGAGCCATTTTCAAAGAGGCGCAGCAATGCACCATCACAAAATCTCTCTGCACGGACAGCTCCAAGAATCATGGCTAGTACATATTTCGCATCGAGATTATCAACTGGCACAGTTGACATTAATCCGTCCTCCATTTGATACCATTTGCTTCAAGGATGTCCGAATAGTGATTTAATTCCATCTCTTTATGTGCCTCCACAAAAGAATAGACATCAGCAGTAAAGTTCCTTACCAGCTTAGAATAATTCACATAAGGCATTTGTATAGGATGCTCTGGCGTTCCATCATTCTCCCTATCGATGATCCACATACCCTTTTCATCACCAGGAAACTCCAGTAAATATTTAGTTAGGCTCTCATACATAACATTCACCTCTCTTATGAATAATTAGATGCATTCTACAGCTTGCTTAATTTCGGAAATATTTGAATACTATCTGTTCAGAAATAATTATTCGTTTCCCAGCATTTTCGATTTTTAATTACACAAAATGTAGCATTAAGTATTCTTTCTATGATTAAAGTATACACCTAAAAACTAACAACTTTGAAATGTCGTTCAGAAAGCATAGCCATGATTTTTTTGTGAAACCCGCCAGTATATACATATACAGATTTGCTATAATAATGCACTGTAACAAAGGTATTCTCTATGTATCACAAAAACATCCAGAGAATATTACGCAACCTCTATTATTATACCTACACTCCACCGCCTGTTATCTTCATCCTCGGAAGGTAAAAAACAGATAATCTAAAACCAAGAAAATGTGTGGGTCAGCTTCTGAAAGAAAACTATGTAATTTCACACTGAGAATGGTTCTCAAACCAAAGTTCGAGAATACGCTGTAAATCTTGCATAAAAACACCTCCAATTCGCAAAATATGTAGAATTTAGTATTCTGCAAACACATCTTACAACTGAAGGTATATGAGTGGCTCTCAATAGTGAATTTAGTGGCTCTGAGCCTCTGGAATGCTCAGTCACTATCTTGTGCTAAATATCTTACTAAATTATGTTTTTTTTAATTTTAGTAAGAAACAATTCTATTTTCTAATACTATTGGCATCGCCCAAAAGTTCTTCCATTGTGTTCTTTCAGCAACTTCTGTAAGTAATTCACCGTTAAAAGTAAAGAACAAAGGTCCAGCAACGTTATACCCTTTGATATCTTTCATAATGGCTGATAATGATGTTAATTCTTCATTGAATAGCACTTTATGTTCACTCTCAATGGTTACTTTAATAGAAGGATCTTCGGTGCAAATTAGTTCATCACCTTTTTTAAGTCCGCACGCATAAAAATCAATAGGTGGTTTTTTGGACACTTGCTTTGGTTGAGTTGTTTTCACTTTTTGCAACTTGTCTTGTGATCCACTTATTGTTGCAATTGCTTCTAATAGCTCATACGCATCTTCTGGAGTCATAATGAAAAACTCTCTGTTTTTAGAAACTCTAAGATCTGGATTTAAATTATCAATCAATTTATGCAATTTCTTATCTTCTAGATTTCCAGGAGTTTCATATGTTACGTATATTTCATAATCATAGGGCAAAGCTGTTGTGCTGAGTTGCTTTCTTCTTTGTTCAACATCCTTTGCATAACCAATCTTCACCATATTTTTTAAAGCCGGGTTAGTCATAATATAAATATATCCCTTTGCCATAAATTCACCTCATAGAACTGAAGAAGCTCTTAAATAAAGGACTTACCGCACTTTTTGCGTGCTATACGCGTGCTTATAGTAAATTTGTATTAATTTCAATAATATTTACTTATAAGACTATGTACTAATCCAATAATTTGGTTTATTTGTATCTAATTCTTCAATACAATATAATAAATCCAATTCATTAGCATCAGGCAACATAACTGGATAATTCTCATAGATTTCATATTCTATTAAAGAACTATCAATCATATGATCCAGAATACTTTCTGTTTTCACCATCATAGTTCCGTCTTTATTTTCGTATCCTACATTATATGAATCATTCTTTTTCAAAGAAATTCCAAATAATTTCAAATCGATACCATCAAAAATAGATGAACTTAAATTAATAGAATTAGCATTCCCAGTTTCACCTGAAACAACATTTTGAACTGTTTCATTATTTTGAAAAATTAAATTTTTATTAGATTGATCACAACCCACTAATTTATAATTTGCTTTACACAATTCAATAAGTTTTGTTCTAATATTGTCACTTTGTGTTTTTTTGTTATTTTGAGCCCACAGTTCACCTAAAGAATCAATTTGAAGTTTATTTCTAATATCTCCAAGCATTTCTAGGCTTTCATCATCTTTATTATCTAAGATTGCTTTTTTGATATTTTCAGAAACGACTTCCGGAAATTCACCAATGGCAATATTTGTATTCTTTAAACGACTTTGAATCCTATGATACATTCTCGCTTCAACACTATGTGGATACCAAACATTGTAGATATCTACTTCATCAGCAGTCTGTCCAAGTCGAGCAATTCTTCCGATTCGTTGTTCCAACCTTGCAGGAGTCCATGGAACATCAACATTAATTAATACTCTAGCAGCCTGTAAGTTAAGTCCTTCAGAAGCAGCATCAGAACAAAATACTGCATTTAAAGAACCAGAAAACAAAGCAGACTTGATTTCTGTCTTATCACAATCCTTCTCAACTCCATCAATAATCAGAGATGACTTATCACCCGTGTAAATTGCATAATTATATTGCTTATAATATCCATTCAATTTAAATGTTCTTACTAACGATTTAACAGTATCTGTATATCTAGAAAACAGCAATACCTGATTACCTTTCTTTATTTGTTCTACTGACAATTCAATTGATTCATCTATTTTATAATCACCTTCTGTTTTTAAAATAGAATCAACAGTTCCTAAAAGACCATTCAATGTTAGAATTTCCAGATTCAAGGCATGAATAACATTACTAATATCTATTGTTTGATTTGTTAAATCATAAAATATTTGACCGTCTTTTTCTAATAGTTCATCATTATCAAAATCATCTATATCATCTATAGATTTATTAGATATTTTATCTAATTTATTATTTTGAATTTGATTTTGAATATCCGTAAGCTTATCTAATCTGTTTTTCAGGCTCATCTTACAAGAGTATAAAGATGAAGCTACCCTTTGTTGATAACTAACACGAACAAATGATGTATTTAATTTTTTATCTGGATTCATTGCAATTTCAACAGAAAAACATGTCTTTTGAAGATATTTATCAACATCAGAATAAAATCTTTTTATTTTATTTGAGGTCGCGACCGC
>ERZ773035.205-NODE-205-length-50353-cov-10.710048_pt1 | contig 50353 bp, 46 predicted proteins | sample MGYA00511487_ERZ773035 | MGnify/ENA primary metagenome ERZ773035 (study PRJEB29015, sample SAMEA2737985) | human oral metagenome | biome: human oral; feature: human-associated habitat; material: dental | place: China | collected 2024 ... | reverse complement strand
GTCCCCATGAGATCGAGCACTGCATCGTTGATGACGGCGGCACGGCGGATGCCCGCGATATCCGCCTCGTTATTGATGATCTTGTGCGGCGGACGCACCTGTCCCTTGATTACATCATAGCGGATGGAGGCGATGCGCTCGTCAAAGTCCTCGTGACATTTTTTATATTTCTTGCCGCTGCCGCACCAGCATAGGTCATTTCGATTCATTCCTGCACTCCTTATCATCCTGACATTTCTCTCCTCGTATTATAGACCGAAAAAGAGTTTTTATCAAAGGTTTTCCGTACTATACACCGTCTGCCTTGACATGACAGAAGGGATAAGCTACACTTAACGCGTTGTTAATTTCTATTAAAAAGAAGGTATTTTAGTGAAATTCCCACGTTGGCTGCTCATTCCGATCGTTCTGATTCTCCTGTGTTTCGCTGCTGCGGTGCTGCTCATGTGCACATCCCCCGGCGTGCCCGTGCTCAACTACCATCAGGTCGAGGACAAGGACGGCAACCCACTCACACTGTACTGCGACCAGTTTGACCAGCAGATGGCATACCTTGCAGAAGAGGGCTACCATACGATCACGCTGGACGAGATGATGGACGCGGCGGAAAGCGGTGCACCGCTCCCTGCAAAACCTGTCGTCATTACCCTCGATGACGGGTACGTTGACAACTACGAGTATGCCTATCCAATCCTAAAAAAATATGGATTCAAGGCAACGATCTTCCTCATCAACGATTTCACGGGCGTCTATCCAAACTATCTGACGTGGGAACAGATCCATGAGATGCAGGACTCCGGGCTGATCAACTTTGAGAGTCACACGATGACGCACGCGAATCTCTCGGAGCTAACCTCGCGCGACGAGCTGCGCCATGAGATCGCCGACTCACGCGTCGCTCTCTCAGAGAAGCTGGGCAGAGAGATCAGCTACATTGCCTACCCGGGCGGACGCGTCACCAATGACGTCGAGGAGATCACACGCGCAGCCGGATACCGCGGCGGCTTCACCGTTCACTATGGCCTGTCTACGCCTGCAGAGGGCGCATACCAAATGGACCGCATCCCCATCTTCGGCTGCAATACGCATACAATGACGCGCTTTAAGCTGCGGTTGGCATTCGCTCCGCTCATCGCACCATTCGAAGATTTACGTCTGGATTTGCGTGCATGGGGGCTTTCCCTAATCGCCAATTATCTCCCGATCCCCTAAGATTCGCTTCTTCAGCACGGTCTGCATCGCACGCGCCGCGTGGTCATCCATGATACGCGTGTGCATCTCAGGCCATTGTTCATGTTCATTTCAGTTAAGGCTTAAACTTACAACCAGCTCCTATGATGGCGGCAGCCTATCCACGCCGGGACGGAGACATAAACGAGATTAACATAACCGACACACATCCTCCCCGTGCCGGTATGAAGGAGGCGGCGACCCAAGTATGCTGCTTTGCAGACTTGCAGACAAATAGATGCTGCAGGCAAATTGTAGACAAACACAATATTTTTGTGAATAAACTGTAAAAGATTGGGACAGGACGCAAAAAATATGCTATAATGCCCGTATTGGTTATTGTGTTTAAGGAGGGCTTTTCATGGATTTTGAAGCACTGGTGAAAGCGAAGTTTGACGAGGCTTATGCGGCGACGGAGCATCCGAAGAAATTCTTCCTCACGGAGAACGGACGCGGTGTTGTCGACGGCGGCGAGATGTACAACGCACTGCTCCACGATGTGCTCGATGTCGTTCAAAAGGCAGTCATCGGCATTCTCAAAGAAAGCCATCACAACTAAAAATGTAAAAACACAAAGGCTTTGCCATACAGAACGGTGTGTATGACAAAGCCTTATTTTTTTCCTTTGAAATTATGGGGCCGCCCTTTATGCTGCTCAGGTACTCTCATAGCGGAACGGTTCAAGCTCCCACATAGCACCTGTCAGGCGTATGACATCGACATCGGTGAACACGCGAAGTGTCGGACGCACATCCTCCTGCGGGAAGAGAGCAATCGTCGCCGCCTCCTCCCCATACTGGAAGAACGCCTCAACGGCACTGTGATCGATATAAAGCCGCAGAGAGAGCGTATGATCGACGTAGAGTTTGAAGGAACGCGTGCCGCGTCCGCCGGAGCGCATTCCCTTGCGGTCGATGGTCATCACCTGCTCCAGCCGGTGATAGCGGAATACCAGTTTCTCTGCTCCATAGACCAGCTCGACGGCGACGGTGTAGGCATCTCCCATCTCGATGTCGAGCAGCAGCTCTGTGAGGTCAAAGAGCTCCGTTTCATAGGCACTCTTCCTCGCCATCTCAAGGGCTCGCTCCGTCTCGCGGTGGCGCAGAGCCTTCAGCTCGCGCACCGGCTCAGAGAAAATATGTCCCTGACGCAGCGTCAGCACACGCGGCAGCGTCAGGCTGTGCATCCACCCATCCGCACGCGTCGGATAGTCGTCCTCACGATCGGGCATTCCCATCCAGCCAATGAGGATATGCCGCCCCTCATGCGTCATGACCTGCGGCGCATAGAAGTCAAACCCGTGATCGAGTTCCTTGAACCTTCCATGCATCAACATCTCCATCGCATCCATCGAGGCATGTCCCGCGATGTAGCCCGACTGATAGAGATTCTGCCGGTCATAGGCACGCGCGGGAAGCCCCTGCGGACAGAACAGCAGCACATCATAGTCGCCGAACGAGAGGAGATTTGGACATTCCCACATATAGCCGAAATCCTTCAGCTGTGTTTTCAGTTCACCGCGGCACTCCCAGCCGTCCTCCGTCTCACGGTAGACGAGAACGCAGCCACGCTCCTCGACGGCCTGCGCCCCAATGATGAGATAGCGTCCCCCATCACGGGTGAAAAGGTATGGATCACGAAAATGTGCCGTAAATCCGGGCGGTGGTCCATCAATGATGATGTTCTCCTTTTTTACCGCACCCGCCGCCTTCGTATACGTACCAAAACGCTGTGCAGAGCTGCGGTTTCCCGCCGCATCTTTTGCATTGCAGGTATAGAGAATGCGCAGCCGTCCGTCCTCCTCTGTGCCGCAGCCTGAGTAGCAGCCGTCCTTATCATGTGCATCGCTCGGCCAGAGAGCAATCTGTGGAACAGTGTAGGTACAGAAATCGCGCGTCTTCGTATGCGCCCATGTCTTGTTTTTGTGCGTGCAGCCGAAGGGGTTCCATTGATAGAAGATATGCCAGCCATTGTGATAGGAAAGCCCATTCGGATCGTTGATGAGACCGAACGGCATTTCCAGATGAAATCGATTATGCAGGCGATCGGTAAAGGGAAATCCCGCGGCAAGACGCGCATCGATCTTCCGCTTGTCAAAATTCTCCACAACACTCACTCCTCGGGGCGAAAGGTAACGAAGGTCAGACCGAATGCGACAGCAAAGCCGACGATATTGACAAGGATGTAAGCGGGGAGATGGTCAAGGTAGAGCAACGTGCCCGGCAGCACCGTAATGCCCATGCCCGTTCCCGCAAGGTGCAGGAACCCCGCGGCGGCACCCGCACAGGCCCCCCCGGCAAGTCCGCAGATAAAGGGCCGCATGAAGCGCAGATTGATGCCGAAAATCGCCGGCTCCGTGATGCCGAGGAAGGCGGGCACGGCAGAGGAGATATAAAGTGCACGCTTTTTCGCATTGTGTGTACGTGCCGCAACAGCGACGGCAGCACCGCCCTGTGCAACGATTGCACCTGTGATGATGGCATTGAACGGATCAACGCCCGTCGATGCGAGGAGCTGCACCTCAAGTGCATTGAACACATGATGCACACCGAACACAACAATCACCTGATGCAAACCACCGACAACGAATCCGCCGATGCCGTACGGCAGCTCCAGAAAGGTACGTACCGCACCGAAGATAACGATCTCCAGTGTGTGCATGATCGGACCGATAACGAGCAGGCCGAGCAGCATCGAAACGAGCAGTGTGAGGAAAGGTGTGACAATGAGGTCAACGATGTCCGGCACAAAGGTCTTGAACCATTTCTGCAGACGCGCGGCAAAGATGCCGAGCACGAGCGCGGGAAGAACCGAGCCCTGATAGCCGACCACGGGAATTGGAATCCCGAAGATCTCCATGGAGAGCGGAACAGCATCGCCTGCTGCGATGGCGTAGGCGTTCGGCAGCTGTGGTGCGACGAGCATCAGCCCGAGCACGATGCCGATGACAGGCGTCCCACCGAAACGGTTCATGGTTGACCAGCAGACGAGTGCCGGCAGAAAGGCAAAGGCGGTATCTGTGAGAATCTGACTCATGCGTATTAGGTTCTCATTCATCCCAATCCCAAGACTCTGCGCCATCCCGCGCAGCCCCATAAAGAGTCCTGTCGCGACGAGCACGGGAATGACGGGGACAAAGACATCCCCGAGCGTACGTGATACCTTCTGCAGCGGCGTCATCTGTTCGTACGCCTCCTGCTTTCCGCTGGCAGCAGCGGCCGCGAGATCCGTCCCCGCAATAAAGGCATCATAAACCTTGTCAACAAAGCCCGTACCGAGGATGATCTGATACTGTGCGGCAGCAAAAAACTGCCCCTTCACGCCGTCAATGTTCTCAATCGCCTTCTCATCAATGAGCGTCTTGTCGTTGACGATCAGCCGCAGACGTGTTGCACAGTGCTCGGCGCTGCGGACGTTTCCCGCCCCGCCGACGTACTTCCAGATCAGTTTGGCGACGCGCTCCTCCTTCGGCAGATTCGGATCGATCTCCGCAACTGCGGCAGTGCTGTGTTCCTCCTGCGGTGCACCGTCCTCCTCCGCATCATCGCCCGAGGAGATCTCCGCGCCGTCCAGTGTAAAGGTAATTTTCCCGTAATCCGCCGCATTCGTGACAAGCACGGGTGTTGTCGTCTCATAGCCTTCCGCGCGGATGGCATCGGGGTCAAATTCAAGCAGAAGCTGCCCCTTTTGCACCGTATCGCCCTGTGCCACATGAGAGGTAAAGTGTTTTCCCTCAAGTTTCACCGTATCTACTCCGACATGGATAAGCAAGTCCACACCATCTGCGGAATGAATGCCGATGGCATGTTTCGTCGCAAAGAGCACGGTCACCTCTCCATCGACCGGTGAAACAACACGCCCCTCCGGATCGGCGACAGCAGCGCCGCGCCCCATTGCCCCGCTGGCGAATGCCGGATCCGTCACCTCGGACAATGGAATCAGGCGTCCGTGCAGCGGACTGTCCAAACGAATATCCTGCATATGGATCCTCCCCCGTAAAATCACATCGATGCGCCCCTCAGCGCATATTCTAATGAAAAGTTTACTAATTTATTTTTTCATTGTCAATGGGAACTGCGCATCCTGCATAAATCCGCAAAATCATTTTACAACCTAAAACCTATATGGTACAATAATGATGGGAAGGTTCATACATATCACAGTTGGGGGAGGCACTACAGATGTCTGTAAAGTATGAGGTCAGCGTGACCGCCATCGGGAAACTGGCGAGCAAATTCCTCGAGACGAACAACAGCATCATCCTGCTGGATGAGGAAACGCACCCGAATCTCGCAGAAATGGTCATCGAGCACACCTCAAGCGAGCTCAAAGGAACCATCACCGTGGGAGATACTCTTACCCTGGGAAAACAGAAGTACAAGATTACGCGGGTTGGCGAGAACGTGAATGAAACCATACGTGAAAATGGACACTGTACCCTGCTCTTCAATACGACAGGATCGATGCCCGGTCAGATCGAACTGGAGGGCAGCGCGGTTCCGCCTCTTTCTGTGGGGGTAAAATTCACGTTCTGCGGGAAATAAGACACCGTCAAAAGAGTCAGCCATGCTCGCTGGCTCTTTTCTGGTTCATACACAAAGATAGAAAATGCGGCGCAGCATGACATCATCTATCTTGGCTGTCCGATCTGGCATCAGGACATGCCAATGTCAATCTGCACCTTCCTCGAAAGCTATGATTTTTCCGGAAAGATCATCACTCCATTCTGCACAGGATCCGGCAATGCGATGCGCGGCATGGAAGCGGAAATCCCAAGCTGTAAAAGAAAGACGCTTTTCACCAATATGGTGAAGAGCGTCTTTTTCCATTGTCTACATCATCGCGTCCATCGCATCAAAAATCGGCAGGAGAAAAGAGAGTACGGCAAAGAAGATCACCCCCGCGACAAAGACAATCATGATCGGTTCGGCAAGTGCCGCCGCACGCCGTCCAATGGCCTCCGCCCTGCGGCCGCAGTAGTCCGCTGCCTGTGGGAGAATATGCTCGAGTTCCCCTGCCTCCTCCCCAGCGGCCAGCATTCCCCGCAGGAGCGGCGGCAAATATGGCTCATCTGACAGTATTTGTGTAAGGCTGTGTCCCTCAATCAGGCAGCGTTCAACATGCTGCAGGCGTCGCTCAAGCACGCGATTCCCCGTCACGGTGCAGGCAAGCGCAACAGCCCGATCCAGGCGAATTCCACTGTGCAGCAGAATAGCCAAAATTCGCAGGATCATCTGCCATGTGCCGAATGACACAAGATCTCCCAAAATGGGCAGATGCAGAAGAAACCGATCCCACAGGAAGCGCACAGACGGCACACGAAGGACGAGCCCGACGGCGGTGAGGATCGTCCCCCCCACGAGTATTGTCTGAGCAGGTGCAGCAGACATCTGTGCGGATACGGCGAGAAGAAGGCGCGTCGGCAAGGGGAGTGCAGTGTGCAGATCCGCCAACAGTATGGCGAAGATCGGCAGGACGAACACCGTCATGAGAGCAAGAACGAGCAATGTCGCTGCCAACAGAAAACACGGATAGAGAAGCGCACTGCGAACCGCCTCGCGCGTCCGATGTACTTCCGTGAGGAAGGAAGCAGCTGCCCGCAGAACAACATCGAGTGCGCCGCTTTCCTCACCAGCACGCACCATGCCGACCAGGACGGACGAAAACACCTGTCTCTGCATGCTCATCGCCTGGGATAGAGACATACCATGCATCACGGCGCGATGAAGCGTACGGATGACACGTCCCATCGATGTGCCGTGCTCCCCCGCAAGGAGTCGTTCCAACGCACAATGCACGGGAATCCCCACGGCAAGAAGTACGGAAAGCTCTTGAAGGAAAGCAATGCGTTCCTCCGCTGTTATCCCCGAACGCAGGCGCAGAATGCGCGGGAAATGAAAAACACGCCGCTCCTCGATCGAGAGAACCGACGCGCCGCGCTCCATGATCATCCGCGCCGCTGCGGGCGGGCTTTCTGCCTCGATACTTCCGTGCACCTTCTGTCCATCTGCTGCGCGCGCTGTATAAGAATACACCGTCATGCGAGGATCCCCCGTCTCCTGAGCAGTTCCTCAGCCGCCTCCATCGTCTGCATCCCCTGTGCACTGCCGCTCATCATGAGTGCCGTGAGCTGCTCATAGCGCCCCTGCCGCAGGATGTTGCGTACAGCAGGCGTTGCCGAAAGCACCTCAAATGCAGCAACGCGCCCGCCGCCCCGCCGCGGCAGGAGCCGCTGGACGAAGATCCCGCGCTGCATGGTATCAGCAAACTGGGCGCGCACCGCATCGCGCACATCAGCCGGAAACAGGCTCTCCACACGCCGCGCTGCCTGTGCCGCTGACGACGCATGAAGTGTCCCCACGACGAGTATCCCCGTCGTTGCCGCAAGAAGTGCCGCCTCCATCGTCGCGCGGTCGCGTATCTCTCCGACGAGAAGGAGATCCGGATCTTCGCGCAGGGCACTGCGCACCGCATTGGGAAATGACGCGAAATCGTGTCCCAGCTCGCGCTGACTGAAAAAAGAACGATCCGGCGCAAAGATATACTCAACTGGATCCTCCAATGTGATGATATGAGCACTGCGCACATGATTGACGGCATCAATCAGTGCGGCGAGCGTCGTCGTTTTGCCCGCGCCCGTCGCTCCGCAGAGCAGCACCAGTCCATCGCGCGCATCAAGCGATGTGCGCAGAGCGGACGGCATACCGATTTCATCCGGTGTCATAATACGCTCCGGCAGGAGACGCAGAGCAAGAGAAAGTCCGTCGTGCGTCCGATAGAAGTTCCCACGGAAGCGGCGTTTCTCCCAGACCCATGCAAAATCCACATCCCCTGCTCTGAGCAATGCACGCTGCTCGGCAGAAAGCATGCACTCCGCACACTGCTCCATGAATGCGCCGCTCGGCACAAAGTTCTCCGCCATGAGGGTCCCATCACGGCGTATCTGGACATGCTGACATGGAGCTGCATGGAGGTCAGACGCATTCCACACCGTCATATTTCGCAGGAGAGCCTGCCATACTTCCATTTCATCCATAGAGCGCACGTTCCACCTCCTCCATCGTCGTCTGTCCGGCAATTGCTTTGGCTATGCCGTCCTGCCACAGTGAGTGCATGCCTTCCTGCTCTGCCGTTTGCCGCAGGACATCCCGTGATTCCATCTCAAGGATTGCCGTGCGGATCCGTGCGGAGACAGGAAGCAATTCATGTATTGCCATCCGCCCACGATAACCGCTTCCATGGCAATGCGGGCAGCCGCGCCCGCGTGAGAGCGTCATGCCGACATGGTACAGACCACCAAGCTGCAGTGCCTCATCGGAGTCCGCCGCAACCTCATAAGTCTCGCAGCAGCGGTCACAGACACGGCGAACGAGGCGTTGAGCGATCACGCCCGAAAGCGTCGCTGCAAGCAGATAGGGCGGCACCCCCATCTCGATCATGCGGAAAACAGCCGACACGGCATCCTCCGTGTGCAGCGTCGAGAAGAGTGCATGTCCTGTAAGAGCAATCCGCACCCCCATCTCCGCCGTCTCACGGTCACGGATTTCACCAAGCAGGATCTTCTGTACATCCTGCCGCAGTGCTGCACGCAGCCCAGTGACAAAGGTCAGTCCTGCCTCCGGACATACTTCAAACTGACTGATTCCGTCAATGCGCCGCTCCACGGGATCCTCAAGGGTCATAATATGACAGGCGGGATCGTTCAGTTCTGCGAGAGCCGCATAAAGCGTCGTCGTCTTGCCGGAGTTCATCGGCCCACAGACGAGAAGGAGCCCTGTGGGCCGATGGATGAGTCGTGAAAAGATTTCCTCATTCTCCTGTGTGAATCCAAGCTCTGCACAGCTAAGAAAATGATCTGCCGCATCCATGATGCGCACCACCATCCGCTCGCCGCCCACGACGGGAAGCACAGCTGCGCGCATATCGACGGCACGCCCGCCGCGCAGATAGCGAATCTGGCCGTCCTGCGGACGATTCCGCTTTGCCGTATCAATTCCTGCCATCACCTTCAGCCGTGCAATAACGACAGGCGCAAGCGCTGCAGGAAGCAGGACGGGATGCTCCCGCAGGATTCCATCAATACGAACGCGGATGCGAAGTCCGCCGTCCACCGGCTCAAGGTGAATGTCCGTCGCTTCCTCATCAAGGGCTGCATCCAGGATAACATTGACAAGGGTCAGGACGTGACTGCTGCGGCTTTCCCCATCGGGAGCGCCATGCCGCACCTCACGTGCAGCATACAGCACCAGGCGCTGCATAGCTTCCGCCTCCATGCCGATTGCCCCCTTTCCATCACAGCATCTTCCGCTGCCCGTAGTCTACCGCGAGGAGATACAGTCCACAAGCCGGTGCCGTAGGAGGGGCGAGCCGGCGGTCACGCGCCGCAAAAATCTCGGCAAAACGTGCGGGAGAAATACGCCCCATACCGACTGCCGCTGCCGTGCTGACAATGTTCCGCACCATGTGGTAAAGAAAGCCCGTGCCGTGCACATAGATTGAGAGCCGCCCCTCCTCCTCTGTCAGCCGTATCTCATCGAGCGTGCGCACAGGCGACATTGGTGCACCGCCCGCCGCACGGAACGAGGAATAGTCATGTGTCCCCTTGAGCAGGAGCAGTACGGCGTGCATCGCCTCATGATCGAGCGGCTGAAAGATCTGCCACGCATAGTTTCTCGTAAATGGATTCGGCACACGGCATTCTTCTATACGGTAGATGTACGCTTTGCCCGTTGCGCTGTGACGTGCACTGAACTCCCGCGGCGCCTCCCACGCCTGTGACACAACGATATCCGGCGGCAGGAGCCCGTTCACTGCACGCGGCAGATGCTCTGTCGGAATACGTCCATCCGTAAAGAAGTTCACCACCTGTCCATAGGCATGAACCCCTGCATCCGTACGCCCAGCTGCTGCCAGTTCCACCATCTCACCGCAGATCTTTGCAAGTGCTCCCTCGAGGACATTCTGCACCGCCAAAACAGGCGGGGTCTGCCGTTGAAAGCCGTGATAATTCGTCCCGTCATAGGCGATTGTCAGTGCAATATTTCGTGCACGCTGCTTCATCATCTCCACATGCTCAGGGCGCAAAAGTCAGCCCTCCCATACTTACGGCGCAAATCCCAGCCGCACCGACGACGAACACGAAGATCGACACATAATCCACACGTCCTGTATGCAGCTCTTTCATCTGCGTGCGCCCCTCGCCGCCGCGATAGCAGCGAGATTCCATCGCAAGAGCCAGTTCATCCGCCCGACGAAAAGCAGAGAGAAAGAGCGGCACGAGAACGGGCACAATGGCACGCATCCGCTGCACAATACTGCCGTGCTCGAAGTCCGCACCGCGTGCCTTCTGTGCCTTCATGATACGATCCAGTTCCTCCAGCAGCGTGGGGATGAAGCGCAGCGCAATGGTCATCATCATCGAAAGCTCATGCACGGGAACGCCTACACGACGCAGCGGCGAGAGGAGTGCTTCCAACCCGTCCGTCAGGCGCAGGGGACTCGTTGTCAGTGTCAAGAGGGTGCTCAGCAGGATAAGCAGGATGAGCCGCAGACCGATATATGCACCGCGAACCAGCCCCTCCTGCGTCGCCGTAAACGGACCGGCAGAAAAAAGCTCCGCCCCGGGCGTCATAAAGAGATGAACGGCGAACGTAAAGAGCACAATCCAGAGGATGGGGCGAATCGACCGCAGCTGCATCCCGAGCGGCACACCCGAGAAAATCATGAGAAGCACGACACTAATGCCAAGTGCCGTAAAGCCCTCCACACGATCGACAAAAAAAATCAACAGCAGAAAGAAAAAGAGCAGGACAATCTTAACCCGTGGGTCCATGCGATGCAGAAAGGAATTCCCTGGGAGATAGCGTCCGATTTGTATGTCATTTAACAAAATTACCACGTCCATTTTCTTTTTTTCATTATATCATCAATGATGGTATTTTTCATTTGTTTTTAGAAGAATATATGCTATACTGTTTAAAATAATCAATTATATATTCATCCTCGATTCATTCTTGTTATTGATGAAGATGAAAAAGAAAGGGTTCTCCATGGAAGACGCATTCATCGGACGGCAGGCTATTCTCGATCAGCAAAAAAAAGTCTATGCATACGAGATGCTCTTTCGCAGTGGTTTGAAAAATGCTTTTGATCCGACACTGGACGGAAACGTGGCCACACAGAGCGTCATGGTCAATGCCATGCTTGACTTTGGGATGAAAAAACTCGTCTCCGACCACAAAGCATTCATCAACTTCACCGAAAAAAATCTTCTAACCCGTGCGCCAAAACTTCTCCCGCCCGACAGTATTGTAGTCGAGATCCTCGAAACGGTCCAGCCCACGCCGGAGATCATTGAGGCTGTACAGGAACTGAAAAACGAGGGCTACAAAATTGCTCTCGACGACTTCATCCTTCAGCCCGGTTATGAACCGCTGATTGACTTGGCAGATATCATCAAGGTAGACTTCCGCATCACAGCGGATCCTGGGGAACGTGCCCGCCTGCACGAGGTATTGCCTCCACACGTTCATCTGCTCGCCGAAAAGGTCGAGACGGAGGATGAATTTCGCCAAGCGATTGATGCCGGCTACGTTCTCTTCCAGGGTTATTTCTTCTGCAAGCCTGTCGTATTGCACAAAAAAAGGATCACAAACAACGACCTCTCCCGCATTCGACTGCTGAAGGAAGTCAACCGCCCTGACTTTAACTTTTCTGCGATCATCGACGTTATTTGTGCAGATACCGGTCTCGTACACAAGCTGCTCACCTACATCAACTCAGTCGGTATCGGTCTCAACCATCACATCTCCAATCTGCGCCAGGCGACGGTGCTGCTCGGAGCAAACGGCATCCGCAACTGGGTGACGCTCATCAGCCTCCAGACCTTTTCTGCGGATAAACCGTCGGAGTTATTTACCCTCTCGCTTATACGGGCGAAGTTCTGTGAATTGATTGCGCTGAAGCTAAACCGTCCGACCATCACTCCGGATACGGGATTTCTGCTCGGTATGTTTTCCCTGATCGATGTTCTCCTCAACCAGCCGATGTCCGAGGTGCTCAAAGAAATCACTCTCTCCGATGAACTCAACGCAGCACTGATCGGCGAGGACAATGAACTGCGGCGTCTGCTTGACCTTGTCATTTCCTACGAGAAAGGCGATTGGGAAACGGTTGCCGGCTGCTGCATGCGTGAAAAGTTCCCGTTTGAAGCTCTCGTCCCCCTGTATAATGACGTACTCGAATGGTACAACATAGTGCGGTCCGTCGGCTGACGGAGGGCACATAAAACACCCATCGCCCGCAGCGATGGGTGTTTTATGTGTACATTGTTATTTGTGTACATTGTTATTTCGGATTATATTCGAGAATTTTGACTTTCGTCTCCTCGTTGAGATCGATGACCTCATCCTCCGAAATCGTTACGATCGGGAGCGGCACAACGCCATGCGGATATGCCGTGATCGTTCCCTCACGATGATTGCTGAGGAGAACCCGCGAGCCAAGAAATGCGTTCTTGATATTCATCAGCACCGGCAAACAGACCTGCGGATCGAGCGCCGTATACATCTGCCGAGCGATCTCCATCACCGCATCGAACGGCGTGCGGCGCGGGTACCCTTCACGCTCGACCGTAATATTGTCATAGAGATCCGCCACGGCGATAATCCGTGCATAGAGGTGAATATCCTCCCCCTTGCTGTTGAATGGAAATCCGCTGCCGTCCATACGCTCATGATGCTGCATTGCCGCCAGGCGCACCCCTTCCGTCAGCCCGGGGACATTATTAAGAATATGGGCACCATCCACCGTATGCTGAATGTACTTCTCGTAATCCTCGCCTTCAAGTGTTGTAATGTTCTTTTCGAGCAGGCGCCGATCAAACTTCGATTTTCCTATATCATGCAGAAACCCCGCAAGGACAACATCCTTCGCGGTCTCACGGTCAAGTTTCATCCACTTGGCAATGACACCCGCGAGGATAGAAACACGCAATGAATGATTATAGATGTCACTCGCAAGATGGTTGACCTCATTGAGATAGTCGATTGCACCGCTGCGGCGCGAGAGCGGCAGCAAGTCGCCCTGCACCATTTCGTTGGTCTCTTCCACAGGAATAGCGCCCGTCTTCTTCGTCTCCTCAAAGATCGACTTCGCTGTTCCGATGACATTCTCGTACTGCTTGATGAAGAGATTGCTGCGGGAAAAGATCGGTGAATTCTCTTCCGCCAGTTCCGTCTCATCCTTGATGTAGACAACAGGAATCTTCAAAAATTTCAGGCGTGTGATATGCGCCTGCGTCAGTTCCGTATTCTCAGATACAACCACAACCCGCTTAGCGTTGACGATCGTCCGCGCCAGAATCATTCCATCCTTAAGATCGTCTACGGATATAGCACGCAAGACAAGTCCCTCCCTCGATTTACACAGTTTCTTCGCACGAATTTATCACGTCTATAAATAATTCGACCTCAGGCGAAAAAAACCTGCTTGATTAAAAAAATCTTGACATATTTTCTGCGTTTATCGTATAATACACCTACATCAGCACTTTATCGTATTAAAGTAGCAGTAAGATAAGGAGAGATGAAGATGGACTGGAAAACGGTTCTGACAGGAGCGGCGGTACTCGCCTGCTCAGCGGCGATCCTGACGGGCTGCGGAAGTACCGAAAAAGCCCCCTCGACAGACAACGCAGCAGAGATGGGAAAAATCATTGTCGGACTTGATGATAATTTCCCGCCGATGGGCTTTAAGGACGAGAACAACGAGATCGTCGGCTTCGACGTCGACCTCGCAAAAGAGGCAGCCAAACGCCTTGGCCGTGAAGTGGAGTTCAAGGCTATCGACTGGTCCAGCAAGGAAGCCGAACTCAAAAGCGGCCGCGTGCAGGTGCTCTGGAACGGTCTCGACATCACAGAGAAGCGCAAGGAGAACATGCTCTTCTCGAATCCCTACATGGACAACCACCAGATCATCTTCGTGAAGAAGGGCAATACCGCAGTCACGGACGAGAAGAGCCTCGCGGGCAAGACCGTCGGCACGCAGAGCGCGGGCACGGCGGAGGAGTACATGGACGCCTCGGATTTCTATAAGAAGGAGGTCAAGGAGGTCAAGAAGTACCCCGACTACGTTGCGGCATTCATGGATCTCGAGAACGGGCGTCTCGATGCCGTCATCGGTGATGAGATCGTCGGCCGCTATTATATGAGCAAACACCCCGACACGCTGGATGCGCTTGACGTGGTCGTCGGACCAGTGAGCGAGTTCGGCATTGCCTTTGCAAAGGACAACACGAAGCTGCGCGACGAGGTGCAGAAGGTGCTCGACGAGATGAAGGCGGACGGTACAATCGCCAAGATCTCAACGAAGTGGTTCACCAAGGATATCACGAAATAAAAGGAAGAGAAAGGCTGCCGTATCGTGCGGCAGCCTTTTTTCTGTAAGGAACGTCTTCATGGATAAAACACTGGATACCATACGTCTCATGCTCGAGGGCTCAACGATCACCCTCGAGATTTTCTGTGTCACGCTCGCACTTGCCCTGCCGCTTGGACTCTTTGCCGCACTTGGACGGCTCTCACATTTTCGCCCGCTGAGCCGCATGCTCGAGATCTACATCTGGATCATGCGCGGTACGCCACTCATGCTGCAGCTCCTCTTCGTCTACTTTGCCCTGCCGATGGTCGGTATCCTGCTCCCCGACATTGCAGCAGCACTGCTCGCCTTTATTCTCAACTATGCCGCCTACTTCGCCGAAATCTTCCGTGCGGGCATACAGGCGGTACCGCGCGGACAGTTCGAGGCGGCGCGTGTGCTCGGCATGAGTGCGCCGCTCACCATGCGGCGCATCATCCTGCCGCAGGTACTGCGCATTACACTCCCCCCCGTCAGCAACGAGACCATCAACCTTGTCAAGGATACCTCACTCGTCTACATCCTCGCCATGAACGACCTGCTGCGCGTCGCGCGCACCATCGTCCAGCGCGAATTCGACATGACTCCCTTTCTCATCGCAGGCATCTTCTACCTCACCATGACTGCCGTACTCACTTATGGGTTCAAGAAATTGGAGGCGCACTATGGCAGATATGGAAACTAAAGACACGATGCTCACGATGCGCGGCATCTACAAATCCTTCGGTGACCTCAGCGTTTTAAACGGCATCGACCTCACCCTCGCACGCGGGGAGGTACTCGCCATCATCGGCTCCTCCGGCTCGGGAAAATCAACGCTCCTGCGCTGCATCAACAAACTCGAAACAATCGACCGCGGCGACATTACCATCGGCGGCGAGGTACTCTGTCATACGGCGGATGATACATCATCGGCGGCTTATGCTGACGCCGCCGATATACGGCGCATCCTCATGGCAACGGGCATGGTCTTTCAGCAGTTCAACCTTTTCCCGCACATGACCGTGATCGAGAACCTAATCGAAGCCCCCGTCCATGTCAAGGGCATGACACGAGAAGCAATTCTCCCCTACGCACGCGATCTGCTCAAAAAGGTCGGACTCTCTGACCGTGAAAACTACTACCCGAGCCAGCTCTCGGGCGGACAGCAGCAGCGCGTCGCCATCGCGCGTGCACTCGCCATGAAGCCCGACATCATGCTCTTCGACGAACCGACTTCCGCCCTTGACCCTGAACTGACAGGCGAGGTGCTGCACACCATGCGCGAGCTCGCCGCCGAGCACATGACCATGATCGTCGTCACGCACGAAATGGCATTCGCCCGTGAGGCAGCTACCAATGTCGTCTTTATGGAGAACGGCGTCATCGTCGAGCAGGGCGCGCCGCAGACATTTTTCAGTACACCAAAAGAGGAACGGACACGGGAGTTTCTGCGGAATATGCTTTGAGCGGATGCTGATAAAGCGATGCCTGTCAGACGATAAAGGGAACAGATACAGAAAGTGATTTCTCTGTATCTGTTCCCTTTATCATATTCCTGCAAAAGCTAGTCCGTCCGCAGTGTCTTTTCTGTCCAGAAGTAGGCGATGGCAACGGGAACGGCAGCACCGATCCATGCGAGAGGATTGGCAAGACATGCACCCAGAAAGCCAAGATGCGCGCAGAGGAGGAGGGCCGCCCCCGCGCGCATCATGAGCTCCATCGCCCCCGCGATCGTCGGGACAACGCTCTGCCCGAGCCCCTGCAGGACGTTGCGGTAGACGAGCAGAACGGCGAGGATAATATACGCCGAGCCATTGACGAGGAGGAATGTCTGCCCATAGGCAATGACCTCATCCGCGCCCTGTGCATCTGCGCCGACAAAAAGTGCCAGCAGATATGTCCCGAAGGCGATGAGCAGGATACCGACCGCGACGGCAAATGCCACGGACATTTTGAGACATGCATGTACCCCTGCACGAATACGTGCATACTGCTGTGCACCATAATTCTGCGCCGTATATGCCGCCATCGCATAGCCAAAGGAGAGCATGGGCATGACGGCGACGGCATCAATCTTCTGCGTTGCCGCGTATGCCGCCACGGGAAGTGCGCCGAGGTTGTTGAGGGCAACTTGGAGGATGATGGCTCCGAGGGCAATAACGGAGGACTGCAGCCCCATCGGCAGCCCCATTCGCAGGTGTGCGGCAAGAAGTGCAGCGTCGAGTTTCCAGTCCTGCCATGCGGGGCAGAGGGTCGGAATGCGCTGCCGTATGTAGATATAAAAAAGAAGCGCCCCGATCGCCTGTGAAAGAACAGTCGCACCTGCCGCTCCCGGAATGCCGAGATCAAGCACAAGAATGGCGATTGGCTCAAGGGCGACATTGACAGCAAGTGTGATCGCCAGAAGAATCGTCGGCGTCATGCTGTCCCCGAGGGCACGGACGAGACAGTTTTGCAGATAAAGCAGAAGAAAGATAACCAGCCCCGCAAAGATGATGAATATAAAGTCCTCTGCCCCTTCCAGAATCTCGGGCGGTGTCTCCATGAGAACGAGGAGCGTACGCGTCAAGGGCAGGAGTATCGCGGTCAAAAGAAGCGCCGTCAGGACGCCGAGCAGGATGCATGCCGCCGCACTGCGGCGTACGCCTTCTGCATCCATCGCACCGAACCGCTGTCCCGTATAAATCGTAATACCCGTACAGAATCCCATGATGAAGCCGAGGGCAAGGAACATGAGACTGCCTGTACAGCCGACAGAGGCAAGTGCATTCACCCCAAGGAATCGCCCAACGATGAGCGTATCGACAAAGGAATAGAGCTGCTGCATCATATTTCCTGCAATCAGCGGAAGAGCAAAGAAAAAGATCAGCCGTGCGGGGCTGCCCGACGTCAGATTCTTCATCATTCGAGATACCTCGTCACAGCGATACGCAGTTTTTCTTGAAGGTATACGGTATTCGTGAGGAGTGCCCCTGCATTCGGCGCAAATTTCAATAGATAGAGCTGCGAATCTCCGCTGACCAAAAAGTCTGTTGGGTATGGCGTCACCGTGATGCCCTGTTTCTCAAAGTTGAGCACGGCACGCGGCAGATGGAATGCCGAGGTCACGAGGATGGGATGCATCAGACCTTCACGGCGCAGAATCTCTGCCGTGTAGTATGCATTCTGTCCCGTCGTAAGGCTGCGCGTCTCCACACGGATCATCTCGTCGGGGACACCAAGCGAGCGCAGAACACGACACGCAATCTCCGCCTCAGACCCTGTATCACTGAACACCTGTCCGCCCGAGAGAAGAATCGGCAGATGCGTGCGCAGATGGAGACGATAGGCCGCCAGGAGACGTGAGGACGGGCTCTGCGCGAGCATCCCCATGCCGTCCACATCCTGCACATCTGCGATTGCTCCGCCGCCGAGCATAACAATGACATCCCCCTGCGGCTCATGCGGCACACTGTACGTCCGCTCGAGAGCCCCCATCAGATGATCTGATACAGCACCGATGGAAGCCAGATAGAGCACAAGTGAAAGGGCGGCAAGCAGCCCCGCTGCACGATGTTGATTTCGTTTTTTCCATAAATAGACGGCGATTCCAATCATCGCGAGAATAAAGATCCCCGGCGGCAAAATCCACGCCGCTCCGAATTTTAAAATGTAAATCATAAAAAAGGAAAATACGCCTCCATCGCGAATATTTAGAATATACAACGAAGCACGTTTTCTGCGCGCTTTTTCGTTCATTCTATCAGAATCTGTGTAGAATTACAAAGGAGAGATCATTTCATGGCAATCATCGAATCCGAGCACATTGATGCCGAGAAGCGCTTTGGCGGCAACGGTACGATCCACATTCAGAAGCTCCTCACGCCGAAGGAACTGGACGGCAAGTGCGCCATGTTCGCGCGTGTGACGATCCCGCCCCATGCGTCGATGGGCGCACACAAGCACGAGGGCAATACGGAGACGTATCACATCCTCTCGGGGCGTGCCCGCTACAACGATAATGGCAAGGAGATCGAGATCGGAGCAGGTACGACAACATTCTGCGCGGACGGCGAAGTGCACGCGATTGCCAATGCCTCCGAGACCGAGGATCTCGTCTTTATGGCGCTGATTATCAATAAGTAAACCGTCTTGCTCAACTTTCTACATTGGCTGTGAGGAGGTGCTGCGTTGGCTGATGCAAAGATAAAGATCGGTGCATTCCTTCTTGAATGGGATACGGAAAAAGAAAAAATCAATCGAAGGAAACACGGCATATCTTTTGAAACGGCAGGACGCATTTTCCTCGATGCGAACCGAATTGAGTACTATGATATAATGCATAGTACAGACGAAGATCGCTTTGTAACCATCGGTATGGTTGACGGTTTATTATCCGTTGTCTATACAGAACGCGAAAACGATATTTTACGTCTTATTTCGGCTCGAAAAGCCACGGAAAAAGAAAGGAGGGCCTATGAACGCGGAATTCTCTAAAACACTGCCAGATAACGACGGTCCTGAACTAACGGATGAACAGCTGAAGATTATGAACCTCGTACTTTCCCATAAGGGAACGCGCGGTGGCTCGCGAAAGGCTCTATACATTCAAGGACGGGAAGAGGAACGCGTCAGTGCACTCAGAAACCTGATGGACAGTATGCGTCTTACGTTGCCACAGGCAATGGATGCACTCAAAATTCCATCGTCGGAATATGAAAAATACGCTTCGGTTATCTAGAGAAGCCCTGATAAATTCGACACAAATATCTTACTGTTTTATCAGCAATTTCCCAAAAACAAGAAGAATCCCCTCATGGCTGCTTTTCCGTGAGGGGATTCTTCTTATTTGTTTTCACTCATACCGCAGTGCATCGATCGGGTCAAGGCGGGCAGCTTTGCGGGCAGGATAGATGCCGAAGAAGAGACCGATCCCGACAGCAAAGGAAAAGGAGACGAGGATCGGCAGTATCTCAATGGAGGTCTTGAGTTCACCAAAGCTGCCAATGAGCTTCGAGAGAGAAATGCCGAGCGTAATGCCGATTACGCCGCCGACGATTCCGATGACCATGGACTCAATCATGAACTGCATGAGAACGTTTGACGAGGTAGCGCCGAGTGCCTTGCGGATGCCGATCTCGCGTGTGCGCTCCGTGACGGAGACCATCATGATGTTCATGATGCCGATGCCGCCGACGAGGAGCGAGATGCCCGCAATCGAGCCGAGGAGGAGCGTCAGCATATTCGTGTTTTCGGTAAAGCTCTCCATGAGGCTGGTCATGTTGCGGACGTTGAAGTCGTCCTCCGCGCCCGTGCGGATGTGATGCCGCTGACGCAGAAGGGTTTCGATCTCTGCTTGCACCTCATCCATTTTCTCAGGCGAGGAAACCTGTATGTTGATGGAGTGCACATACGTAATGGCAAGCATGCGCTCCTGCGCCGTCGTCAGGGGGATATAGATCACATCGTCCTGATCCTGTCCGATGGACTGCCCCTTGCTCGCCGTGATGCCGATGACCTTGAACGGCTGATTGTTGATGCGGATATTCTTTCCGACAGGATTCTCTGTGCCAAAGAGATTGGATGCGACCGTCGGGCCAATCACAGCAACGCGGCTGCGTTTCTGCATATCACTCGTCGTGATGAATGTCCCATTCTCCACCTTCAGCGAGCGAATCTGCATCAGTTCCGGGGTAACTCCCTCCACCTGCGTATTCCAGTTGAGGTTGCCGTTCACGACCTGATAGGAGCTCGAGACGGTGGGCGATACATAGTCAATGCCTTTGATCTTGCTCCGAATCGCCTTCGCATCGTCGTATTTCAGAGACTTTCGCGTGCCCGCCTTGCCGCGCACACCGCCCTGATTGGACGAGCCCGGCATGACGATGAGCATATTCGACCCGAGACTCGCGAAGGAGTCCGAGACACTCGTGCGCACGCCCATGCCGATAGAGACCATCGCGATGACCGCGCCTACGCCGATGATGATGCCGAGCATCGTGAGGAGGGAGCGCAGCTTGTTGGCGAGCAGTGCATTCACCGCCATGCCGAAGCATTCCTTAAACAACATCCATCACGACCCCCTTCCCCTCATCACGCGTGATCTTCCCGTCACGCACGAGAAGCTGACGGCTCGCGCGCAGGGCGATCTCCGGCTCATGGGTGACGAGGATGATCGTGTGTCCCTTTTCGTGCATCCGCTCAAAGATGTCCATGATCTCTGTCGTGGACTTCGTATCGAGGTTGCCCGTCGGCTCATCCGCCATGATGATATGCGGATCGTTGACGAGGGCACGGGCAATGGCGACACGCTGCCGCTGTCCGCCCGAGAGCTCATTCGGCAGATGCTGTCCGCGGTCGCCAAGCCCCACGGCGGCGAGCATCTCCTGTGCGCGCTCCGTCCGCTCATGCCGCCCCCACCCCGCATAGACGAGCGGCAGAGCGACATTGTCGAGCGCCGAGATGCGCGGAAGAAGATTGAAATTCTGAAAGACAAAACCGATCTTCTTGTTGCGCGTCATGGCAAGTGCATCGTCGTCAAGCCCCGCTACCTCAGCGCCGTCGAGCCGATATGACCCCTCCGAGGGACGGTCGAGACAGCCGAGGATGTTCATGAGCGTGGATTTGCCCGAGCCGGAGGGTCCCATGAGCGCAGCGAATTCCCCGCGTCGGATATCGAGGTCGATGCCGTCCAGTGCGGCCAGCATCTCACCGCCGATACGGTAGACCTTGCGGATGCCGCGCAGACGAATCGTACTTGTCTCTTTGCTCTGCATCATGACCTCCGATCACATCGGCGGAGGTCCGCCGTGATCTTGGCTGCCGCCCGTCGACTTCTTCGCCGTATAACTGTTCACGACGTGCTCGCCCTCGCTCAGCCCCGACAGGATCTCAACGTATTCATCGCTGTAAATTCCGGTTTCGACATAGCGCTGTTCCTGTGTCCCATCGTCGTTCAGCACGAACACATACGCACCTGCCGTGTCCGTCTTAAGCGCAGAGAGCGGCACGACAAGGGCATCATCTTTGTCCGCCGTGTCAATGACGACACGCGCCGTCATCGCGGGGAGGAGCAGGTTGTCCGGATCATCCACATCGAGCGTGACATAGTAGTAGATGACGCTCGCACTCGATGATGCGGAGGAAGAACTCGATGAGCTGGTATCCCAGCTGTTCGTCACATCCGTCTGAGAGATTTTGGAGACGCGTGCCGTAAAGGTCTTATCCGTAAAAGCATCCACACTGAATGTCGCAGACTGTCCAATGCGGATGCTGCCGATGTCCGTCTCATCCACCTTCGCCTTGATCTGCTTCTTGGAGAGATCCGCGATGCGCATGATGACCGTCGGATTGTCCGAGCCCTGCACTGCCATCGTCCCCGCATTCTTGGGCTCGCCGACGACCACCCCCGAGATCGGCGCGGTGATGATCGTCTCATTTGCATCAGAATCCGCCTCTTCGAGCGTGGACTGCGCCGTATCGTAGTTATATGCCGCATCCTCCAGATCGGATTTTGACTTTGCTCCAATGCTCTCGAGATAGCTCATACGGTTGTACTTCGCACGCGTATTCGTCACGCGATACTGCGCCTGGTCACGCTTTGCCTCATAGTCTTTTCCGTCGAGTGTCGCGACGACCTGTCCCGCTGTTACGGTATCATTCTCCTTGACGAGAACGGAGCTGATGCGCGCCGTGATTTTCGAGCTGACCTCAACGGAGTCCACGGGGCGTATTGTACCCGTTGCCTCAACCGTGGACTTGATATTCATGCGTGCGGCATCGACGGTCGAGACCGCCTTCGCCGCTTCCTGTGCCGCACTCTGCGTGTAATACCAGTAACTGCCGCCGGCAATCAACGCCACTGTCAAAGCACCGATGCCGATGATCGTTCTTCTCCTCATGGCTGTGCCCCCCTCGCTGCCGCATCTGTCCCCTCAGCGTAAGCCGCCTGTGCAGCCGTACGTTCCTCCGGCGTTACGGCAGGCAGTCCCTCTGCCGCTTTGTGCTCCTCTGCTGTGAGCTCCTTCCCCATCAGGTTCTCCACCTGCGCACGATAGCGTACATAGTCATATCGCGCACTAAGCGCATTCTGCCGTGCTGTTGTGAGGGCCGTCTGTGCGTCAAGAATATCAAGAAGGATGCCCTCGCCCGCACGGTAACGCTCCGATGCAATGCGGTAGTCCTCCTCCGCCTGACGTACGGCATCTCCTGTTGAGGTAAAACGCTGCTCTGCCTCGCGCATATTGAGGTACGCCTTCCGCAGATCCAGATCAATCGTCTCCTCTGTTTTCTTTACGTTCAGCAGAGCGATGTCGCGTTCCGCCTCTGCCGCCTCAATGGCACCGCGCGTTACGCCGCTGTCAAAGATATTCCAGTTGACACCGACGGCAGCAGACACATCGGAGGACGTCTTGCTGCGCGGACGGAACTGACTCGTCAGCCCTGTGCCGAGTGTCAGATTCACCGTTGGTTTCTTCCCTGCACGTGCGATATCCACAGCCAGCTCGCGCTGCTGCAGAGTCTCCCGCTGTGCCGCAAGGTCAAGCCGCATACGCCGTGCGTAGGAGATACAGTCCGGCAGCGCTGTACCAAAGGGCTCATAGGCAACCTCTGTTGTCAGCTGCAGCGGTTCTGCGCGGTCAATGTTCAGCAGATTGCGCAGTGTCGCGAGGCTCACCTCATAATTGCTTTCAGCACGAATGAGTTCCTGCCGCGCGTTCGACAGCTCCACCGAGGAACGAATGACATCGATTTTTGCCTGTGCGCCTGCCTCATAGAGCGCATTGACATTTTTAAGATGTGCATCGTATTTTTCCACACTGTCGCGCTGAACCTCGATCTTCTTCGCCGCTTCCGCTGCGTTCCAGTAGGCGGCAATGACCTCATACTTCAGCTCCTCGCGCGCACGCTCGGTCGTCAGTTGTGCCGCATGTGCGCCAATCTCACCCGAACGAATCCGTGCCTCATTTGCTCCGCCGCTGTAGAGCGGCAGACTTGCCGAGAGGCTGATCCCGTTGCTCACCTGCTCACTCGCATCGCTCGCCTTCGACGTACGCAGACTATCACTCGCTCCAACCGAAATGCTGTTCTTCCCGCGCGCCTGACGCAGAGCAGCATCGGCAGAGCGCTCTCCCTCGCGCGTGATGCGCAGCCCTGTATTCGCCGAAAGTGCTGTATCAATCGCATCTTCGAGGCTAAGCTGCATCGCGTCCGCAGGCAGCGGGAATGTCAGCGCCGCCCCCAGCAGGAGCGCGGCAAGGGTACGCCGTCCATGCCGCCTTCTTTTCATTATGACCACCTCAGTTTTCACTTGCTGATAAGAATGCGCCCATGCTACGGCAAGGGCGCTACATTTCTCTTAAAGCACTGTTATTCTTCCCTTAGAATTCATTTCTCAGAGATTTGGATGCTCCTCCAAATACTTCTTCGCCGCCTCGAACTGCACATCCGTCGTATCCGCAGGCGCGCGGTCAACAGCAATATCGGGCGTTATGCCCGTACCGTCAATGGAACGGCCGTTTGGCGTAATGTACTTCGCGATCGTCAGCTTCAGCCCATCATCATGGAAAAGCGGCATCACCGCCTGCACTGATCCCTTTCCGTAGGAAGTCGTACCGACAATGGTCGCCGCGCCCGTGTCCTGCAGCGCCCCCGCCAAAATTTCCGACGCGCTCGCGCTGTTCTCATCGATGAGCACAGCAATAGGATACTTCCGCGCACTGAGATGTGACCGATAGACTTCTGTGTCCCCATCACGATTGATAACGGAGACGATCGGCCCTGCCGGCACGATCTGCTCGGCAACGGCAACACAGCTCGTAATCAGCCCGCCCGGATTCTCGCGCAGATCAAGAATGAGGGAAGTCATGCCCGCCTCGCCAAGACGCGCCATCTCTGCAGCAAACTCATCCCCCGTATGCTCGGCGAACGAGGCAATGCGGATATAGCCGATCGTCGTTCCGTCGACCATCACACCGCGCACAGAGTGTACTTGTATCACATCGCGCGTGATCGTCACATCCTGCTCCGCGCCGTCATGCAAAATGTGCAGCGTAACCTGCGTCCCGACCTCGCCGCGGATGCGAAGGGCAACCTCTTCACTCGGCAGTTCATTCGTCGGTATACCGTCCACGGCAAGGATCTCATCCCCCGCACGCAGTCCCACCGCTGCACCGGGCGTCCCGTCAAGGACGGAGATGATCTTTACCGTTCCGTCCTTAAACCCCATCGTGACACCGATCCCGCCAAATGATCCCTCGGTCTGCTGGCGCAGTGTACGAAATACCTCAGGCGGCATATAGACGGAGTGAGGATCGCCGAGAGAAGCAACCATTCCATCGATTGCGCCGTCCACGAGAACACTTGTATCAGGCGCGTCCACATAGCGCGACTGGATGAACTTCATCACGCCGAAAAGGCGCAGGACATCGTCGCCGTAGATGCCCGCCGACCGCAGAAACACCCCCGCCGCAAGCACCGTCAGCATACTGCCGCATAGAGCAGAGGCAATGACAGTCAAAACAATCTTTTTTTTGCTCATATCCTCTTCAATTCATTGATGAACAGAAAGCTATCGCACTTATAAATATGACAGTGGATTGACCGGCTCTCCGTTTTCGCGCACCTCAAAGTGGCAATGCGGCCCCGTCGAATTTCCCGTAGACCCGCAGTAGGCGATCACATCGCCCTGCGAAACGCTCTCGCCAACACTGACATTCAGTGACTGACAGTGTCCATACAACGTCGAGATGCCGCCGCCATGGTTGATGATAACGGCGTTGCCATACCCCGAAATCCAGCCCGCGTACTCCACCGTCCCCGCTTGTGCCGCACAGATCGCATCACCGTAGTCGCCGCCAATATCGATGCCGCTGTGAAACCGTTGTGCGCCTGTGATCGGATGAATGCGCCAACCAAAGTCCGACGTGATCGGTCCTCCAAGCGGCCAAATCATCGCCCCTGATCCCTGCACGGGAAGGTTGCGCAGTCCACTGCGCTGCAGCATCCGCGTAATGCGCTCCGATGCCGCACGTGCTTCGTCCTGCTTGCGCTCGATGGTCGCCTTGTCGTATTTCATCTGCTCAATGATTGCACGCTGCTTCTCGACCTTCTCCTCCATTGCAAGACGAGCCTCGCGCGCTTCCTTCTCGAGCGGTTCCTGCGCCGCTCGATCCTCCTCCAGTTCCTTCTTGATGGCACGCATTGCGTCGCGGTCGGCAAGCACGGCATGAACGAGATCATAATCCTGCTTGATGACACGCTTGAGGAGATCCATGCGAGTGAGAAAATCGGAGAAGTCCTTCGCGCCAAAGAGCACATCAACATAGGAAATCTGCCCGTTGATGTAGATGTCACGCACACGCTTCCCAAGTGCCGTACTCTTGCGGTCATACTCACGCTCTGTCGTCGCAAGCTTTTCCTCGTTTTCCTCGAGGCGTTCGAGCGTTTTGTTCAGCTCTGCGCGGCGCTCTTTATGCGCTGCGATCGCCGCATTTGCCTCCTCATCCAGAATCCGCTTCTGCTCCGAGAGTGAGTCAATCTTCCCCGCCAGCGCGTCGCTCTGACGGCCCAGTTCCTCTGCCTGTGCATCGTAGCTGTCGCGTTCCTCCTCAAGACTTGCCGCCCATCCCTGTCCTGCCGTGAGGACAGACCCGGCAAGCAGCGTACAGAGGATTCGTTTTGTCACTGCATTCATTGCTTACACCTTCAGGAAACGCTTCAGCGATACCCACGCACCTGCTGCACCAATCGCCATGCCGAGCAGGACAATCACGATGCCCACATACATCATAAACGGTGACTGCGGAATGAGCGGGAAGAACGCCAATGTATCATAGACCTTATTCACAACACCTGCATAGAAACTGCGCAGGACAAAGGAGGAGATCACACCGCCGATACAGCCAAGCACAACGCCTTCAAGAACGAATGGCCAGCGGATGAACTCATCTGTCGCACCGACATACTTCATAATGGCGATCTCGCGCCGCCGCGCAAAGACCGTCAGGCGAATCGTATTTGCAATAATAAAGATCGTTGCACCGCCGAGCAGAAGAATCAAAAGCACCCCGAACAGGCGCACAAGACGCGTGATGTCAAAGAGATGCTCCACCACATCCTGCCCGTACTTGGCGGATTCCACACCGTCCATGCGCTCGATCTGCTTTGCTGCCGTCTCTACCATGTCCGGCTGACGTACCGTCACCTCATATGCGTTTGGCAGTGGATTCTTGTCCCCGAGCGCATCGAGCAAATACTTCTGCTCGCCCAGGCGCTCCGACAGGCGCTCCTTCGCCTCCTCTCGGCCGACGTATTTTACCGACTCGATGCCTTGGAGGGCCTTGATCTTTGCACCGAGTTCCTGCTCCGCATCCTCGCTCAAACTATCCTTCATATAGACGCTGATCTGCACCTGCGACTCAAGCATCGATGCCGCACGGTTCATATTGAGGGCAAGGATAAGGAACACGCCGAGGATAAAAAGAGAGACAGCGACCGTACCGACCGCCGCAAATGTCATCCAGTTGTTGCGGCGCAGAGAGCGCAAAACTTCCTGCACATAGTACTCCGCCGTCCTAATCTTCATATCCGTACCCCCCGCGCTGCTCATCGCGCACGATCTTGCCGTCCTCAATGGCGACAACACGGCGCTGCATTGTATCAACAATGTTCTTGTCATGCGTCGCCATGACAATCGTCGTCCCTGCCGCATTAATTCGCTTGAAAATATCCATAATATCCCAACTTGTCTCCGGGTCGAGATTCCCCGTTGGCTCGTCAGCGATGAGGATGGCAGGGTCGTTGACGATGGCGCGGGCTATGGCCACGCGCTGCTGCTCACCGCCTGAGAGCTGCGAGGGAAAATCACGATATTTGTCGCGCAGTCCGACTACGTCGAGCACAGCATTGACACGTCGCTGAATCATTTGGCGCGGTGCCTCAATGACGCGCATCGCGAACGCCACATTCTCATAGACGGTCTTATCCGAGAGAAGGCGGTAATCCTGGAAGATAACGCCCAGGCCGCGCCGCAGATACGGCACATCCTTCATATCCATGTGCACAACATCGTGTCCGTTGACGAAAAGCTCTCCCTCCGTCGGCAGCTCCTCACGAAAAAGCATCTTGATGAACGTGGACTTGCCTGCACCGCTTACACCGACAACAAAGACAAACTCTCCCTTGGTGATTTCAATATTCACGTGGTCGAGCGCCACCGCCCCATTTTCATATATCTTTGAGACATTTTTCATCCGAATCATGCTGTTTGTCTCATTCCTCTCCGGTGCGAACCTCGTCCGCACAGTACAATTAAAAAATCAGTCTCCATTATAACACAAATTGAAGAAACCACAAAATGTTGTGTCCTCTTTTTTTACGCTCTAAGGAGCAGACAATACAGCCGTCTTGACAAAAAGTTAAAAATTCGATAATCTGTAATTATCAAACAATAAACAAAATGCTTGCAGAGACTTGATCGTGGGGTACGGCATGAACTTTATCTTTATATCTCCACAGTTCCCGCACGTCTACTGGAATTTCTGTGATCGTCTGAAGAAAAAGGGAGTCAACGTCCTAGGCATTGGTGACACGCCCTATGACCATCTAGGCCGTGAAGTACGCGAAGCACTGACTGAGTACTACTTTGTCCCTGCACTCGACGACTATGACCAGATGCTGCGCGCTGTGGGATTCTTTACATTCAAATATGGACGCATCGACTGGATCGAGTCCAACAACGAACACTGGCTCGAGAGCGATGCTCGTCTGCGGACGGACTTCAACATCCGCACAGGATGGCACAGTGCGGACATGGAGCACATCAGGAGCAAGGCCGGCATGAAGGCATTCTACCAGAAGGCGGGTATCCCGACCGCACGCCTCGTCCGTGCGACCACTCTCTATGCCGCCGAGGAATTCCTGGATGCCGTCGGTTGGCCCGTCATCGTCAAGCCCGATGTCGGTGCCGGTGCAATGGGTACCTATCGCATTGATACGCATGACGAGCTGCGCCATTTCTTCGCATCAAAACCCGAGGTGCCTTACGTCATCGAGGAATTTGTCGCAGGTGATATATGTTCCTACGACGCCATCGTCGATGCGGATGCCAACCCGATCTTTGAATCCATGACCATCTGGCCGCCGACCGTCATGGACATCGTTCTCTATCAGCTTGATCTCTCCTACTATACGGCTGCCAGCGTCCCCAATACCGTACGGCGGATGGGGCGTGCCGCGCTGAAGGCATTTCGTGTGCACAGCCGCTTCGTCCACTTCGAGTTCTTCCGTCTGACCGAGGAAAAGCCAGGGCTCGGTGCCGTCGGTGACTACGTTGGGCTCGAGGTCAATATGCGCCCGGCGGGCGGCTACACCATGGATATGACCAACTTTGCACATTCCACTGACGTCTATGAGATCTGGGCGGATATGATTACGGCGAACCGCCGCCTCCTCCCCGACCTTGGTGAACATTGCTGCTGTGCCTACGCGGGGCGGCGCGACTTTCACCGCTATGTACACACACACGAGGAGATCATCTGCCGCTATGCGGGCAGCATAGTTATGTGCGAGCGTCTGCCCGAGGTCATGTGGCCGCAGATGGGAAATCAGATGTACATGGCAAAGCTGCGCGATCAGGAAGAGACGAATGCGTTCATCCGCTTCGTGCAGGAACAGATAAAATAGCGACAAAAAAGACTGCCTAGGCAGTCTTTTTTTGACAAGGAAGATTTTACCGCACCCCCAGCACTGCGATCCAGTATTCCCCCTCTTTGAAGTAAATCTGTACCTCGTGAAATCCCGCTGTGCAAAAGAGTCGCTCGAATTTTGCCGGCGTCGGATTCGTCAGCCCATACTCCGCCACCTTGGCACGCGTGCCCTCCGGCAGGTCGTCCCGCCCGCAGATCTCTGCGAGCAGGAGGAAGCTGCCGCTCCTGCGCATCACCCGTGCGACCTCCCGCAGGCTATCCTCGGGGGACGGCCAGAAGTAAAAGCTCTCCACCGTCACGGCTGCATCAAAATACCCGTCACCAAACGGCAGTGCCTCGACCGAACCGTGCAGGATCTCCATCCGTCCGCTCTCAATCAACGCGGCATTGAAGGCTCTCGATGCCTCCACTGAGGTCTCGGCATAGTCGATGCCGACGAGATGTCCCGCCGGCACACGCTCTGCTATTCGTGCGAGAGTGCTGCCGCCCCCACAGCCGATGTCGAGAACGGTATCCGTGGGGTGCAGCGTGAGATGCCCAAGTCCCCAGTCCACGAGACGCGCATGGCTCTCATTCATCCGCGCAAGCATCGCACGCCCCGCAGCCCCCTCGGGACGGCGCGGGTTCCCCTCTGCCGTTGTCTGATCGGTATGCTGCCAGTCTGCCTTTGCCATATCGATGCTCCTCTCTATTGTGTATATCCTCGATAGTTTACGGCTTTCCCCCTTTCACCGCTTCGCGGTCCCCCTCCCCCGCAAGCGGGGGATGCTTTTTTCGCAGCTGGCAGGGCACCTATTCTACGCCCATGGTCTGCTTCGACAGATCAAAGCCAAACTGCACGGGGTCGGCGGGGTCCCAGATGCGGGTCTTTTCGTTGTAGCGCACAGGAACGTAGAATGTTGCCGTCCCCATCGGCTGAAGTTCCCGATAGGCGTCAGCCGTCGCATCGACGGCTGTCCTCCGCAGCTCCTCTGGGGTCGCGTCCAGCTTCATACGGGAACGCATGAGCGAAGTTGCCTTCTCGCGTGCCCCCATCATGTTGAACCGCGTCACCGTTACCTCGACTGTCGCCCGATTCTCGCCCTGATTGGAGACCGCCGTCTCGATCGCTGCATTCTGCAGAGACTGCATATAGGCATCACCGATCTCCGCCGCCTCCTCAGGCGATAGGTTCGCCCCCGCCGTCTGGAGAGCATTTGCGAACGCTGCCTTCATATTAAATGCGTCCGTCGGCGCACCATAGGATGCGAGCTGCTTCTGCGCCTCCTCATCCTGCCGCACGAAAGCATCACAGTAGAGCTGAATGCTCTCGGCTGGATCCGCCTTTGCCATACGTCCGAACGTTGCAAAGTAGAGTGCCGCGAGAATCGCGGCGACAAAGCCCCCCACGACGATGACAGGGAATCGAATCTTGGATGAAATCACTTTTTTATCTATCTCCTTCATTGCTGGTGAACAAGCTGTTCAGATTGCTCTACTATATTCTATCGCACAAAGCCCCATGCTGACTAAAGGAATTTTTTGACATGGCGTGAAAAACAGAGAAAGAACCAACCTGTCTTCTCGATTCATATGTGCGTGGAAATCCTACAGAAAGCAGTGATGTCGGTCTGCATACGGAAGGCGACATGAAAAGTTTTTTATGTGGGGCGGCATCTAATCCGATCTTGCCGATGTAAGCAGTACAGGCCTCGATCTTTTGAGCTGACGCCCCGATTCAGGGCCATTCAAAGAAAACAAAAAACACGATTGCCATCCACAAAAACGGCAGTCGTGTTTTCTATATACGGAGGTTCTGATAAATTCAGCACCATCTCAGTGCATTATTTCTTTCCCTCCAGGAACGAATAGGCAAAACCACGCTGCTCGGGCTGGATGTCTGCCTCGAACATACGGTTCCATGGAAAGGTTACCTCCACGCTATCGTTTTCCATGACAGGCGGCAAATTTGCTTCAATGAACCGATTCATCATACGCGAGGAGCGTACGGAAACGGCATCCTTCTTCGTCCCAAGGCTGCCATAGAATCCATCGCCGCGCAGCCATGTGAGTTGGCGTGCAATAACGTTGCGCACGTTTGCCTGATACGCCCAGTCGTCGAGATAACGCGTCGTCAGCAGATGGTCAACGGCATCCGCGTCCATATGGCGGACGAGCATCCCCTCACCGAGGGCGAATCCCGAGCTGTTCGTCGGCGTGTTCCATCCTGCATAGGCGCGGATCTTATAGAGCAGACTGCGCCGCTGGAGTTCTGCCATGAGCGCATTATCCGAGCCGTTGGCAAAGGCGATGTCAGCAATCGCAACAGGATAGCCTTTCGCCACGTAATCGGATACAAGATCGGCGAAGTATGCCGTGCCCTCGCGCGGCGTTCCGTCATTGCTCGGCATATTTGCCTCGTAGGTGTGCCCGTCAGGGTTCGTATTCACTGCGAGAACGACATCTGCCTTTTCCGGTGCACGCACACTCAGCCCGCCTGCCGCAGCCACCGCATCGCCGATCGACGTGGCAATCTTTTCATCGGAGTACGCAGGAACTGTGTCCGCTCCGCGTCCCCAGTTGTACTGAACAAATACGAACGGCACCTCATGCCGCTGCTCATTCACGGCGCGCGTCAGCATAAGGAGGGCGATCTCGTCGATGCCTGCCATGGTCTGGAACCGTGTCTTTCCGAGGTCGGCCCCCGCCGCAGAAAGATGACGGCTCTCAAGGTGCGTCTGGGAAAACGGCGCATTATCATCACGTCCGAGCGCAAGATAGCGGAACGTCCCCTTCTTGCGCATAAGATTGATCAGAAACTCATTGACAGCGTAGTTCTTCTCACGGCGTCCCATCCAGTCCGCCAGAGCTTCTTTGGGAATGAGGCGCGTAAGGAAGGCATACTCCTTGCGCTCACGGCGGGAAAGTCCCTCGACTTCCTCCTTGTCACGCAGGACGGTATAGCGAAAAATATCCGCACCGTAGCGGCGGTAGTACTCCGGCTCCTCATGCCCGGACGCCTCGCCCGAACGCGGCGTGCGCATGATTGAGCCAAAGACATAAAGCGGAACCTTCGGGCTCTCACGCCGGAGATCCTCAAAGCGCGATGCCCGTGCAAGTACCTGTGCACGCGGCTCGACGTGCTTGCGCGAGCCAACGAGGCTGCCGTAGATCATCGCATCTGAGGAGATGACCGCCGCCTTTACGCCCGGCTGTGCAATATTCTCATGCAGCCACGTCCAGAGCTGATCGGGATGTCCCAGATCCTCACGGCTGCCGAGCAGCTCCGTCGGCGGAACAACAACATCATAGCCCGCCTTTGTCACTACGTCTGCCGTCTGTGTACTCGAGATGGGGCGGCTGTCATGAGGGATGAAGATGATCTTCTCTGTCACCGGCTCCGCCTTCGCCGCATCTGCCGCCTGCGGCTGGATGAATGCGGCAAGCATGGCCATACACAAGAGCTTTACCAATTGCCTCATCAATTTTTGTCTCCTTCTGCTGCACTATCCTGCGGTGCTGTGGTCTTTTCCTTCAAGATCGCACGCAGTGCATCCTTTACATCATCCGGTACATTCAGCCGCGTGTCGAACATGATGCCGCCGTCCCTCACGGCTGCCCCTTCGATCTCCACCATATCCAGCAGGCGGTGTCCGCGGAACTCCGTCATGCCGAGACGCGACGCGGCAAGAACATCGTGAAAGTCCACCGTTATATTGTTTCCCTTGATATCCACAGGGATACGATCCGATACATCGAGCCGTCCGACCATGCGCTCAACCATCGAGAGCGACAATCGTGAGAAGAGCCACGAGACAAAACCGTGATCAGGAAGTTTTTTCTTCTCCACATGGTAGACGGCGTAAGACTTGTCCCCTGTATGGACAAACTCCTTAATGATTCCCGAAAGCTCAACCCTTTTGTATTTTTTCCCTGTCGTGCAGACGATATCCAGGCGCCCGTTTTCATGTGAGGTGAGCTGCACGGAACGGATTGTACCATCCGTCCCGAGACTCTGCGCAATTGCATCATTCAGTACGGCATCGCGGACAAAGAGGTGCCCGTCCGCAATCTCACGGATCGTCTCACGATCCCACGTATCGCGCAGTACCGTGAGAGCAGGACCGTAGTCTGCCACTGCCGCACACACACTGTCCCAGTCGATGCGCTGTGCCTGTTCCACCCACTGCGCCGGAAGATCAATCGCCATTAGTTTTCCTTCTCCGCTTCTGCTTTCTTCTCGCGCAGATCCAGCCAGAGATTCTGCGCACGCTCAAAGAGCTTCGCATCGGATTTTCTCAGTTCCTGATCGCCCATGAGGCGTGAGAGCATCTGTGTCGCCTTCTCAAAGTCGCCGATGCGGTAGTACGCCGCCCCCGCAATATACATCGCCATGTTGTCGGTCATGCCGTTGATGGGATAGTGCTCTTTCATGACGGACTTCTCATAGAGCTCGGCGGCACGGCGCAGGGACTCCTCCTCTTTCTCGTGCTCCTCCGTATCGCGGTAGACCCATGCCATGCCCATGCGGTAGCCTGCCTGCTTCTGCAGCGGCCAGCCCAGCTGTTCAGCAAAGTAAAGTCCAAGCTTATAGGCGCGGATCGCCTCATCCGCCGTGCGCTCCTCCGTATATGGAAGGTTGATCTTTCGTCCCGCGAGCAGATCCTTGATCTTTGCCTTATCATGTGGGTTAATCGCGCCCTCGGCGAACTGCTTTTCATCCCCCGCAAAGCCGCAGTGCTCGCACAGCCAGACACGATAGAGATACGGATTGACATCCTTGTAATGCACACAGAAGTCCTCGTCCGTGCTGAGCGTGATGAGACGTGCCTTCATCTTCGTCACGTGCGTCTTTTCCCCACAGATTGGGCACGTCTTCTCCACGGTATACGTATACTCCGCCATAATCTCTTCCTCCCTGAAAACAACACAATTGCTTCTTCCATAGGATACCATAAATTCCGGAAAAAGGGAAGAAATGGACGCCTTCATCAGCTCGCGGGGCATCCCATTCCGAGTGTATCATTCCTCTGTCGATGTCGCAGGCAGGAGCGGGACACAGGTGCGTGTCGCAGGAATACCTGCATAGTCAACGATTTTTGCCGTGGCGCCATACAGCTGCCCGATCCCCATGAAGCGGTTGACAGAAGGCGGACGTCCCATTCAGTCGTATGCCTCTGCCGGAACACGCAGCACACGCTCGGACTGGACAGCATCCAGTTTTCGCCACGGAAGTGCGGCGAAGTTTGGCTCAGATTCAGCCGCCAGGAGCAGCACCATGAACAGAATTCTTTTTCCCTTCATAAGTATCTCTCTTCGTTGAAACCGCCACGCCCCTATGTTATCCTATAACAACAGAAACATCGAATGGAGGTATTCTCTTGAACTATTGGAATCTCTACGACACGATCATCGATGAGCTTCCGCAGGACATCTGCATCGACGACTATGCCGTCAGCCGTCCGTGGACGTTCGTACGTGCCGGCGATCTGGTTGGGATCTGCATGACAATTCCCGCCTACAGCCGTCCCCGCCTGCGCAAAAAAAGCTTCCTCGGCTGTTCCCTGCGTGAGGCAGGCGAATATGTTCGCTCGTGGCAGGGACAGGAGGCATCCATCGCCGCTGCCGCCATCAACGCCTACTGCAATCAGCCATCCCGCGTTGCGGGGATGCGTGGCTTCCACGGAGAGGATGCCTCCGCCGCAACGCTGGATGAACGAAAAAAGCTGGAAGCCTTCGCCATCTACACGGAGCAAATTCGCGGGAAAAAGGTCGCCGTCGTCGGACATTTCCCCAATTTTCAAAAGAAATGGGCGTCCATCTGTGATCTCTCTATCCTCGAAATGCAGCCCGAATGGGGCGACTATCCTGCTGAGGCGGCAGAGTTCCTGCTGCCTCAGCAGGACTACGTCTTTATGACGGGAGCAACCTTCGCAAACAAGACCATGCCGCGCCTGTTGGAGCTCTCCAAGAACGCAGTCACGGTCATCGTCGGTCCTTCCGTACCGATGCATCCATGTCTCTTTGACTACGGGGCAAACGGGCTCTCCGGGTTCACTGTGACGGACGCCGCACGCGCCGCTGACCTCGTCCACTTCGGCTATGAGACCGATATTGCCAGCTGCGGGAAAATGGCAGATGTTCTGCCAAACGTAAAATAAAGACAGCACAACAGAGTTGCCGTACATCAGCAGCGTACGGCAACTCTGTTTTATTGGATGCGGTTAGAATGTCATGTCCATGCCGAGGAGGAAGTTCGTTCCCTCTGCCGGATGGCAGAGTTTATCCTGATATTCCGTGTTAAAGATATTATTGATGCGCAGGAATACCCCCATGTCCTGTACCGGCTCATAGCGCAGATCAAGGTCTGCCGCAGCATTCCCAGAGCTGTTCGGAGATTTCGCCATCCATATTGGAGTTAGTAACCGTTCAGTGTCAAAGAGGACGTGTGGTTCGTTCTGATTGCGTACCATTTGACAAAGTTTGTATGTTCAACGCCGATAGCGCACGCAGAGTGCCTGTATCTTCTTCGGGTCGATCTCAAGGAGGTAGTCTTTCTTGAGACTCCAGCGCCAGTTGAGGCCAACCGTACCCGGCGTGTTCATGCGGGCGCGCTCATCAAGTCCCATAATGTCCTGCATAGGGATGATCGCCATGCGCGCGCGCGAGGCATACGCGGCCTTGATGAGGCGCCAGCAGATGGTACGCGGACGATCGGAGGTCGTTCCGACGAGGTTCGCGAGTGACTCGCGCAGCACCTCGTCGATGTCGCGGTCATACCAGCCGACAGTGGTGTTGTTGTCATGGGTGCCCGTATAGACAATGCTGTTCTCCGGCGCAGTGAATCCAATACGCCCCGAGCTGTTTCCAGCAATGAGGAACTGGACGATTTTCATGCCCGGAAAGCCGCAGTCATCGCGCAGGCGCTCCACATCGGGCGTGATGATCCCAAGATCTTCCGCAACGATATTGAGGGGGCCGAGCTCACGTTCCACCTCGTCGAAGAATGCCTTGCCCGGTCCCTTAAGCCATGTGCCGTTGAGTGCCGTATCTGCCTTTCCATCCACCGACCAGTAGGACTCAAAACCACGGAAGTGGTCGATGCGAATGATGTCCACCTGCTCACGCAGTTTACGGAAACGCCGCTTCCACCATGCGTAGTGCTCTTCCGCCATTGCCGTCCAGTTGTACTGCGGATTTCCCCACAGCTGTCCGTTGACGGCGAAGTAGTCGGGCGGTACCCCCGCTACAGTGTGCGGCGAACCGTCCTCGTTCAGGTCAAAGAGCTGCTGATGCGCCCACACGTCCGCGCTGTCCTGCGCAATGAAGATCGGCATATCGCCCAGGATCTCGATTCCCTTCGTGCGGGCATACGCGTGCAGACGGTTCCACTGTGTATGAAACACGTACTGCTTGAAATAATCGAGTTCCACGGCATCCCGCTGCCGTTCAGCGAGTGCGTTCAAGGCGTCGGGTGCGCGGTGCTTGATCTCTTCAGGCCACTCCATCCATGCCGCTCCGCCGTGCTCCTTCTTTGCTGCATGGAAGAGCGCATAGTCCTTGAGCCAGTATGCCTCTTTCTCACAGAATGTACGATAGTCCGCATCATCCGCGCTCTGCGTGCGGAAGGCATGGAATGCCTTTTCCAGGATATCCTTCTTAAACGGACGGACACGATCGAAATTGATAAACCCCGAATTTGCCTCGTAGGGCAGGAAAAGATCTTTCTCCGTCAGCCAGCCGCGCTCCGCAAGCGGTTCGGGATCAATGAGCATAAAGTTGCCCGCAAAGGCAGAGATGGACTGATACGGCGAATAGCTGCATCCTACAGGACTGAGTGGGAGGATCTGCCAGATCTTCTGTCCTGCATCCGCAAGAAAGTCCACGAAACGGTACGCTTCCTTGCCGAAGTCGCCCACGCCGTATTTTGACGGCAGCGAGGTCGGATGCAGGAGGATGCCGGCCTTGCGCTCATAGTGCTGCTTTTCGCGGCGTTCACGAAGGAGGAGTCCAAAGAGCGGCGGAATCCGTATGCGCAGATGCCCGCGCTCAACCTCGTAGGTGCGCGACGGCTTAAAAACATCCTCGAACACACCGCAGGCAAAGTCACCCACATCCACCTCGATGGTCAGCGCCTCCGTCTGATTTCGGTTGAACGCCGCAACAAAAACGCCATCTTCCTTCTCGTAATTGAACACATCGTAGCCTGAGCGGATGGTACGTGCATAGGCAATAACATCGCCCGCGCCATAGAGCGGCAGGATGTCCCCCGTACGCAGCGCGTCATTCTCGTTGCGTACGGCAATGAACCGCGTCACCCAGTCGCGGATCTCCAGATTGCCGTGCTCCCAGTCATAGGGGCGGCGGTTAAATGGATCCTTGAACCCCTGCATTCCAATCTCGTCGCCGTAGTAGACACTCGGCACACCAGGATAGGTCATCTGCCAGAGCGTCGCCATGATAAGACGGCGGATGCCGAGCATCGCCTGATCCAGTGTCATGCGTACGCGCGACTGCTCAATGGCAGGCATTCCCTCATAATAGGGGACGCCGCCCAGGATTGTAATGGCGCGCTGTACGTCATGGCTGCTGATGAGATTCATCATGGCGTAGAGATTTTCCTTCGGATAGTTCTCGATCTGGCTTTCGAGACGGCGCACCGTCATCTGACCATCCGCCTCCTCCGTAAGGAAGTCCAGCATCGTACTGCGCAGCGGATAGTTCATCGCCGAGTCCATCTCATTGCCCGAGAGATACTCACGCGGTGTCCCATAGGCGACCTTGTTCGACGCATCCTCCCAAACCTCGCCAATCATCACCGCATCGGGGCTGCGCTTTTTGAGTTCGGCAAAGAAAGTCTTGGAGAAGGTCGGCGGCAGCTCATCGATAACATCCAGGCGCCAGCCTGCGATGCCCTCATTCATCCAGTGATGGAGGACGCTGTTTTCACCCGTAATGATGAAATCCATATAAGACGGATCGGTCTCGTTGACGTTCGGCAGTGTGTCAAAGTTCCACCAACAGTCATACTCGTTCGGAAAATTACGAAAATGGTACCATGAGTAGTAGGGCGATTCTTCGGACTGATATGCGCCGAGGGAGTTGTACTGCTGCCGTCGGTTAAAGTAGATGCTGTTGCTCCCCGTATGGCTGAATACACCGTCGAGAATGATGCGGATACCACGCTCGCGCGCCGCCGCGACAAGGCTGCGGAAGTCCTCTATGTCGCCGAGCATGGGGTCGATGCGGTGATAGTCACCGGTATCGTAGTGATGGTTGCTCTCAGACTCAAAGACGGGATTGAAGTAGATGCATGAGATGCCGAGTTTTTCCAAGTAGTCGAGTTTTTCCATGACCCCGCGCAGATTCCCGCCGAAGAAATCATAGGCGATGATCTCCTTCGTGTCGGGATCCTTGAGATACATCGGGTCATCTGTCCAGTCCGTGCGGATGACCGCGCCCTTCTTTCGCACAATGGCATCACCGGATCGTGCGAATCGGTCGGGGAAGATCTGATACATGACGCTGTTCTTGAACCAATCCGGCGTATGTGCCCCATGATTGTAGATCGTCACCTGATAGGAAGGAGGCTGCTCACGATAGAGTGCGCCGACACCACCGAGCATCTCTGCATTGTTCCCATAGAAATACGTACCGCTCTCCATCGTGATAATGAAGTAGTACCAGAGCAGGCAGCCATGATCCGGCAGCTCGATCCACGCGGTATAGAATCGCTGTGCAGCATTCGCATCGTGCGGCACGAGGGGGATGAGCTGTTCTCCCGTCTGATCCTGCCAAAGACGCAGGAGCACGCGCTGCACCGGCTCAGCCGTGCGAAGCTGAACGCCTAGACGCATCCGACTCCCCGCCTCCGCTGCGCCGACGATGGAGCGGAAGTAAATGTTCTGCGAATTATGTTCCACTTGATAGGATTCCAGCATAGCGCCTCTCCTTCCCTACTTTAGAGTTCCTTTACACACAGAAACCACCGGCGAATCGTTTATTATCGTTTAAACGAATTCACCAGCGGTTTTGTGGAAAAGCTCTTGTTCATCAGCGAAAACATATTATTTCTTTTTCTGAAGGCGTTCGTAGAGCTGCTTGTACTCTCCTGCTGCCCGTGTCCAGCTGAAGTCGCTGCTCATCGCCGCATAGACGAGCTGCCGCCATTCACGCAGATTCTCGTACGCGGCAAGCGCACGTTTTACCGCATACATCATCTCATGCGCATTGTACTCGTAAAAGAGGAAACCGTTGCCCTTGTCAGGCTCAGCGCGATCGAACTGAACGACGGTGTCTTTCAGTCCGCCCGTCTCACGCACAACGGGGATCGAGCCGTAGCGCATAGCGATGAGCTGTCCCAGCCCGCACGGCTCGAATGTCGAGGGCATGAGGAAAAGATTCGATCCTGCGTAGATGCGCTGTGCCAGCTGATTCGAGAAGCGGATATTGACCGATGCCTTTGTCGGATGACGCCACGCAAGCTCCTTGAACCACTCCTCATAATCATGCTCGCCCGTCCCAAGAAGGACGAACTGCATGTTCTCGTGCTCAAGCATCTCGTCAATGACACGCGTAACAAGATCAATGCCCTTGTTCGGCACAAGGCGTGTAATCATCGCTACGAGCGGCGTGCGCCGTGCCTCGGCAAGCCCCAGTTCACGCTGCAGGCGCACCTTGTTGTCAACCTTTCCTTCCGCTGCCGTCTTCACGTCGTAGTTGACGTAGATCTCCTTGTCCGTTTGCGGATTGTAGATCGTATTATTGATCCCATTGACAATCCCAAAAAGGTCTTTCTTCCGCTTGCGCAGGAGTCCATCGAGATGCTCGCCGTAATATTCGTACTGGATCTCCTCGGCATAGGTCTTGCTGACGGTTGAGATATAGTCCGTGTAGATGAGTCCTGCCTTCATAAAGTTCACGGCATCGTAGAACTCAAAATCCCCGTTATTGAAGTACTTCCAGTCAAGGCCGAGCACGTCCGCCATGACGCTTTTCGGAAAGACCCCCTGATACCGCAGATTGTGAATGGTAAAGAGTGTCTTGATCGCCGCATAGCGCGGATCATCTGCGTGCTCCAGTTTTAGGAAGACGGGGATGAGGGCTGTATGCCAGTCGTTGGCATGGATGATATCGGGCTGAAAGCCCAATGCAGGAAGGCAGTTCAGCACAGCTCGGCTGAAGAAGGAAAAGCGTTCTGCATCATCAGGGTAGCCGTAATACCCCTCACGGTTAAAGTACTCCTCATTGTCCACGAAGTAGTAGGTCACGCCTTCGTACTCGCAGGAATCTATGCCGACGAACTTCCTGCGCCATGCGACAGGAAGTGTTCCGTCATAGAGATGCTTCATTTTGCCTCGTATCTTCGGGTCAATCGATCCATACTTCGGCAGGATGACGCGGCAGTCCACGCCCGCCTTGACAAGGGCACCAGGAAGTGACCCTGCCACATCGGCGAGACCGCCGGTCTTTACAAAGGGAACTGCTTCCGACGCTGCATATAGTACCTTCATCCCAATATCCTCCTTCTCACGCGAACTATGCCGTAATCATACGTTCGTTTCTTCTATGTCCGTCATTCATCCATTGGGAGGCGTACAGTTTATTACACCTTGACGGCACGTGCTTTCTTCGGCGCACTCTCCGTATCCTGCACCGCCTTGCGCACGGTCTTTTTCGCTGCCGTCATCCCCGCTTTCTTCTTGCTCGTTTCGGTATCCTTTACCACTGTTTTTGCGCCGTGCGAGGATTCCGTCTTCTTCACGGTCTGCGCCGCGTCGGCATCCTTCTTTGCTGCCGACGTGCGTCTCGCTGCCGCCCGCTTCTTCGGTGCGGGCGCTGCTGTCTCAGATGCAGTCTGGGCGGCGGATACACGCCTCTCCTGTGTCTCTGATGCCGTGTTCGCAGAAACTTTCTTCACGGCCGCACGCTTCCTCGGTGCTGCCGTCCCTTCAGCGGTCTTTGCCGTCGCCGTGCGGCGCTTCGGCGCAGCTTTCGGTTCATCGAGGAGATCCTTCTTGACAGGAGCTTTCTTCTTTGGGGCGGTCTTTTTCATCGCCACCTTTTTCTTCTCCGTCGCCGCCGTACCACGTCCGCCGGCGCGGCGGCGCTCTGCGACAACATCCGTCTTGACGGTTTCACTGATCGGCGTCCCCGCACCACTCTGCCCCTTCAAACGATAGAACGTCGCCGCAAGCGGCGGCACAGTGATCACGATGGACTGATCGCGTCCGTGAAACGCATAGTCCTCGCTGACAATGTCACCTGCATTCATGACACCGCTTCCGCCGTACTCCTCCAGATCGGAATTAAACACCTCAACATAGGTTCCCTTCGTCGGAACACCGATGCGGTAGCCGCGGCGCACTTCGGGAGTGAAATTATGCACGCAGACGATGAAGTCGCTGCGCTCATCGGCACGCCGCACGAGCGCAACGATGCTGTTCTCATTGTCGTTGCAGTCGATCCATTGGAAGCCGTTCCAGTCGAAATCGACCTGCCAGAGCGCCTTGTTCTCGACGTAGAACTTGTTCAGTGCCTTGGAGTATGCGAGCATCTTCGTGTGCATCGGATACTGCTCGACGAGATGCCAGTCGAGGCTGTCATCAAAGTTCCACTCGATGAACTGCCCAAATTCGCCGCCCATAAAGAGCAGCTTCTTCCCAGGATGCGCCAGCCAATAGCCGAAGAAGCCGCGCAGTCCTGCGAACTTCTGCCAGTAGTCGCCCGGCATCTTGCTGATGAGCGAGCACTTGCCGTGTACGACCTCGTCGTGCGAAAGCGGCAGGACGAAGTTCTCAGAGAACGCATACATGAGCGAGAATGTGAGTTTGTCCTGGTTCCACTTGCGGTAGATCGGGTCGAGACTTACGTAGTCGAGCATATCGTTCATCCAGCCCATGTTCCACTTGTAGTTAAAGCCCATGCCGCCCATGTAGACGGGCTTGGAGATGAGCGGCCACGAGGTGGACTCCTCCGCGATCATGAGTGCCTGCGGATGATACTTAAAGATCGTCTCGTTGAGCTTCTTCAGGAACTCCATCGCCTCAAGGTTGCCCGTGTCGCCGTACTTGTTCGGCTGCCACTCGCCGTCCTTGCGTCCGTAGTTGAGATAGAGCATATTTGCGACGGCATCGATGCGCAGACCGTCGATGTGGAACTCCTCGAACCAGAACAGGGCATTTGAGATGAGGAAACTCTGCACCTCTGTGCGGCCGTAGTCGAAGTTGGTCGTACCCCACTCCCAGTTCTCCGCACGCTGCTCGTTGTCGGACTCGTAGAGATTCCTGCCGTCGAAGTGACGCAGCCCCTGTTCGTCCTTACAGAAGTGCCCCGGTACCCAGTCCATGATGATGCCGATGCCGTTCGCATGAGCCGTGTCGACGAGATAGCGGAAATCGTCGGGCGTGCCGTAACGGCTCGTCACGGCAAAGTAGCCCGTCGCCTGATACCCCCACGACCCGTCATAGGGGTGCTCGCAAAGCGGCATGAACTCGATGTGGGTATAGTGCATCTCCTTGACGTAGCCGATGAGCTGATCCGCCATATCGCGGTAAGAGAGATACTCCCCCTCGAGAGTACGCCGCCATGATCCGGCATGCACTTCATAGGTGAGCATGGGGCGCTCATAGGAGGACTCGCGCGTCTTTCTTTCCTGCCACGCCGCGTCCTTCCACTCGTAGTGGTTCAGATCATAGGTGCGGGATGCGGTCTGCGGTTTTTTCTCTGCATAGAACCCATAGGGATCTGCCTTCATAATGCGCGGCCCGCCCCACTGCGGCTCAATGGCATACTTGTAGATCTCGCCCTCGCCGAGTCCCTCGACGAAGGTCTCCCAGATCTCGCCGTCCCTGATCCGCTGCATGGGCTGCGCATTGGCGTCCCAGTTGTTGAATCCGCCGACAACACTGACGGACTTTGCATTCGGCGCCCACACGGCAAAACGGACGCCGCGTCTGCCGTCCCGTTCGATGAAGTGTGCTCCCAGCATTTCCTGTGCGTGATAATTCGTCCCCTGATGAAAGAGATAAAGATCGAACTCACTGAGTGCCGACGTCTTCATAAAACCCCTCCTATGAACCACCGAATGACTCGTTTACGAGATAATCAAAGGCTTGATGTCCCAGATGTCCCGTGCGTATTCATCAATTGTGCGGTCGGACGAGAATCGGCCGGAATATGCGACGTTCATCGCCGCTGTGCGTGCCCAGCCCTTCTTGTCGTGAAACCGCTTCATCACCTCGCTGCGCGCTGCATCGTACGCATTGAAGTCCTTCAAGATAAAGAACTCGTCGTTCGCCTGCAGAAGATAGTCATACAGCGAGCGGAAATCCCCATAGGTACCGTCGATGAGCTGATTCAGCACCGTGCGCACCTTTTCATTGGTATTGTACTCATCCCACGCCGAGTAGGTCCCGGTCTCGTAGTAAGCCATGACTTCCTCTGCACGAAGGCCGAAGATGACGCAGTGCTCATCGCCGACTGCTTCACGGATCTCGACATTCGCACCGTCCAGCGTACCGAGCGTAATGGCACCATTCATCATGAACTTCATGTTGCCCGTGCCCGATGCCTCCTTCGAGGCGGTCGAGATCTGCTCGCTGACATCCGCCGCAGGATAGACCAGTTCGCCGATGGAGACGCCAAAGTTCTCGATGAAGATCACCTTCATCATGTCATTGACCGAACGATCTTTATTGATGCGGTCAGCAACGGCATTGATGAGGCGGATCGTCTCCTTCGCGATGTAGTAGCCCGGTGCCGCCTTTCCCCCAAAGAAGTAAGTCACGGGCTGCGTGAGATAGTTCTTGTCCTGCCGTGCACGCTGATAACGGTACATGATGTGCAGAATGTTCATCAGCTGCCGCTTGTAGGAATGGATGCGTTTCACCTGAATATCAAACATGGAGTCCGGGTCCAGGCGCACGCCGTTGTGCCCCTCAATATAGCGTGCCAGCCCCTCGCGGCGCAGGCGTTTGATCTCCATCAAACGCTTGCGGAAATGCGCATCCTCGACGAAGGGATGCAGCCCGTCCATCTGCTCCGGGAAGCGGTGCCATGCACGTGAGCCGAGCGACTCGTCGATCAGCGCAGTCAGCTCCGGGTTCGCCCCCATGAGCCAGCGTCGGTGTGTGATGCCGTTTGTCTTGTTGTTGAACTTGCGCGGTGTGTACTCGTAGAAGTCATGCAGTGTCGTCGACTTGAGAATCTCCGTATGGATCTTCGCCACACCGTTGACGCTGTGCCCGCCGACGACGGAGAGCCGTGCCATGTGCACGACGCCATCCTCGATGATGGAGAGCGCGCGAACCTTCTCCTCATTGCCGGGGTAGCGGCGGCGCACCTCCTCAAGGTGGCGGCGGTTGATCTCGTCAATGATCATGTAGATGCGCGGGAGCAGCGGGCGGAACATATCGACGTTCCACGTTTCAAGGGCCTCCGGCATGATCGTATGATTCGTATAGGCGATGGTATCGCGCGTGATCGCCCATGCATCCTCCCATGTCAGCTGTTCTTCGTCAACCAGCACGCGCATCAGCTCCGCCACGCAGAGTGCCGGATGCGTATCATTGATGTGGATGCCGATCTTCCTGCCGAAATCGTAGATGCTCATGCCCGTCTTCTTGTAGTGACGGACGATGCTCTGCACACCTGCCGAGACAAAGAAGTACTCCTGAATAAGACGCATCCGCCGCCCCTCAAACGTACTGTCATCGGGATAGAGGTAGCGCGTGATTGACTCGACGAAATCCCGATACTGCCTGCGCTGGTGGATCTGCTCCTGTGTCAGTGTCCCATAGTCAGAGAAATCGCGGTTGACCTCGGCATTCCACATGCGCAGTGTATTTACTGTCGCATCGTGATAGCCGACGATCGGCAGATCATACGGCACCGCCATGACAATGGTCGGATCCTCATGGACAAGCTCCAGCTTGCCGTCCACCTCACGCATGTAAGCGTTCCCGTAGAACTTCACATCGACGGACTTGTCGGGTTTGCGGTACTCCCATGCAAAGCCGTCGCGCAGCCAGTTGTCGGGCAGCTCGACCTGATTGCCGCCGACAATCTTCTGCTCAAAGAGCCCGTACTGATAACGGATGGTGCATCCATGCCCCGGCAGACGGTGTGCGGCGAGTGAGTCGATAAAGCACGCAGCGAGGCGTCCGAGTCCGCCGTTGCCGAGCCCTGCATCCGGCTCCTCCTCGTAGGCATCCGAGAGCTTCAGATCGAACTCCTGCAGGACTTCCTTCATCGCCTCCTCAAGGCCGAGATTGATGAGATTGGCGCGCAGGAGGCGGCCGAGCAGGAACTCAATGGAAAAATAGTAAATCTGCTTGACGCGCTTTTGTGCATACTGTCGGTTCGTTTTGATCCAGTTGTCTGAGATGGACTGCTTCGCCGTTGCCGCAACCGTCTTGTAGATTTCAGCCTCAGTCAGCTCGTCAACATCTCGTCCGAAGAGCACATGTGCCGTTGTGACAAAGCGGCTCTTCAGAATTTTCTTCATCGTCTCGTAGCTTTTCCCTGTAGGTCTTACATCCTTTTCCTCATGTGCCAAAACGTCCACTCCTTTTCCAAAGCCCCGAAAGTTCCCTCACTCCGTTTTCTGCCGACGGCAGGCATCCCCAAAAGCAAACCAGAAGCCGCTTGCGGCTTCTGACAACCCCTATATCGTCGTGTTCTTGCGTATCACAAGCGGATATTCTGCGGCTCCCTTCAACCACTTGTCCGCCGTGATGACAACATTCTTATCACAGATGACGTTCTCGACGAGTGCGCCATTCTGGATCTCGCATTTCTGCATGATAATCGAGTTGCGGATCTTCGCCCCGCGCCCGACCGTCACGCCGCGAAACAGGATGCTGTTCTCCACCTCGCCGCGCACGATGCAGCCGTTCGCGATGAGGGAGTTCTCCACCTTCGCCGTTTCCTTGTACTGGACCGGAACACCGTCCTTGATCTTCGTATAGATCGGGCGATCGCCCATGAAAAGCTTCTCCCAGACGACGGGGTCAAGGATCTCCATGTTCGCACGGTAGTATGTGGACATTGAATCCACGTGTGCCATATAGCCGTCATGCGCATAGGCAAATATCGTGTAGTTCCCGGCACGGCGGATGATGCCGTCGAGGAGGAACATCTGCCCGCCATGCTCGTAGGCATAGCGGACACATTCGACGAAGACGGCCTTCTCCATCAGGTAGACCCCCATGGAGACCTTCATCCCCTCATAGGCGACCGGCTTTTCTGCAATATCAAGAACAAGCCCGTTCTCCGCCGTCTCAATGACCACGTTGCTGCCCATGTTTTCATCTTCGGTCGTATGCGATACGAGCGTGATGTCTGCCCCCGTATTCTGATGAAAGCGCAGCACCTCGTCAAAGTCCACGTTGTAGACGAAGCTGCCGTTCGCGAGCAGAATATAGTCTGTCGATGCGTGCTCGATAAAGTCAAGATTGTGATAGAAATTCTTAAGATCACCCTTGCGCCGCTGCGCCTCATCGGGAGCGGCGGGGAGGTAGAAGAGACCGTCATGGCGGCGTGCCAGATCCCAATCCTTGCCGGAACGCAGATGATCGAGGACAGAGCGCGGCTCGTCGGGGAGCATCACGCCCACCTTGTGCACACCGGAATTGACCATACTCGACAGAGCGAAATCGATCAGGCGATAGCGTCCGGCAAAGGGAATGGATTCCACCGCACGGCGGTCGGCAAGCTCACGGATCAGCGAACTGTCCTCCTGCAGATTGATCAGTCCCATTATCGTGTTCATCGTCATACCTCTCCATTCCCACAGCTCAGCCGACTTGCTGCTCACCTGCCGCGGCAGTCACCGTCTCCCCCTCCGGAATGACGGCGATCTGTGACTGCTCACCGATGACCTGTGCGCCAGCTTCAACCGTAACATTCTGTGCAAGGATGGCGTAGTCCACCACTGCGCCTTCAGCGACGCGCGCCGACGGCAGAAGAACGGAGTTGCGTACCACTGCGCCCTTTGCGACGCGTACGCCCGGAAAGATCACAGAGTTCTCGACCGTGCCGAAGATCATGGTCCCCTCACTGATCATGGCGCGTACAATATGGGCATCCTTGCCGACGAACTGCGGCGGCATCGACGGATTGAACGAGTAGATGCGCCACTTGCCTGACAGCTCGAACGGCGGCTCATCCTGCAGGAGATCCATATTCGCCTGCCAAAGACTCTCAATCGTGCCGACATCTTTCCAATAGCCATTGAATGCGTAGGAATAGAGTCGTCCGCCATCCGACAGCATCTGCGGAATGATGTCCTTGCCGAAATCGTGGCTGGATGTCTCGCTCTTTGCATCTGCTGTAAGGTATTTCTCCAAATAGTCGCGGCTGAAGATATAGATGCCCATCGACGCGAGATTGCTCTTGGGCTTCGCGGGTTTCTCCTCGAACTCAACAATGCGTCCGCTCTCATCCGTATTCATGATGCCGAAGCGCGGCGCCTCTTCCCACGGCACCTCAAAGACGCCGATGGTGGCTTCTGCCTTCGTCTTCTTGTGCTGCTCGAGCATCCACGCATAGTCCATCGTATAGATATGGTCGCCCGAGAGGATGAGCACATAGTCGGGATCCGACATATCAATGAAGTTGAGGTTCTGGTAGATGGCATCCGCCGTGCCGCGGTACCACTCTGCGCCCTTCTCACGTGCATATGGCGGAAGGACGAAGAGCCCCCCGTCGCGCTTGTCGAGATCCCATGCACTGCCCGAGCCGAGGTACTGGTTCAGCTCAAGCGGACGGTACTGCGTCAGCACACCGACACGCTCAATGCCGGAGTTCACGCAGTTGCTGAGCGGAAAATCAATGATGCGGTACTTTCCGCCAAACGGGACGGCGGGCTTTGCAACACGCTTTGTCAGGGCACCGAGGCGGCTGCCTTGTCCGCCCGCCAAAATCATTGCCAAGCATTCAATCTTTCTCATAGGACATTCTCCCCTCTCGGATACCGAGCGGTATCCCAACCATGTATGCAATGGCCGCGCAACGAGGTTTATCGTACGCTTGTTTGACACGCCATATTTCTGCCAATGTGATCCATATTTCTGCTGCTTGTCCCCAGCATTCTCTTTCGTGTTTTCTCCCTCTGCCTATTATTTATAGGATATTTATTCGATGTACGAAAGAAATTTCCTGCATTTTTCTTTCAATTCTTAAAAAATATTTTTTTCGCAAAGCCGCTGTATTTCAAGGTTTCAAGCACTTATCATATCATTATTATAGTATATGATTACTTTAATAGCAAGCGCGAGAGTAATAATAATTTGCATACAATTTTCACATGAGCCCTACGAAAAAAATATTGCATTCTCGTTTGGCTTGTGATAGAATGACGCAGTACATTTTTCATTGAGGAGGTGAACGATTTGCCAAACATTAAGGCATCCATTCTGAGTGTAAAATCTGACGCCAAGCGCCATGCACGCAATGTTGCGGAAAAGACGCGCGTCCGCCGTGCCATCCGCAGTGTCAATGATGCTGTTGCTGCCGGCAACGCAGATGAGGCGAAAACCCTCCTCGTCGCAGCATATAAGTCCATCGACCAGGCTGCTGCAAACAACGTCTACCACAAGAACGCTGCGGCACGCAAGAAGTCGCGCCTTGCCAAGAAGGTCAACGCGCTGGCACAGTAAGGATAGAAAAACGCCATTCCGTGCGAAATGGCGTTTTTTTGTATCCATTTATTTGATGCGTTTGAAGACACAGAACCCGATCGCCGCCTGCAGGATGCTGAGCACAGCGAGCATTGCAAATGCCGTCTGCAGCGTTGTGAGCGACGAGACGAATCCGATGGCGGCCGGCCCTGCCAGAATGCCGAGGTAGCCCATGGTGCTGACAGCGGAGACCGCCGCACTGACCGGCATGACGTTCTGCCGCCCCATCAGAGAGAAGAAGACGGGCACGATGTTCGCGCTCCCGATGCCGATGGCAAAGAATCCGACATAGAGCAGCGCATCCACGGGCGCAAACATGACGAGCAAAATCCCGCCAAACGCGAGCAGCGCACCGCCGACGGCAACGGGGAGTGCGCCGATGCGCTGCACAACGCGGTCGCCGAGAAAGCGCATCGTAAGCATTGCGGCGGAGAAGACGGAATAGCCTGTGCCCGCAAGTGCGAGATCCATTCCGCGCACCGTGGTCAGATAGACGCCGCCCCAGTCCATGACCGCCCCCTCACTGAGGAACGCAATGAACGCCGTCATGCCGACAAAGACAATGATGCCGCGCGGCAGTGCAAGCAGCGTTCCGCCGCCCCCGCCGTACGGAATCAGATGGCGTCCGAACACCGCCGTCAGGAGAAGGATGAGCCCTGCCGCAATCGCCGTCGACTGAAATGGCGAGAGTCCGAGCAGCCCGACCCAGACACCGTAGAGGCCGGCGCCGACGAAGCCGCCAAGGCTCCAGAAGGCGTGCATCCCGCTCATGATGCGCCGCCCGATGCCCTTCTCCACCAGTACGGCGACGATGTTGACCACAACGTCGATACAGCCCATCACCGCACCGAAGATGAGCACCGCCGGCACGGCCAGGACAAGTGCATCCACGCATGAGACGAGCAGAAGAATCACGGCAAAGAGAATCGCTGCCGTCATGACGACGCGACGGCACCCGAGCCGCATGGCGAGTGCGCCCGAGAGCGGCATCGTCAGGAGCGAGCCGACACCGATGCAGAGCAGCAGCATCCCGAGCACGTCGTCCCCCACCATCAGCCGCTCGCGCAGGAGAGGGACGAGCGGCGCCCACGCCGCCGTGCCAAATCCACCGATAAAGAAGAAGGCACGCGTCGCGTGCACCTCACGCATCCCAATTTCTTTTTTCCCTGTATCTCCCATGATTCGCCCCATTTCGCCGTACCGTCCAAAACTCACGCCATTCTACCATGGAAATAGAAAAAGTAAACCATGCTTCTTGACAGATATGAGGTATCATTGATAAAGAGGATGATAACATGAACGAACCGGCAACAAAGGGAGCGCTCTGGACGCGCGAATTTCTCGGCATGAGTCTCGTCAGCTTCCTCATCTATCTGA
>ERZ773035.198-NODE-198-length-51254-cov-6.243266_pt1 | contig 51254 bp, 42 predicted proteins | sample MGYA00511487_ERZ773035 | MGnify/ENA primary metagenome ERZ773035 (study PRJEB29015, sample SAMEA2737985) | human oral metagenome | biome: human oral; feature: human-associated habitat; material: dental | place: China | collected 2024 ... | reverse complement strand
TTGATACCGAGGAGAATTACAATGCTGCGGTTGATGGCAAACATCTGATTATAGGGACCTTTGACCTAGAGACTTGTGAAATCCAACTCTAAAGCAATTCTACGAGAAATATTAGAGATAGTCCCTTCGTATTTGCTAATTGCAGGACTTAGTGCGTAACAATGCTTCCCAAGAATAGTCCTGATCCCAACATTCTCTCACCAATAAAGAAGTCCTTGCTTTTGAGCAGGAGATAGCTATTTTTTATTGCAGTTTGTGGTCTCGCTTTTCACGAGAAAAAGTCAGACTTCTCCTCTTTATTTTTCATCATAGCAACGATGCAATCCCTTACTTCTCAGGAAATCAGACAAAGACGATCAGATTTTTGGACTTCTAAAGCACATACGCATTTACCAGAAGCCTCACTTATCGCAGACAAGGAATCTACTGCGCTTTTCAATGTTGCGGGAATGCAGCCGCTTATTCCTTATCTTGCTGGGAAAGAGCATCCGCTTGGACATAGGCTTTTTAATATCCAAAAATGCGTGAGAACGGTGGATATTGATGAGGTTGGAGATAGTTCACATCTAACTTTCTTTGAGATGATGGGAAACTGGAGCTTGGGTGATTATTTCAAGCAGGAGGCAATTCAATGGAGTTATGAGTTCCTCGTAGAGAAGCTGAATTTTGATCCTCGTAAATTAGCCGTAACCGTGTTTGAGGGGAATGAAGATGCTCCGAGAGATGAGATCGCTTTTGAGGCTTGGAAAAAAGCAGGGCTTCCTGAGGAGAGGATTTCTTTTTTGGATGCTAAGAATAACCGATGGAGTCCAGGTCCTGTTGGTCCTTGCGGTCCTGATACGGAGATTTTCTACCGAGTAGGGGAATCAGAATTTCCTCCTGCTGGTTCTAATGTAAAAACCGATGAAGCCAATTGGCTAGAAATCTGGAATAATGTATTTATGGAGTTTTATAGAGATGAAAAGGGAATCCTGACCAAGCTTTCTCAGCAGAATGTAGATACCGGAATGGGACTAGAAAGAATGTGTAAGGTTCTTCAGCACAAGGAAAGTGTTTATGAAACCGATCTTTTCGCTCCTTTCCTTCATATGCTAGAACAGGCAACCGAACTCAAGTATGCCGATCACCAGAGAAAATTCAGAATTATTGCTGATCATTTGAGAACTGCGTTTATGCTGATTAACGATGGGCTTACGCCTTCCAATGTCGGAGCAGGCTATGTTTTGAGGATGATTATCAGGAGAGGGTATTACAATCTCTTTTTGCTTAGAAAGATGATGAAGCCGGAGCTGGAGCATTTTATAGATCAGGCTTTCGTGGCGTTCAAAGGGCTTAGAGAGTTTAATGAGCCGATGATCAAAAAGGTGCTCCTTCAGGAGATCGCTCAGTTTGAGAAAACTATTCATAATGGAGAAAAAATTCTGACTGAACTCTTGGATAAGCTTACTGCCGAAGGGAAGAAAACGCTCGGAGGAGATCAGATTTTTATGCTGTATGATACCTACGGTTTCCCACTAGAAATCACGAAAGAACTTGCTGCGGATCGCGGAGTTGCTTTGGATCTTGCAGGCTATGAAAAAGCTTTAGAAGCTGCAAAAGAGAAATCTCGTCAAGGAAGCAAGGCAATGTTCCAGAAATCTGCGGATTGGTCTAAGTATTTGGAGGGTATTCCTGCGACGGAGTTTGTGGGGTATGAACATTTGAACTTTTCTGATGCGAAGCTTTTGAAGGAGATTGATACCGAAGAAGGGCAGAAAGTGCTGATCTTTGATAAGACACCGTTCTATCCTGAGATGGGAGGACAAAATGGAGATGCTGGGATGATTGAGTTAGATGACGGTCGCCGTCTAGAGATTGTGAATGTACAGAAGGTCGCAGGTGTGATTTTGCATTTTGTAAGGTAGGATTTAGCTTTTTTAAAGACCCAAGAAATGCGACTAGAAGAAAAGCTAGCAACACTCTTCCATCACCAAAAAATTTCTTCAGTGCTTGATCTCGGAGCGGGCAATGGAAGACGGAGTATTTTCTGTGCGAGCTATGGTGCGAAAGTAGTTGCAATCGACAATCAATCCAAGCCTGATCGGCAATTCCCTGAGTATTTGACTCTTCACCCAGCGGTACATTTCTTTCAAGCTGATTTAAAGGAACTGCCTCGCCCTTGCGACCAAAGATACGATCTAATCTTGCTCTTCAATGTTATCATCTTTCTCAAAAAGAATTTTGTTCTCTCTCAATTGCTTCCTTATGCTCTTTCTCAGTTGAGTCCATGAGGCAGGATTTGTTTAACTTTTTTCTTTGCTGATGATCAAACGATAGGAGTGAATCAAAAGCTTTCCTTCTATACCTTTGAGGATTTTCAGTTGATCGAGGGGTATACGCTCATGCATTGCGAAGAAAAATACCTCCGAGATAACCATTCTCCTTACGGCGAGCATCAACATCATCTTGGTTATCTAGAAATCATAAAAAAAGAAGAAAAATCTGATGCTCTTCTAGAGTCTCTTCCAAGAAATATGATGTTCTAGCTCCTCCAAAAATCTTTAACCTCTCTTATCAAAACATGGGAGCTATTAGACCAAAACTATTGCAAATGGTTTGCTTTTCCTCTACAACTTTATATATATAGAAAACATTTATTTTAGTATTCTTTATAGCAATGACAAACAAAGAAACTCCTCAGCCTTCAGAGGCTTGAACAACTTCAGAAGGAATACCAGGGATCCTTATCTGTATCTTTTTAGCTGGAGGATCTTTTTGGGCATATTTCAACGGTTATGTACTAGCAATCAAGAGGCTTAGCCTGGGGAGATATTCTTTCCTCGTGTTAGGAATCCTTTTCCTCATTTGTGCAGGATATAACGCCTATGAATACTACCAAGAAAAAAAATCTCCAAAAACAAAGTAAATCAAAGCTTCGTTTTATCTCTTTTTGTGGTGGTTATAAAGGCGAGAATAGAGAATAAAAGGAGCTTGATGGATGAGACTTATATCTAAAAGGCATTCAGATTTTTTTGGCTTATAAATGCTTTTAATTATAATTAGTTATTGATGACTTCTATTGGAAAGTGATTTCTACGATTCTTATCGTTAACTTCGTAGCTTTTGCCTGCGTTTTTTCTCTCGAAAAATGGGGCGGGAATGATGATGAGAAAGATAAAGACCTCTAAAAAATAACAAAAAGATAAGAAAGCTGACGTTGGTTCAGCTTTTTTTGCTTGAAAAAAAATCTCAAAATCCCTATACTTCGGTCGTTTTATCCTCCTGCATAAAAGATGCTTATTCATTCCCTCGCCTTCGTTAAATCTGCTTCCAAGCTTTCCGAGTGCCCTAGCTCAAATTTCCCAGAGGTTGCGGTGATTGGAAGATCCAATGTTGGGAAATCTTCGCTCATCAACTTCTTGATGGGCAAAACTATTGCGAAAGCATCCGACAAACCCTGAAAAACCCAGCTTATCAATTATTTTCTCGTGAATGAAAGCCGATATTTTGTGGATTTGCCAGGATATGGCTATGCAAAGGCGAGTCTGGAGCAGAGGAGAAAGTGGATAGACGAGATTCATCACTATTTCCTAGAGAGAAAGCCTTTTATTCTTCTGCTCATTGACGGTTCGATTCCTCCTCAAAAGATTGATCTAGAGTTTGTATCGGCACTTACAGCAGAAAATCTGAATTTTGCAGTCATTTTGACTAAGACCGATAAATCAAATCAAAAAACTCTACATCAAAACCTTAAACTCATCAAACAGGCTCTCCAAAAGCAAATCGGAAAACTCCCAGAGATGCTCCTTTCTTCCACGACCAAAAGGCAAGGGAAAGAGCAGATTTTAGACTTTATTCAAAAAAAACTTGCATCCTAGCTCAGTTAATATATACTTATCTGAGCTATTTTTTAAATTCTATATCATCCACAGTATGCAAAAAGACATCATCCTCTTTGGGATCCAAGGATCAGGAAAGGGGACGCAAGCACAATTACTCCTCAAAGAGTTTCCAGCTCTCAAATATCTCGAATCATGAAATGTATTTAGGGCAATCACTTCCAATAACAACATTATTTCAGAGTATATTAAAGGACGTATCAGAGAGGGTAAAATGCTGGATGATAATCTGGTTTTTGATCTCTTTAATATGTATTATCATCTCTTGACAGACAATGATCTTATCTTGGCGGATGGCTTCCCAAGGACGATCCCTCAGATGTATTATTTCCTGAGTAAGGAATGTAAGTACAAAAGAGAGTTCCTCGGGGTTTACTTTGATATCCCGAGAGAAAAGGCAGTAGAGAGGATTCTTTCCAGAGCAAAAATTCAAAATCGTATTGATGATCTGAATATGGATACGATTAATCAGAGATTGGACCTCTTTGAAGAGGAAACCTATCCTGTAATCGCCTATTTCAAAAGTATTGGAAAGCTGATTACGATCGACGCTCAGCAAACCGTAGAAGAAATCTTTACTCAGACGAAGCAAGCAATTTTGGCTAGATAAAAACTAGCTTTATCCATAGAGAATCCTGAAAAAACATTCAGGATTTTTTATTTTATATCACAAAAATAAAAAAAGGCAAGTATATAATTTTCCAAAAAAGCGGAAAAAGCAGAAAAATAAAAAAAATGGATTATACTTGAGCTAAAGCATTTTAGCATACAAGCCATGCAAACAATGACAAAACAAGAGTACATCACTACCTTCTTAGAAAAAGTAAAAGAAGTCTGGGAGCCAGCGAGAGGTTTTCTCGTATTAATGAGGTATAATATCCTCAGAGAAGAACAGATCGATGAGCTTTTCCAGGTCTTTAAAAAGGTAGTGCAATCCACTTCTGATGAACAAAAAAAGAGAAAACTTCAAAGAGCGATCTCTGTCGTAGAAAAACTCAAACAACAAGAACAAAACGCAGAAGCAAACAACTTCTCTTCAGAGTTAGATTCGATTCTCTCTGAACAATAAGAAAGGTAATAAAACCTAAAGATATACTTTTATCACTTTGATTGAAATAAAGATGACAGTAAAAAATGGATCACAGGACTCAGCACAAGACAAGAAGATCTATGTCGGTGTAGAAGCCTCAAACACCCAAGAGCAGCTTGCAGATGATTCGGCAACCAAAGCGCTTCAGGATTTGATGAAAATGAGGGAAGAGGGCTTGATCAACGAAAAGCATTTTAAAAAGGTATTAAAACACGACATTCAGAAGAGACTGGAAAGTTTTTTCAATAAGTTGACCAAAGAGCAGGTCAAGCAGCTCTACAAATCTGCAAAAACAGATCAAGAAAAGGCAGCTCTCCAGCTTCTCTTTAAAGAATATAAAGAGCAAAATAGGCTCGAAAAGCAAAAAAATGCTGAAATCAAAAGAGCAATCGAAGAGGCTAAAGTAGAAGCTGATGTCCTAAGAGGAGAAATAGAAAACTCAGCATCCTACAAGGCAGAGAATTACCTTCAGAGAGTGAAAAACAATACCGTTTCTGATACTGAACTCAAAAATTTTGATAAAATTATCAACGGAAAAACCCTTGCTGAGGGAAAGCTCAATAAGCAGGAAAAAAGCTACAAATCAGCTTTTAGAAAGGCTTTTGTCCAAAGTGGTCTTTCTGCCAAAGATTTTGTTTCTTTGCTTCATGATCAGACAACACTTCCAGACTGGAATACGATTCTTCCTAAGAGGGATGGTAGCACTTGGACCAAGAAAGAGTCCGATAATTTTGACAAAGGACTTTTAGCATATCGCGAGGCAAAAAAATCTAATTCAGAGCTTTCAAGATGGAATCAAATCATTGGAAATCTCGAAGTTGGTCTTATCAACGAGGGAAAAGAACTCCGTGCTGTCTATACAGAATCACTTAATGCTCCAATCTCCAAAAAAGAGAGAAAAGCCGGACTTCGTAATGAAGAGGCTAATCGAAAGAGTGCTTATAGAGAGAACAATGCTCAGCAATTAGAATCAGCAAGAGCACATTGGACCCAAAAATACATAGAACAGGGACTAAGTCAGGGATCAGCGAGAGCTGCTGCGGAGGAGCTCATCAATAAGGACCTTGATACTAAGTGGGAACAGCATCTCAACGACCTTGATCAAAAAGGAATCCAAAAGTCTGATCTTGGAAAATTCAGAGTTCTTACTGATGCCATCAAATCCAAATCTCCAGAAGAACAGATTAAAATTCTGATGACAGATACAAATTTTGATGGAGTTGGAAATTATCTGGATGGACGTGGAGTGAAAAGAGGAATGCAGGTAGAAAATGCACTTTCTGTAACTCTCAATAGAGGAGTGTCAATGGATACGGTGGTAGAAAATGTGATTGACTTTATGAAGGTTAGAATGCCAAAATCAGACCTTTCTAAAGTAAAGACTCCTGCTGAATTTGCACAATGGATGAGTTCAGATGTAGAGAATGCTCGTGCAGTGCAGACAGCACTTATGGATTCTCCAGCAGAAACAGGTAAAATTTTTGAATACGGAAAAGACGCCGTGAAAAAAACGCTCGAGATGCAGAAATTCTCTCCAGAGGATATTAAGTTGATCAAGGAAACAATTGATGCAGCTCCTGCACTTCAGGGGCTCTCAGAGAGTGGGAAAGAACTTGTCTTGTCTAGCACTGCTTCTTACCTACTTGCAGAAATGAAGAAAAAGGATATTGTTTCAACTTCTGCAAATCTCAGTGGAGTAAGTGCTGGAATGAATTTGCCATTAGATCAGATTCTCAAAGGGCTTTCTTTCAATCTTGGAACAGGAGTTACCAAAGATGGAAAACCTTTTGCAGGGGTAGGACTTGCTTGGAATAAAGAAGCAACCAAGTGGAACCTTTGAGAAAATGAAGGAAAACTAAATATTGCAGCTTCTGCTGGTACAAATATAGCAGCGATCCCATTACTTGGATTGAATGCTAATATCAAACAAGAAATAAATGCTGAATCTGTCCTTGGTAATATCGATCCAAAGGCACTTCAGTCAGTTACTTTCTGATGAAACGTGACGCTCATTGGACCAATCCCATCATGGGGACTCAATGTAGGATTTGAGAAATCTCAGCTTAAAGGTATCGAAAAGCACTACAAAAAGATAAAAGAAGAAGGAGTGCAAATGATGCAAGACCTCTTATCGCTTGATAAAGAAGGAAAACCTACTTTTGATGCAGTGAAAAAATACTTACAGCAAAAATATCCAGAATCTGATACAGCATCACTCCGGAAAGCAGCAGAAAATCTGACTTCAGTTTTTGCTCTTGTTGACGGAATTGAGAAAGATGATGCAGCAAAGCTTATAGCAGAGCGATATGCTGATAGCTGGAGAAATAATGCTATCCAAGGACTTCCAAAAGGATGGAAACCTACAGGAGCAGCACTAGGAGTTCAATTCTTGGCAGGATTCTGGCCAGTAGGAACACTAAGTGTCAAGTTGAGTAAATATCACAATGAAGGATACGAAGACACAAAAAATAGTCTCAAAAATCTCAGGCAGCGTGCAGAATATGGTATCGGAAATGAGACTCTTCCTGGTGTTGAAGATTGAGATTTTACTGAAGTGACAAATATTCTGAGAAAGGCAAATATCTTGACCCAGCAGGAGGAAATCAAAAAAAATGGAGACTTTGTTGAAATCCCAGTTTCTGTATTGAGAAAGGCTGGTTTAACAGTTAGAGCTCATGATGACCTTAAAGGATACGTAAAAAATGAGGATGGTGTCTTGAAGTTTCCAGCAAATACGGATTACCGTTTCCTTACTGCTGCGAGAACGACAGGAGCAACCAATATCCTCGATATCGGAGGAAAAGATAATAGAGATGGAAAGATGAGAACACTCACTCCAGCTAGCATCAGAGGTTTTGAAGGTAATAAAGAATATATCGGAGCAGTATTGGAGTCGAATGCAAAAAAGGCTTTAGACCAGATCAAAGCTAATAATCCAGAGCTTAAAGACCTTACTATGAAGATCGATGAGCAGTGAAATCTGGCTTTCTTCAACGGAACTGAAAAGGTTGGTCCATGACCATTTGAACCAGGGGTGGAATACCAGCTTGAGCAGGGACAAACTTTTATCATTACTAAAAATGAGATAGGAGGTATTGATGTTCAAATCTGACCTTCTGAAGCAGGGAAAACCTGAATCGAATTCAGATTCAATGATAAGGAGGCAATTACCTGAACCTTTGAGATTAAAAATGAAAATAAATTGCTTGCCGACCTCAGAGATCCTAATTCTCCATTAGTGCAAGCACTTTCAAAGCTCGATGATACGCATCTTACAGCACTCAATAGCTTCCTTGCAAATACAGGAGCCACCAAGAATGATTATCAAAAAGCAGCCCAAGAATTTTTGTGAATCTTGCCACAAGAAGAAATGTTTAAAGATTTGAGAGCTTTCTTGGAAAAAGCAGCGGTAAAGCGAGAGGATCTCGTAGTAAATGCTGCAAGTAATAATATGGCAGGAGTAGCTGAAAGTATCGCTAAGGCAGAAGTAAATAAATACCTTATCATTGATAGACTAAAAGCAATTTTTGCCACAGAGAGAAAGATTACTGACCTTTCTTCGCTCAAGGCAATCGTAGATAAGAGAAATAATGCATATCAAGATCTAATGGGTCCAAATGGGAAAACACTTTCTCAGCTTGGAATCAATATAGATAGCAAGGCATTTGCCAATACGCTCGAAAATATCGATCAAGTAGTAGATCCAGGCTTGGTAGGATTCACCGCCTTCTATAGAAAAGGAACTCAGGAAGGAAGAGGACTTTCTCTTACCGCTCTAGGAGAGACAAAGGTACTTGGAGGAAAAATGCAAAAGCTGACTGGAGACCAGGAGCAGGCTGCCAAAGAGCGATTCTTCTGAAAAAAAGCCGAGGGAGACAAGGAGGCACAGTCTGGAAACCTTGATAAATACCCACTTCAGAAAGCAAAAGTCTATGAGACAGTCAGAAACTTCGTTGCTACTGTGGCACCTGAAGGACAAAAAAATAACATTTCAAATGAAATGATAGAGGGATTAATCGCCTGAAAAGCTCTTGACATTTGATGAAAAATATATAAATTAGAAACCGAGTTCGTATTTTATCTGATGGGAGAGTGTGCCAATGAATCTATTGGTCTCAAGATCAAAGGACTCAAAGTGATAGATAAAGTGCATATGGACGATGAGGCTCAAGGAACGATGACATGGAATGTCTGAGAGACGATGGCACAGGCAGGTATTGAGCAACAGGATGTGAATCTTGGTATCAGCTTCTGAGGAGGAAAGAAGGAGAAAGAAACGCCAAAACCGGAGCCAACACCAACACCAGAGCCAACACCAACACCAACGCCAAGGCCAGAGCCAACACCAACACCAGAGCCAACTCCAGAACCAGAGAAAAAACCAACTCCAAAACCAACTCCAAAGCCGACTCCAGAACCAGAGAAAAAACCAACTCCAAAACCAACTCCAAAGCCGACTCCAACTCCAGAAAAACCACATACTACACCATGAGAATCAGAGATTCCAACGATTCCACCAACTCCAACGATTCCACCAACTCCAACGATTCCACCAACTCCAGACACAACTCCAGGTGAGGATGAGCAGCCATGAACTACTCCTCGTGAAACACCGAAGGAATCTCAGGTACCAAATACTCCAGCAGTCTCTGAGACTCCGGCTACACCAGAGATAAAAGAGACTCCAGCTCCTGCTGTCGAGCCAAGTGTGGGAGGTGATGGACAGGAGACGGAAGAGGAAGGTTGAAGAGATGAATAAGCTTTTAATAAGTATCAATAATGATGATGAAAAAAATGTTACTTTCCATGGTTATGATAGGAATGACCGTATTAGGAATGACGACCTACGCCAATGATGTTTGTGATCAGGTTTTCTATTGAAAGCTGAGACAGTGAAATAGTTATACTTTTCATGATACTTTCAATGGGACTCCAGATTCTAGCTATTACCTATGGAATTATAAAGTAAATTCTGTAGAGCAGCAGGACTATAATAAGTCTCCCGACTTCCCAAAGTTCAAATGGACTGCTGCAATAACAGGACAGAACTATGAAGTTAAGCCGGGGCAATCAATTAAGTTCCTAGAGGCTAGGACTCAATATCCTGTTATAGATGTCCCTCAAAAAAGAGATCCTAAGAACCTATTGGTAAAGTACACCGTTACTTACTCCAAGTCTCCGGACAAAAAGGCTCCTAGGACCTCTCATGTAGAGTGTAAATACTACGAAATCACCCGATGTGGAGATGGAATAGTAGATACAGATAGAGGAGAGATCTGTGATCCAAAAGATCCAAATAAAACTGGTTGGGGAAATGGAGGTTGTGATGCTTCCTGTAAGCCAATCAATACCATAATTCCAAAGGCTGACTGTGATGCTACTTTCTATGGCAAGTTAAGACATGGTCGTGGATACGTCTTTGATGATCAAATAACCGGGACACCAACAAAAAGTCGATATTTAAAAGATTTCAAGGTAGATCATAGGGAACAGCTTGATTTTAATGGAGCAGATCCATTCCCAAGCTTTGAATGGACGAAAGAGATTAAAAATCAGAATATGATCCTTAATCCAAATCAAACCATAAAAATCTTGACTGCTACTTCTCCATATTACGTGAGAGAAAAGCCTATAAAAAGAGACAAAAATAATCTGTATCTAGAGTATACTATTTGGTATTCAGATAGTCAAAATGGAGCCTGGTCTGCAGAAAAAGAGTGTAAATATTACGAAATTACTCGATGTGGAGACGGAATTCTTGATCCTGAATATGGAGAAACTTGTGATCCAAATGATCCTAGTAAAACCGGTTGGGGAAAAGGTGGATGTGATGAAAACTGTAAACCCAAGGACATTCCTCAAATCCCAGGACAGTGTAATAGTCAATACAACGGACAAACAGTAGAAAATCTGACCGGAGGAAACCATTTGTGTACTACAGGAACAATGACACAATTCCAGTTCAACTCTGCAACCAATAGATGGACTTGGAAATGTGATGGAATGAACTGAACAACTCCAGTAGAGTGTAGTGCAGTAAGAAAAACGCTTACTCAGGGGGCATGTAATAGTCAATATAACGGACAAACAGTAGAAAATCTGACCGGAGGAAATCACTTGTGTACTACAGGAACCTACGGAAACTTTAACTATGACCAAGCTACTCAAAAGTGGACTTGGACATGTAATGGAGAAGCAGGATCCACGCCTGTGCAATGTAGTGCAGTAAAGCCAAGCCGCCCAAATATCGAAAAAGATCTCATTGGAGATAAAAATCATAAATACAAAGTGGGAGAATTGGTTGGCTTCAGAATGCCATTTGGAAATACTGGAAGTCAGACTATTAATAACGTAAAGATTAGAGATATTCTGCCTCTAAACCTTGAATACGTAAGTAGTGCAATCCAAGGAGTGCCTTCTTATACAAACGGAGTTTATCTGAGCGGAGGAGTGCAAGTCCTAGAGTATTCAGGATTTAGCCTCAGTTCAGGGCAACAGGGAGTGCTCCTTATGACAGGTAGAGTGCTTAATACTAATCCAGACAATAGGACAAACCGAGTAGGAATCTATGAAAATAACTATCTTTGGGATTATGATACTGAACCGTATCAGCCTGCTCCAAGAGCTCTTCATATCGAAAAAACTGTTGATAAACCACAAGTTTTCAGCGGAGAGATCGTAGAGTTTACGATTAAGGTTTCAAATACTGAAGGAACATTTACTTGATTGAAGGTCGTAGATACTTTACCAAAAGGACTTGTATTCGTTCCGAATACTCAGTTCCTTACAGGACAAACTACTACAACAGAGCTCGTAAGCTTTGCTACGGGTGTGAATGGAACAGGAGAAGCAACACTCAATTGGGAACTGAAATTCCCACAAGGATTCAAAAAATCAGATTCTTTCCTATTAAAACTTAAGGCAAGATTGGTAGAATCCTCAAGGGCGAAATACACCAATATGGCGTGTGTTTTCAACCCTGATGATCCAAAGGATCCAAAGTGTGATCCAGAGGACGTTACTCCAAAGCTCGAAGATGTAAAGCTTAAGATCAAAAAATACGTCAGCACCTCAGTAGGTGGATCACGAGAAGATAATCAGCTTAATATGGACAATGGACCAGCTTACTTTAAGCTTGTAATATCCAATGCAACTGCACCTTTGACTGGATTCAGAGTAACAGATAGAATAGAAGGAAATCTGACTTTTGATACAGGTTCTTGGGTTCTAGCAGATAATGCTTTTACTGGAGTGATTACTTTTGGACCAAATAATCCAAGTAAGCCAGTATATAAGATTATTCCTACAGTTTCAGGAACTCAGCCTGCAGATATTGTATGGAAGGTGGATATGGGAACAGGGTACTTTATGTCAGGCGATTCCCTCTCTATTATCATCAAGACTCAGAAGAAAGGTGATCAAAACAATATCGGTCATGTGTATTATCCAAAACCAAATGGTGGAGAAGGACATGATGAAGACCCAGCCAGAGTCTACAAGACTACCTCAGGATGAGGAGGTTGAGGATGAGGTGGTAGTCGAGGATGAGGAGGTTGAGGATGAGGAGGACGATATGCTCCATCCTGTGGAAATGGTAGAAAAGACGGAAACGAAGTCTGTGATCTTGGAGGCCATGGAACCATCGGATCTGATGGAAGACTCTTCAGGAATACGGACGAATATGATACTAGATATGCAGGATATACTTGTACCAATACGTGTAGACTAGAAAGTCAGGGACAGAAAATTGCTCCTCAGTGTTTCAATATTAATAATGGTTCAATTTCCATTATGAAGGGAGAAGCGCTTCCATTCTACTGGAATATGCAAGCTCAGCTTGGACTCAAAACTGTCTCAGAAAAGCAGAATTGGTTGAAGACAAACTTTGCTTACTCATGTTCAGACCGTGATGCAAATAGCAAGATCGAACTTAGCTCAATGCAATGTAAGTTTGCAGTCTATGCACCAGGAAAAGGAAATGGTAGAAAGGTATATGAGTTTACTACAGATTGTGTAGATATTAATGGATGGGATACAGCATTAGGAAATCAATACTGAGCAGTAGAAGACCGAGTAAACCAGAATATGCAAGGTTGGTTCGGAGGAAGTGAGCTCGTTAATAAAGGACTCGTAAAGAATGTCTTTGATTCACTCAATAATCAGGAAGATTATCCAATCTTACTTCCATTGTCTTCCAAGTTGCTGATCAAAGAATTTGGAAAAACTACCTCAATAACTGATAAGAAGAATACTACACTTACATGGATGCCAAACGGTGGTCTCCTTGGAGAATATAAACTTGCCTTAGAGGATGTAGGATACAAGAGATGTACTACTGACAAAGATGGAAAAGGAACTGCTGGTAATTTGAGATGGGAAGGTGAAATCATCTGTGAAGTAGACTTCGCAGTAACAGAGCCTTACCTTATCCAAAAGAGTCCATATGGAATTGGAAATAAAGCTACGACAGACCTTACGAAATACCAGTTGAAAAACGGAACCAACTTTATGGGTGAGTTCTTCAAGACGACTGAGATTTCGAATAAGGCGTATGAAACACCAAAGAATATGAAGAATCTCTTCACTCAGTTCAAAAATAAGTACCAAAAGTTAGCAAAGTCTCTTGGAAATAACGGACTATCAAAGGTTCCAGGTAAGTCAATCTACTTTTATGATGGAACTGAAGAGCTTACAAGCTTACTTGGTGCAAAAATAACGAATAAACCATTTACACTGATCGCTTCAAAGGGGCAAAACCTTACGATCAAAGGTAATCTTCCTACAAATGCAATGATTATGACGGAAGGAACCATTACTTTTGATGCAGGTGGTTCTTGTAATGGAGACCGCAAGACCTATGGACACGCAGGACAGATGGTGCAAGGAATCTTCTATGCAGGACAAGGATTTAAATCATCTAATGATCAGGATCTCAAGAATACCTTTGGAAACCTCAGAAAAGGTGAACGATGTAACTATGGAAACCTTCATATTAAGGGAGTTGCAATCGGAGACCTTTCAGATGTTGTTGAGAAGAGAAGATCTGAACTCTATACATGGTTTAGTGCGGATTCTAGCAAAGGATCAGAAAAGAAAAAGGATATTATTGTGAATGGAGCGTCAGTTCTCGTAGAATACAACCCAAGTTTGCGAGGTGCTCTTCCTCCAGGTGCAGAAGAGTTCAATAAAGCACTTGAAGTCTATAGAAAATAATAATATCAATACAAAAACAAAAAGCTAAAAAATCTGAAAGTAGGCTGGAAGTCAGTCTACTTTTTTTATTTAAAAAATCAGCAGCAAAAGTCAGAATTCTGAATATTTATTGTTATTCTTTTTTGTCATTCATTTTTCTTACACTTTCTCTTGAAATCCTCCGCCAAAAAGATATAAACCCTCCTAGAAATCAGAATTGATTGGGGAATCGTCTAAAGGTAGGACACCGGACTTTGACTCCGTTTGTCCAGGTTCGAATCCTGGTTCCCCAGGTATGATAAAAGAGATTGTGATTTGCTAATGCGGAGTAGAGAAACGGTATCTCGTCGGGCTCATAACCCGAAGATAGGTGGTTCAATTCCATCCTCCGCAACCAAAATAATCGGGAGTAGCTTAATTGGTAGAGCATCAGACTCTGAATCTGGGGGTTATAGGTTCGAGTCCTATCTCCCGAGTATTAAATCAACTTCTGCCGGGATGGTGGAACTGGTAGACACGCTTGGCTTAGAACCAAGTGCCTTACGGTGTGCAGGTTCAAGTCCTGTTCCCGGTAGTTGGTTTGATTAAAAAGATAAAAGTCTGATTTCCTATTGTGGAAATTGGGATTGTGGATCATCGATTAAATTATCTTCCACAAAAAGTGAAAAATCTCTTGAAAATGGGTCCGAATTTTGTATAACGTCTTTCGTCAATTAATCCGAGGTAGCTCAGCGGTAGAGCAGATGGCTGTTAACCATTTGGTCGTGGGTTCGATCCCCACCCTCGGAGAGTTGTGCTTTATATTTGCTATGTGTTTTTTTAATGCCAATCAAGAAGTCCGCGGTTAAAGCTATGAATAGATCTCAAACGCTTGCAAAGAGGAATTACGATTTCAAGTTGAGGATGAGGATGGCAATCAAAAAATTCCTTAAAGGAGTTGAGGCAAAAGAATCTTTGACTGTTGAGGATTTGAGTAAAGTATACAAAGCTATTGATAAAGCCGCTAAAGTGGGAATCCTTAAGAAGAGAAATGCCGCTAGAAAAAAGGCTAGAGTTTCAAAAGCTTTTGATACTCTCAAGAAGTAGTCCGGAGAGGACTTTAAATGCCAGCTTAGCTCAATAGGTAGAGCAACCGCCTTGTAAGCGGTAGGTTGTCGGTTCAATTCCGACAGCTGGCTCCATTAATCGAGTTAGATGATTTGTTGTTCCAAGCTGGGGTGGTAGTTCAGCTGGTTAGAACGCCTGCCTGTCACGCAGGAGGTCGAGGGTTCGAGTCCCTTCCATCCCGCCACTCTAACTTCTATGGTCTTATCGTCTAACGGCTAGGACAGGAGACTTTCAATCTTCTAATCGGGGTTCGATTCCCCGTAAGACCGATTTAATGGGTGATTAGCTCAGTTGGCTAGAGCATCTGCCTTACAAGCAGGGGGTCATAGGTTCGAGTCCTATATCACCCACCATTAAAAAAATCTGAATTCATTTCTTTTTGAGGCCTTAGATGAGGGCCTATAGCTCAGTTGGTTAGAGCAGAAGACTCATAATCTTTTGGTCGCTGGTTCAAGTCCAGCTAGGCCCATAGAAAAAGACTTGAAATTAGGGGAGAGAAAAATATATTCTACATTGCAAATTGTATTTGCGGGTGTAACTCAATTGGCTAGAGTGCCTGCCTTCCAAGCAGACTGTTGCGGGTTCGAGTCCCGTCACCCGCTCCATTAAGGATTTCAGCTTCAGGCTGAGATTTTTCTTAATTCAAAAAATCCCTACATGGTAGATGACCTTGTCCACTTTTCAATCCTAATCTCGACCTCTAACTATTACTGATATTTTCAAAGACTTCAATCACTTGTTGATTTTTGACAAATACAAGATCTAGTCTGATTTCTTTTTCTATTCATTTACGATAGCAATATTCTTCTATGCTCCTCTCTATCGCCTGAAGCTTTCTTGCAGAGAGATATCCAGACCATTCTTCTATACTATCTACAACCTTCACCTCAATAAATACGATAAAGCTCTCATTTTCTACGATCAGATCAATCTCTCCCCCGCGAATCGTAAAATTTTTATCAAGGAAGCAATATCACTTTTGAATATACCAATCAAGAGCGACTCACTCTCCATTATATCATTTTGCTTTTAGGGAATCCATAATCAGGGACGCAAAAATAAATCCAAACTAGAGATTAATACTATGCTCCTCTCTCCACTGAGCGATTTCCTCCTCATCGCCGTTGAGTAAGACTTCTGGGACTTTCATTCCATACACTTCAATCGGCCTTGTATAATTAGGAGCTTCAATATTACTCATATTATCTCTAGGAGAATAGCTCTCATGAATCCAGCTTCCTTTTTCTTTTATAACTCCAGGAATTAGTCTAGTAATAGCCTCAATCATGAGCAAACTTGGTCCCTCTCCTCATAATGTTACGAAAGGACCAATGGAATACTTTCTAAAGGCGTCAGGATAGCGATCTCAAAAGTATTGTTCTGCTCTATAGTCAATTCATTCGTATCTTCAGCAGATGAAAATGAGATGCTCTTTTTTACTGAGTCCATGAGCGATTTTTTGGTTAAAGAGCTGCTCGGTTGGTGTTGGAAAAAGAATAGAAAAATCTGATTTTTTCATCTGGTTATCCTTGATTACAAATTCTACAGTGTCAATAATGGGTTGTGCTTTGATCAGCATTCCATCTCATCCTCAATAGACTGAATCATCAATCTGTTGGTGAGGATCCGTAGAAAATTCCCTCGGGTTATAGCACGAGAAGGCGAGTACTCACTTTTCCTGAGCTTTTTTGATAAGAGAAGTCCCAAGGAAACTTTCAAAGATTTCTGGGAAAATGCTGACAAGATGAATATGCATTCAAAATATACGAGATGATAAAAAATTTATACCATAAACACTCTACCTATACTGTTGTGGAGAGCATTTTCAAGTCAGTGTCTTCTTATATCTCAAATTTTTTAAAAAATCTTTTGTTTTCGGTATTTAAATTGTTATACTTTCAGTCAGTTTTCATTTCCTTTCTCCTAAATATGCAAGAACCGCTCATTACTATTGGACTAGAGATTCACTTAAAGCTCGCAAGTGAGACCAAAATTTTCTGTAAATGTAAAAATGAACAAGCTCTCGAAGACAACCAGCCCAACACCACTATTTGTCCAGTATGTACTTGACAGCCATGAGCATTGCCTCAGCTCAGTGCAGAGGTCGTAGAGAAGGGACTTTTGCTGGGAAAGGCTCTGCAATGTCAATTCAATAATCCTTCATACTTTGATAGAAAATCCTATTTCTATCCAGATTTGCCAATGGGATACCAAATTACTCAGCTCTATACGCCAATTAATGTAAAAGGAGCACTTTCCTTTTTCTTTGCAAATTATGAAGAGGAGAAACAGGTGAGAATCTCAGACGCCCATCTAGAATGTGATACTGCGAAGGCTTTTCATCAGGGAGGAGCAATGTTGCTAGACTTTAACCGTGCAGGGACTCCGTTGATTGAAATCGTGACGGGACCTGACTTTACCAGTGCAGAACAAGCTGTAGAGTTTGCCAAAGAAATCCAAAGAATTGCAAAACGAAATAACCTTTCAGATGCGGATATGGAAAAGGGACAAATGAGAGTCGATGTCAATGTTTCCATTAGAAAAGAAAAATCTGATCCTCTAGGAACGAGGGTAGAACTCAAAAATATCAACTCCTTTTCCGCTATAAAAAGAGCAATAGATGCTGAGGTGATAAGACAGGCAAAATGCCGAGAAACAGGAGAAGAAATTCAGCAGCAGACGAGGAGACGAGATGATCTTAAGTGACAATCTTTTGCGATGAGAAGTAAGGAAGACGCACTTGATTACAGATATTTCCCTGAACCAGATTTGCTTCCGCTTTATCTTGATGAGCAACTTCTTAAAAAGGTGGAGGAAACTGAGTTGATTATTCCTTTTCAAGAAATTAAAAAAATGAAGTCAGAATACTGATTTCACAAGGAGTTTATCAATGCTTTAATTAGTGAATATCCAACGCTTACTTTTTTCAAGCAGTTGATACATGCAGGGTTTGAACCGAAACTCGTAGCGAAGCGGATTGCTGGGCAGATAAGTGGCTATATGACGGCACATTTTGTGAATATTACCGAGCTTCCTGTTGACCAAGAACAGTTGATTGAGTTTTTCAACATTGCAAAAGAAGGAAAACTGATTGACAATCAACTCAAACTCATCATGGAAGAAATGCTCCAAAAGGGAGCTTCAGCATCTGATATTATCAAGGAAAAAGGCTTTGATACTCCAGAGATCTCAGAATCTGATTTAAGAGCTTTTTGTAAAGAGGTTCTACACGAGAATCCAGCAATCCTTGATCAGTATAAGGCAGGTAAAACCAGTGTTATAGGATTTTTTGTAGGGCAGGTAATGAGGAAAACGCAGGGAAAAGCTAATCCTCAAGCAATCACCAAAATCCTCCTCTCAGAACTAGCCTAAGAGCCACTATTTTTAATCAAACTTTTGTTGATATACAGCTTACTTAGGCGGATCCTTATTTAACTGGGACTATTTCGCTAAATCTGGCGATAATCCTAGAGCAAACCTGTTCAGCAGAGAGGTCGCTTGTATCTATTTTGAGATCATAATTCCTATCATCCCAGAGATCAACTTCATAAAGAGAAAGGAATCTGGCTCTATCGTCAGCATTCCTTTTTTTTGTCGCAGATAACGCCTCATCTTTTGAAGAGAATTGATCGGTAGTCCTCTGATCTTTGCGGATTCTTTCACTTGCGACCTCATCACGAACATCCAAAAAAACCTTAAAAGCCTTTGGCTGGCAGAGGAATCCAAGTCTACTCTCTAGAATAATTCTACTCTCAAGTGGAAGACTTTTTTGGTATTCTTCATATTTTAGGTCAAATTCTCTCTGGTTCTCAGCCTTTTCTCACAAGAGATTAAACTCTGAAATGCTTAATCCCATTTCTTCTGCGATCTTTCTCTTGAGTGTTCAGATAGAGATGATTTCATAGTCGAGTTCTTGTGCTAAAAGTTTGGAAACAGTCCCTTTCCCGCTTCCAGCTTTTCCTCAGAGTGTAATAATCATTATCTTCCTGATAAAATAAACACCATAATTCTATTAATTTAAGGGAAATTGTCAAGCAACAAACACTTTTTTCTTGTATTTGATTTCTGAAAAAATAAAATGTCACGTTAGATGTTTTTCTTACGATAATAAAAAGTAAAAAAATCAGATCTTTTATTTTGTTTCATTTTGAACTGATGAGTGTTTTTAAAGGATTTTTTGCTATGCTATGGAGGAATAAGCGATGGGTTGCCTTCTTTTTGGTGGTATTGATCGGATGAGCCATCTATGGATACAAGCATTTTTACGGAAAACAAGGAGGAAACCAGCCTTTTGTGAGTACAGATTATGAAGTAATCACCTGAGACGTAGAAAAAACGCTAAATCTTCAGGGAACGACACAATTTGCAAACGCTCAAAAATTGACATTTGTCAATAAAGGAAGAGTAACAAGCGTAAGGACCAAAATCTGAGCTAATGTGAAAAAATGAGATGTTCTAGCGACAATTACGACAGACGATCTTGATAGAAAGGTTGAATCAGCAAAAAAGGACCTAAAAAATAAGCAGCTTGAGCTCAAGAAAATTCTCGATAAATCAGATCAAAAGCTTGAACTCCTTAAAGCACAGGCAGCCTATGATCTTTTGGTCATGCAAAAACAAACCTTGCCAAGTGAACAGCAGCTTGATGATCAGACCAAAAAATTTGATCTTGAAGAAGCAGAAAGGCAAATTAGAGAAAAGGAGAAAGACCTCAAAGAAGCCCAGACTGATTATGCTCAGCTCCTATCAGGAAAGGCAGGAGCAACGAATGCAGACTTAGCAGTTTCCAAGAACGTAAGAACCAGAAACACTTCTATGGAAAAATTGGTGAGAGCATTTCGTGAGGAAGCAAATGCTTTGCAATCTACGCTAGATAATTTTGATGCGGTGATGAAACTAACTGACCAATACAAAGGAGAAGAAATGAATACCTATATTGGAGCAAAAAATACGGCATTAATTGCTCAGTCAAAAGAGCAGTTCCGAAAAGTCTATGCATATAAGGCAAGACTTAATGATCTTTATACTGAATTTTCAAAGATTCCCGTTGGTCAGCTGACTGAAAATAAGATTCTTTCAGGATATACTGTTTTCAAAGAGTTAGGTGCTGATCTAAGGAATCGATGAAAAATAAACTATGAGATGTTTAATGCAAGTATTGAATCAGAAGGCTCTCTATCAAAATCACAGATAGATGGCTATATGAATTCTTTTTGAGCTCCTTTGGAAAAACTCGGATATGACTACATAGATAAATATACTTCAGCAGTTGAAACCTTGGCTTGACTCAAAGATTCAGACACGACTATTGAAGATGCAGCAGACAAGGTTGAAAAACTAAAGATCGAGCTAGAAAATCTCAAACTTGCTCTCCAAAAGAAAAAACTAGAACTAGAAGTAAATCAGAAACAGCAGCTCGTTTCTACTGCAGAACTTGAAAAAAAGATCAAAGACGCAAAGGTTGATTTAGAAAAGGCAAGAGAGTGAAGCACAGAAAAAGACGAAATTCAGAGAGTCCAGAATGAAATTGACAATGCGCAGTTTGAACTGACAACATTGATGAAGCAGTATGATGAATACAAAATCATCGCGAATTTCGATGGAAGAGTAACCAAACTTGATATGCAGGTTGGAGACAGTATTGATACAAACTCTACAAATGATAATCAAAAATACATCTATGTAGAGACGCCAGATCTTCTTGAGGTAAAAATTGAGGTAGATCAGCTTGATATCGTAAAGATCCAGCAAGGAATGAAAGTCCAGGTTTCTGTTGGTGCTTTCCCAGACCAAGTATATTCGTGAGTTTTCTCTGAAATTGATACGATGCCAGAGGGAAATTCCTACAAAGCTAAAGTAGTTTTCCAAAAAAATAATCCTGAGGAAAAAATTCTAGGAGGAATGAGTGCGACAGTAAAGGTAACCCTTGAAGAAGCAAAAGGAAAGCTAATCGTTCCTAATCCTGCACTTGCAGACAACGAACTCTGAGAAAAAATCGTGCGTCTCAAAAAGGGAGAACAGCGAGTTGATCAGGTCGTAGAAGTAGGAATTGCTGATGAAATGAACACGGTAGTTCTTTCTGGTCTTAAGCTTGGTGATACGATAAAGGGATTCTATATGAACGATATTTCTGCAGGGAATGTGGGTGTTGGCAGTATGGGCTGACCAAAAGATGGAAATATAACGACAGAGGCGGATGGTAGTATGAGTTATGAATATTCAATGTAAAAATTACCAAAAACTTTTATTCTTTTGTGATTATCATAATGGTAGAAGCAACATCAGATTTTATTTCACTTAAGGGAATCACAAAAACCTATGGAGGAAAGATGACAGAGCCAGTATATGCTCTAAGAGGAGTTGATCTTGATATTCATGATGGAGACTTTATTTCCATTATGTGACCGTCAGGGTGCGGGAAATCCACCTTGATGAATATTGTGGGACTTCTTGATGTTCAGACTTCTGGCTCTTATTTTCTCCGTAAGAAAGAGGTAAAAAATCTGACTCCAGACCAGCAATCGATGATCCGCAGAACAACAATCGGATTCATCTTTCAGGGCTATAATCTGCTCAAAAGAATGTCAGCACGAGAGCAGGTGGTTCTTCCACTTTCGTATATGGGAATTCCTTCAGGAGAAGCTAAGGAGAGGGCCTATGCTGCACTTAAACTCGTAGGACTTGAGGGGAGAGAAAAAGCTCTTCCAAACCAACTTTCTGGAGGTCAACAGCAGAGGGTGTGTATTGCAAGGGCATTAGTGACAGATTCAGGACTTTTGCTCGCAGATGAGCCAACAGGAGCTTTGGATTCCAAGACAGGAATAGAGGTAATGGAGCTTTTTAAAAAATTAAATGCTGAACAGGGAAGAACAATTCTTCTGATTACCCATGACGCAAATGTTGCGAGCTATGCAAATAAAACGATCCGTATCAAAGACTGACTTTTTGTCGAAAATTAACTTTTACCTTAGATATTAGCGAGAAAATATGAGGTTCTTTTCCTACTTTGTAGATGCTCGAAAGACCATTATGGCCAACAAAATGAGATCTGGCTTGAGTACGCTCGGGATTATCATCGGAATGGCTTCCGTTGTGGTGATGATGGCGATCGGGCAATGAACAGAGAAATCTATCACCAAAACGATGGGGGATTTCGCAAAAAATAAAATATCAGTCTCTTCTGATGGAGGCTACAATGCCCGAGATGACAAAGAAGATAAACCGTGAGGCTACATCCAGGCAGTAAAATTTGATAAAACGATCATCGACTATATAGAAAAATATTTCCCAGACCTAAGCTGAAAAATTACCTATCAAATAGAAACTCCTGGTTGACAGGTAAAAATAAAACAAAAATCAGATATGGTGATGGGGGTTGGTGTTCCAGAACTCCGATTTACTCTCAATGAAAAGAAAGCAGCTGAAGGAACACTCTTTTCCAAGGATCATTATGATAACAAGAATTTCGTTGCCGTGGTTAACGAAACGTTCAAGAGTAAGTTCTTCAAGAATGGCAGCGCAATAGGGAAAAAATTCATCTATAATGGTAAAGAGTTTACTATTGTAGGAGTTTTACCAAAACAAGAGTATGATCGAGGAGCGCAAGCTTATTTCCCAGATACTACCGTTACAGAAAGGATTCTCCACAAAAATACTATTGATTCTTTTGATGTTTTCCTACCACCTGATGGAGATAACAAACTCTGGCAAAAGAGAATCAGCTATCTTCTCCTCAAAAAGTACAATAAAACCTCAATAAGCGATGCAGGATTCAAAGTCCACAGCTACGCAGAGATGGTTGATCAAATGAAACAATCTCTTCAGGGGATGAAGCTCTTCCTTTTGGTAATGGGAGCGATTTCTCTGCTTGTTGGAGGAATTGGGGTGATGAATATTATGATCGTTTCCGTAACTGAAAGAACAAGAGAAATCTGAATCAGAAAAGCAATCGGGGCTTTGAATAAAGATATTATTATCCAGTTTCTTGTAGAGTCTGTGGTTATTACCTTGATAGGAGGATTTATCGCCTTTTTATTGAGTTATGGTATCGTGTATTTTGTGAATAAGCTCCTCTGAGATCCAAATAGCGGATTAGGATTGAGTGCAGAAATTGATCAAAGCATTATGATGACGACTTTTCTTATTACGACACTCACAGGAATTGTGTTCTGAATCCTCCCTGCGAGAAAAGCTGCGAAGCTCAAGCCTATTGATGCATTGAGATTTGAATAAGAAATCAGGAAGCTATTCAGGGATCCTTTCCAAAAACAGGAACCGTATCGTCCTTTATTCTCACGCCTTACAAAATGAAAAAAATCTGATTTCTTCTCTTTGTTCTCCTTGTTGCAGGGTGCTCCTTTCGTAAGCCTCAGGTCGATATCCAAAAATATAATAATCAGCTCCTTGCCTTCCAGGAACAGTCTGTGGAGACGCTAGAAAATTATTATCAGATATTAAATAAAGAATATAGCAAGCTCGACCTAGAAGAAACCTACCAAGCTACCCTCCAAAAACTGCAGCAACTCATTACTGACGCAGAAACCTATCCTGGAGTGCCTGATGAGGGCTTCAAAGCAGGGGTTGTAGCTTATATTTCGGGGGTAAGATCCGCTTTTATGCAGCATGAATATCCGACGGTAAGGCTCTTGGTCAATCTTTCTGGAGATGCGACGGAGTTTTATAGAAAGGATAGTCAGCAGATCTCAGCAAATGCTATGAAGCTACAGGCGGAACTCGCAAAGCTCGACAAAGACCTCGACTTCGTTTATCAGCAGTTCAAAGGGAAATACCTAACGGGAGCAAAATAATTTGTTGTCCCCTGATGAAAAGCATCAGATTTCTTTCTAGTGAAGCTTTTAATTCCTGCGTCAAAACTTTGGATCAGAGCGTTTCTTTATCAAGGGACGCTATTTTCTTTTAAAAAAATTGCATTATCTGAAAATATCTGTATACTTGAGGCAGTGAAAGTTCATTGTTTATTCTTTAATCTGTGAATATGATGAAAAATCTTACTACAAACAAACTCCTCTTGCTTTGAGGAGCGTTGACACTTACGTTGGCTGTTTCTTGAGCCCTTGCTCAATCAAACACTCCAATTACGATTGGCACGAATAGATTTACAGCTGTCCAGCATATCAAGGAGGTGCATCTCAATCAAAAAAAAGAGGGGAAGGTGAGTAAAGTGTGACTGATGAATACCTGAGGGACGACGCTCGGAATTGCCTCTGTAGTTTTAGGGCAGTGAGGGAAGATGGATAAGATGGAAAAGCTCAACAATACTACCGATGAGAATAGTTCTATCATTGCAGGGATAGGAAATAAAAATACCGCAGGAGAAGGATCTTTCCTCGTTGGGGGAAAAAATAATACAGCATCTACTGGCGGACAACAAAAAGATACCAATAATGCCGTTATCTTCTGAGGAAGTGAAAATAACAATCAGGCTCCAAACGGCGTAATCCTTTCTTCGACCAAGGCAACCTTGGGAACTGAGGCATCTGGTGCGGTTGCAGTGGCTGCGACAAATGTTATTATTAATGCAGAAAATTCTGCCGCTTATGGAGGGACTAAAGTTAAAATCCAATCTGGAGCCTCAGAATCTTTCGTCTTGGGATCAAATGTAGAGATTGCTTCTTGAGGAATCTTTGCATTTAATGTAAAGCCAGAGACGCTTACCTGAAAAAAACAGTGGACCTTCCTCGTAAATGCTGATTACGGAATGATTGTCGGAACTAATGATGCAAAAAGTAAAGATATTCAGCTTACAATCGGAGGAGCACTGAGAGTTGGTGCATGAAGCGAGACAGATCCTAATAAGTTCCCTGAAGGAACAATTTTCAGAAGGGCGTGCCAAGGAAATACCCTTTCGTGTCTCTGTATGAAGTGAAGTGATGGACTAAAATCTGTCTCTAATAATACACTTTGTAATGATGTCTGTAAAAATTGAGCAAATGCATGTAAATGAGCTGCAAAATGTGGAGATAAAGCAAGAAAATATGAAAAAGCAGAAACTACACGAAGACCAATCTCCCAGTTTTGTGGAGAAGGATCTGCCTTAACGGGTACAGCCCCAGGATTTCCTATGAGCTGAGGTCCAAAAGTTACTTGGACATGCGTGTCTCCTTCTGGAGGAAACCCAGTAACTTGTGAAGCCAGTAGAAAATAATAAAAAAAATCTGATCTTTGCCCAAGGGTCAGATTTTTATTTAAAGAAAATTTTTTTTAATACAGGAGCAAATGCTGTCTAAAAGCCTGACTGCTGTCCCTTCACTTTCTCGTAGCCGAGCTGTCCACAAGCCCCTTTTGCTTCTCTTCCCATACTATCACGCACCGTCACTGTTAATCCTCAGCTTTCGAGAATCTGCTTGAAGGTTTCGATAGCCAGCTTACTACTTTCTTGGAGATGAATAGCAGGATTTTCGTTGTAAGGAATCAAATTAATGTGAGCGAGTCTACCTTTGAGAAGCTGGACGAGTTCGTGAGCTAATGCAGGAGTATCTGTTAGATCTTTAATCATAATATATTCATAGAAAATCCTATTGTTCGTTGCTTCGACATACTGATCAATCGTTGTCATAAGCTTATCTAAAGGATAAGACTTCCCGATAGGCATAATCTGATTTCTTAACTCTTGATTAGGAGCATGGAGGGAAATTGCCAGCTTCACATCAATCTGATCTTTGATAAGCTGCTCAATTCCGGGAATAATTCAGCACGTAGAAATCGTAACATGCCTTCTTCCTAGAGAAAGTCTATCTTGCTGCAGCATAAGCTTAATCGCAATCTTGGTATGATCATAATTGAGAAGCGGTTCGCCCATCCCCATAAAAACAATGTTTCTCACGCTATAGTTTGTCCCGTCTTCTTTTTTTCAGAACCTCTTCTTGATATAGCTATTAGCAAAGAGCACCTGAGAAATCATCTCTTCCCAGGTCAAATTTTTCCTGAACCCTAATTTCCCAGTCACACAAAAAAGACACTGCATTGCACAGCCGACCTGAGAGGAAATACAAAGTGTGATACGGTTAAGTTTAGGAGTTTGATTCTGAACATATTTTTCATGCTGCCAGTGATACATCAGGATTGCCTCAATCAGGTGCCCATCTCTCGTTTTGAACGCAAATTTCGTAGTATCTGCAGCTTCTACCATTTCTACGAGTTCTATCGCCAAGAGATCAAAGTCTGACTGAAGTTGCGACCTGAGTTCCTTTGAAAGGGTAGTCATCGCCTCTCGTTCAGTATTCTGGTTCTTATAGAGCTCAAAAAGAATTTGCTTGACCTTGAAAGGTTGGAGCTTGTGAAGCTTTGCTCGGGTATTCAGTTGTTCTTCATTAAAAAGCGTTGGTTTGTGTGCTACCATTTCTTCAAAGACGGCTATCATACTAAAAAGGGATGACTACGATGCTAAGTAACCATCCCAAAAGAAAAAATCTGATTTTAAAGCCCATTTCAATACTTTTCATCGCCAACAATATTATTTCAAGTTATAGTTTTGAGGCCAAAAGAAAGGAGAACGAGAGCAACCTTCAGTCTTACACATAATCTCGGAGATTAACGTCTTCCCATCACGAGTAGCGAGAGTTACTTGCCATTCTTCCTCAAAGTGATGATCGGGTTGGATGGTATATTTGAGAGTATAAGAATATTGCCTTGTTTGTTTCTGAGTGTTCATAGATCCAGGGATGAGGAAGACATCCTGGAGAAGCACGGTATCTGCCAAATGTTTAGTAAAAATCTGAATATTTTTCTGGTTCCAATGGTTGAGCCAAGCGGTCGAATTTTTGAGCGGACGGTCAACGAGATCGTTCATTTCAGTGATTTGATTATTCGTGAGGTAGCTATAAAAATTCTGAATCAACTGCGGATCATCTGCAAGGGTTGCTTCTACTCATGTCCCAGAACGAGCCAAAACCCCAGTAGTTTCATCGGTAGAGGAGTTGCTGATAGAGGTTTCAGCATCCTTTCACTGAGAGGGAGTGAAGGTATCAAGAGGGGAAAGATCATAGCCCTTCCCATAGATAAACGCCTTGTAAAGTGCAAAAAAGAAAAATACAAGTGAAAAGATAAATACTACCACAATCCATGTAGGGACTTTCTTCTTCTCAGGAGTGGCTTCCAACGGTCTTACCTCTTCCAATTGCTTTACAGAGAAACTGCGTTCTAGCTTAGTCTTCACTGCTACTTTTGGAGCCGATGTTTTCCTTGGCTTTGGAGTAGATTGAGGTTTGGCTTTTGTCGCAGAAGTGCTCGTTGCAGAAGCAGTCTTTGTCCTAGTTTTTGGGGTCGAAGTGGTTGGTTTCTTTGCTGGAGTCTTGGGAGCTTTTGCTTTAGGAGACGAAGGGGTTGTCTTCTTTTCTGGCATAGGGAAAGGAGAAGAAAATAAAATCAGGTTATGAACCATCTATTTGGGAGCAAATATACCGAGTTTTTAGGAGAAATCAAGAGAAAGTCAATCAAAACTTCCATTTGACAACTTATAAGAAATTCGTATGATAACACTACCTGAAATTGATAAATCAGAATTTTATTTTCTATCCTAGCTTACAATGCCAACATCATTCACTCCAAATGCAACATGGATAATTATCGGGATTATCGTTTTCATCGTTATACTCGTTATAACGCTGTATAACCGCTTGGTGAAGCTCAAAAATAATAGAGAAAACGCTTTTGCGGATATCGACGTTCAGCTCAAACTCAGATTTGATCTTGTAGAAAATCTCGTGAATACGGTTAAAGGTTATGCTACGCACGAACAGGAAACCTTTCAAAAAGTTATTGAAGCAAGGAATAGTTTCGCTCATGCAGGTTCTGTAGACAGCAAAATCGCTGCTGATAACCAGCTCACAGGAGCTCTTAAATCTATTTTTGCACTTGCTGAGAGCTATCCTGAGCTCAAGGCAAACGAAAACTTTCTCGAGCTTCAGACGGAGCTTTCAGATATTGAAAATAAGCTAGCTGCTGCAAGGAGATTCTTCAACTCTGCTACAAGGGAATACAATAATGCTATTCAGACGTTCCCAAGCAACTTCATTGCAGGAATGTTTGGTTTCAAAACTGAGAAAAGTTTTGAGTTAGACGATGTTTCAGAAAGGAAGACCCCTAAGGTTAAGTTCTAAGGCTTCCCTCATGTATAATCACAGAGAAAGAAGCTTTTATCAGAATAAAAGACTGAATCTCTTCCAAAGAGTTAGCGAAATGCTGACTCTTTTTTCGTCCTCCACAACCCATCATAGCGACCGCAGAACCTGCTCAATCAAGCGAAGCGAAACGCACGCAACCGCAGTGTGATAATCGATTTGTTCTGCTCATCACGATAAACAAGGTGATACACAAGCTGAAAGGGGAACTTGTCTACGGGAAGGTAAAGCAACCTTTCCCGATAGGCAGGCATTCGGAAGAAAGGTTGGAAAGAGTCATACAGAGGCTGCAGACAAATAAGCTCCATCCCGATAGCGTTGATTGCATTTCAAAGGTATCGGAACAAGATCAGGTTCAACGCTTTTTAGGCTCACTGTAGCCATAGCGAAACCAGTGGAGGTCAATCTGGGTTTACTTTGGTCATAGCGGAGCCAGCGGAGGTCTTTCTAGGACCACTGTAGCCATAGCGAAACCAGCGGAGGTCAATCTGGGTTTACTTTGGTCATAGCGGAGCCAGCGGAGGTCTTTCTGGGACCACTGTAGCCATAGCGAAACCAGCGGAGATCAATCTGGGTTTACTTTGGTCATAGCGAAACCAGCGGAGGTCTTTCTGGGCTTACTTTAGCCATAGCGATGCCAGCGGAGGTCTTTCTGACATCACTCAACCCGTCATAGCAACCGAAAGGACGCTTTCCCCCCTTTCCCCTCCCAAAGAGACGACCACAGAAAGCTCGCATCGCTTTTTTCTCTCATAAGAGGTGCTTGTCTCCCAAGGACTGAGTGTTTTATTGCCCAAAGCTCTCCTAGCTTGAGCAACTTCCCTTCGTCCGCTGTTCGCTTCACCAGATCCCAGCCTATCAGAGCGAGCATGCTGACCGTAATCTTTGATACCATTAAGCAATCTCGCTGCTCTCTCTACAAAAAAAGTCAAAAATCAGATTTTTATCTCCTTTCTCCCACAATTTTATCTAGGTAAGAAGACCTTCCTAGCAACTTCCCCTTGAAAAACAAAAAAAACTATATAAAATACGCCAGTTCACAAACAATATTTCATCTGAATAACTTACCGCAATGAAACGAAAGATCATTATCCCACGAGGATTATTTAGCATTACCTTGCTTGTCCTTGGTGCAACCTATTCTTTTGAAGGCGTAAGGATGGGAATGGCGAAGCACCTCGCAGGAAGCCTCGAAGCTTATAAAATGGATCGACAACGCTGAGGCGATACGACGACGATTTCAGCCACCTCTCGACAAAAGAGATCCAAATCTGACCAGGACAAAATCATTCCGCTCTCCAAAGAAGGAATCATCAACCTTGATGATTACCGCATGGATCGTGAACAGCAAATGCAGAAGAATGCTGCCTTTCCGATCAGGATGGAATATCCGGATTTCTTCAAACTTTCCGAGTCTGAGGGGATAAAAATCGAAATCCTTTCCTGACAACTCTACTATCCCTACGCCTACACGTATGGAAACGATCTTTTTGATACCTATCCTCTCGCTGAAGACAGCATAGGGGCGATGAATCATAGCCTTCCAACCTTTGCCAGTCAGACTTCTACCTCTTGAGCGTCGGCTACTTCATGCTTAGCATATCTCAATGGCTATCAACCAAATCCTACGCTTCCTTCCGACTGTTATCAGACTATTTTCAATAGAGGAGTAGAGCGTCATCTTGGAATCCTTCTCAACGCTACCCCATGAACTGTGATTCAGCTGACAAAAATAAGCCGCTCTTAGGATTCCCAACAGCAAAATCCTAGCATAATTCCCCAAGAAATTGAAAAACTCCCCAAGAGATACTTAGGGAGCTTTTTACTTTTCTCTGATGCCACCAGAGTTGGTGGTGTTAGGAGCGGAAGATCCTATGGTAGATTACTTCGTCGAAGAGGAGCCCTCCAAGAGGGAATAACCGGATGGTTTCCGTCCTTACAGAAGGACAATGACTCAAAAAGTTCCCACCAATGAAGATAGAGCGAATCTCAATCTCATCTCTATTGGCTATCTTAGTATCAATCACGATGCCAACCCATCCTTGACTTGGAACTCCAGCTCCATAATCAAGCAGATAGAAGATGAAATCTCCTTTTCTAGGGATATCTAGCAAAGAAACGGTGGGAGAAATACGGCCCGAATGTTTCAGTACACAGACAAACTTGTTGAGAAATGCCGAAGTATCAACCTCAAAGGAATTTCGAAAATAATCGATGGAGAATGGAAGGCTAATGATTCGACCCCTCAAAATCTGAAGCACCAATTCCTCAGCTGAAGAGCCCTTAAGCATGCTAGCAGCTTGCTTTTGAGGCATGCGGGTGATAGTAGTCTCGTCTTTTTTCCAGCAGGAGCTGAGAAGCAGACATACGGTTACCAAAATCACGAAAGAGATTATTAAATTTTTGTTAGGTCTCATACATTTGGTTGTTTACGAACAAGACATACGAAGCGTCTTGATCAAGGTTATTATTAATATAAGTAATAAAGGTGAAGACAGAATGCTTCGATGGAACGTCTGAGTAATAGAGTCCGTCCCCAACTCCAGAAGCCTCCCCTCATCGAAGGAACGAACTTCAAATCTTTTTTCTTTTTATTTTGACACTGCTATCTATACATATTTATAGATAAATGTCAAGATGAAATAAGGAGATTCTGACACAATCTTTTTAGAATAGCATATTACTACGCAGATAGGCTTTCGACGAGATCATTACTACCTCAAAATCTCTTAAACTTACTTAATCTACAGCTTTTAGGTAATTTTTCCACTTCACAGGCTTTTCGTTCTCCAATCTTTTGAGCGATCAAAAAAACTCCTCAAGGAAAGCCTAGGGAGTTCTTTTTTTCTGATAATTATTGGGGACCCTTCCACCGGTAAACACTAATCTTTCGGATATTCAGATGATATGAGGTGAGCAGACATACCATCTCACCTTCGTTGGCAGTTGCTTTATAGTTCCAGCGACATGCACCGACAGAGCTAATACGCGCTACTCCATTATTCTCAAAAGAAACGTCGTAGACGACACCAATCCAGCCCCACTCAGGGTTAATCGCTTCCCCGTAGTCAAGATGATAGAGAATGATATCCCCTTCTCTTAAATCATTCCTAGACTTCAATTTAGGCTCTTCATAGTTGTACTGCTCCAATATCGGCTTGAAATCGATAGGTTTCATCTGATGATCAAGCTTTAGTAGATGTAAGGCCACATCAATACAGTCAGGATTGCCAGCAATGCTACTTGTCAGCCACTTTGGAATGTTAACATCCTGAGAACAGGGAGGAATAAGCGACTGCGATCGCTCATAAGAACTGAAAGAATAATGTAAAACATCTCTTTCTTTGCAGGAGTTCAAACAGAACCCCATCACCATTACTATCCAAATGGATACGAACGAAATTTTGTTAGTTTTCATATAAATTTTATTATTGTGAATGGAGTGAGAGCAGCACTACATTCAGGTATTACTACTTTTTACAACAAAAATGAAGTCTGCTTTCTTCATGCAAGCAGTCACAAATAGCGTGTATGCTCAGTTTCCAAAGCCTAGAGTAAAATGAATAATTCTGACTTCAGTTTTTTTTTACTTTATTTTTTGTATGGTAAATCTATGGATTTTTGATGAGATGTCAAGAGAAGCTAAAAGGTTTTTTGTTTCCGATCACTATCAAATACCTACAACTCTTCAAAAAAAGAAAAAACTCTCCTAGGAAAACCTAGGGAGTTCTTCTTCTAAAGAATTACCGGGAGGAGTACCCCCGATAAACACTTACTTTGTTAAGGTTCAGTCGATAAGAGGTGATGAGGCTTACATACTGCTCATCTCGGACCGATCCTTGAACATTCCAGCGTTGAGCTCCGATCGCACAAACCTTGAGTTGCCCATGCTTGACAGAAACCTTAGTAATCATACCAATCCAACCACGATCAGTATCAATAGCGTGACCATAGTTGCCATGGTAAACGATAATATCGTTCTTTTCAGGAAGCATAAGCGGAGCTGTCTTGATTTTCTGATAGCCGAAACGTTGCAGGAGAACGATCAGTTTAGTGATAGGTTCGCCGGGAATATCTCGAATATGTCGAGCAATAACCTTCACTCCTTCAGCATCCCCAGCAATTGCTGCTCGCAAAACATTTGGCATATAACTTCCTACAGCTGTAGCAGGAATTAGAAGATCTGCTTCTTCCAAAGTCTGATAGCGTATCTTCATAATTTCTGGCTGCTCAGAAGGTTTCAAATCAATTACCTTGGTTATCGAGTTAGTACCACCAGGAAAAAAGGTGTAGGTAGCAAACTTCAACATCGAGTCCGGAAAAGGCAGAGAATTTTCGTTGGTTTTCATATAGTTTTATTAGTGCGAACAAAGACAGAGCAGGGCTTAGTTCAGTGAATATATTTTACAATGAGGAATGAAGTCTGCCTCCTTCAGTGGAACAGGTGAGTAATAGAGTCTGTTCCGAACTCCAGAAGCCTACAATCCAAACAAATCGCAGGCTTCAGCCTTTTATTTTTTTTATTGCGGGCAAAAAAATAGGGATTTTTTATCTAAAGTCAAGGAGAAAAATCTGAATCAATCCATTTAGAAGCCCTCTCGTCCTGCAACTCTTTAAACTTCCTCTGATGTAGTCTTGTCTTTCTTTGACTTCAGATTTCTCCTTTTTGATTACCATTACCATTCCCATTACACTACCAAAAAAAGGAGGCGGACATACCACACTCCTTTCTTTAATATTCTCCTGCTTATTTTAGCTCAAGAGAAATAATTTGACTGCTTCCATTAAGATTCCTGTTCCGGAAGAGATCAAAAAGGGCTTTTTGTCATTGTTCTCTCGTTTTCTGATCGCTTACCATTTTTATTAGACTATAGTACTGACTTACCACGATTCTTTCGTCCTGAGTCAAACTTGAGGCACTTGTTAATTGACCTCCAGCCATCTGTAAGAAGATTTGGTAGAGTTTTTCTTCATCAACTTGCTTCTGAAGGGTGTTTGCAACATCTCAGAGTCCCTGCTGTGTAGGAAGTCTCTGTCCAAAGAGGGCATAGATTTTAAAAATGAAATCTTCATCCTTAGCGAAGAATCTAGCAACCGCCATCTTTGCTCTAATCAGGAGCAGATCTTCAGCAGAGTGAGTTCCAAAAACACTTGTTAACTCCTCATCAGAGAGTGTAAAGGCATACTTCGCACCAATATTATTTGTGAAAATAAGCTTGAGATACCCTTCCTGTGCCATCTTTACGAGCATGCTGATCGTCCCATGAGTTTCAATGTGTTGTTCGTCTGAAGTAAGCCTTGCAAAGAACCTATAGAAAAGGCTCTCGTTTCCCTCTCCCGCTCTTCCAACCGTTCCAATATTTGGATCAATGACAAGATATTTGAGTTTCTCATTTTTAAGTCTTTGGTAGGATCTACAGCTATTAAAGTCTGACAGCTCTTCCCAGAGTCGAGTCAGCATACCATCGAGTCTCAGATTTTTCTGATTATTCAAGAAGTATTGAAGGTAGGTTCCAGCAATAAGGACGCCTTCATCAGCAGTTCTATTCTTTACCGCTTCAAGAAATGGCTGATATTGCCCAAACTGCATATTGAAGATGTCTTTTGCAGTAAATTTATAACTAATGGTATTTTTAAGTTCTAGCTTATCTCCGAATTCCTGCTTTTCTCCAACGTTAGACTTGTACTGTTCAAATGGTCATTCACCTGCTTGAGAAGCAATCCTCATACCATTCATAAATGCCTGGATAGCAAGGAAGATTGCCAAGAAACCAACAAGTAGTCCATATATTGTTTTGAACTCTATGCTGCTTTCTTTTTTAGGAGCCCACTCCTGCAAGAGTGCTGTGACAGTGAGTGTAGACCAAATCACAAGACCTAATCCATACCAGAGGATTCCTCCGCCAATAGCCCACCAAATGATCCAACCGATTACCGTTCCAAAGCTGAGAAAGAGTAGATGTTTATGCTTCCTATCATAGCTAAGGACCGCATAGAGTAATCCAAAACCAATCACAACAAATACGCAAAGCCAGATGAGTCCTATATCAGTATAATAGCTAGAGAGGTTCTGAAGTGACCGATTAAAAACGATATTAAGAGGTACGATATATCTATAAGGGATAAATACACTACCTGTTGTCGTTAATATACTATGTTCCTGATAGTAAGTTTCCAAAGCCTTATACTCATCTCTAAGGTCTTCTCATGAGGCTTGTGCATCTAGAAGCGATTTCACCAGGGCTTGAGCAGCACCATTTTTAGAAAGTTGAGACGAAAGTGCTTCAATCCCAGAGAGATTTTTCGCGTCCAAAAGGTTACGATTCTTGCAGAGGAGGAGCCCATCACTATCCCAACCAAAGCAAGTATTTCCTTTCAAGAAGGCAAGTTTTAGTAAAGCTCAACCGACCCCTGTATGCTTGAATTCTCTCCATCAAAATCCTACATATCTTCCCACGTCCTCACTTAGAGAGCTTCCAGGAGCTTGTTGCTTTGTGCTATCAAGCTCTTGAGGGTCGTTTGCTTCTTTGAGGCATTGCTGATAGTCAAGATCTTGAGTCGCACGATTAAGCACTGCACGATCAATATCAGACTGTCTATCGGTATTGATTCTCACAGTAGTTTGTGCAAGAAGTGGTTGCTGTTTCGCTATGTTTGTTGTTGCTTGATTTTTTGAGGTAGATTGAGCGAGGAGAGTGCTTTTAATAAAAGTTCAAATCTGAAAGTTACCAGCAGTTATACTAGAGACAAGCACCCATGGTCCCTTAAAAAGAAATAGCGTTGCAATGAGCGTAATTCACCAGATTACAATATGCTGAAATCCCTTTGAAAACTGATCATTTCTTGAGATTAATCCACGGATTCCCCCAACGACAGCAATTACTATTCCCATAGCGAAGAGCCATTTCCCCAGTTCAGGAGTAATGAATGCTGAAGCAAAAAGTGGTTGGACAACTCCCATAAGCCCAAGTGTTGCAATACCGGTTCCTACAAGGGTTGTTGTATTGAGCCAAAACCCAACAAGTAACAATGCAAAGATCACAACATCAATAAAAGCGGTTGGTTTTGCCATAACGGCAAATCCAAAGAAGAGAGCTGAGAGAATAAGATATTTCAAACTTTGTTTTGAATCAGTATCGACCCCCTTCTTTTGGAAGTGGTTAAGAAAAATCATCCCTCCGAATAAAGCAAGGATCGTGAGTGCAAGAACTCCCATATCGGTCTTATTATCTACAAACACGAGAAATGCTCCCATCCCACTTGTAAGCCACATCAGAAGAAGTCCTCGTCCTACAAGGAAAGAAGTCTGATCAGTTTCTTCAGACGGTTCCTTTCTTCCGAAGACAAGGAGTGCTTCTTTGAGCACTCCAAGTCAAAAGATTAACACAAGAACCCCGCTAAAAGCATTAAGGTTAATAGCAACAGTATCTTTCGCAATATTGAAGAAGTTTCCAAGAGGTGCCCAGAGAGAAAAGAAAAAGGAGATGTATCCCTGCCAGAGATATTGTACTCCATTAGCAGGACCTATATTTCCCCAAAGAATACCCGCATTTTCGGCAATAACCTTAGGGACATACATATATTCATGATTCGCATCCCAAGCAGTAGAATATGGAATATATGAGTGAGAAAAGTTAAAAAAGTAATATCAAAGCGAAATCAGAAGCAAAACAACCGAAATCCATCAGATTTTTGAAGCTTTATTTGCTGATTTCCAGCTTTCTAGACAAGAAATAAGATTCTCTTCATGAACTTTCATAGCCTTTCTCTCGAATCGCATAAGCACGAGAAGCCCTCCAAAAATTACTCGATTTACGATACTATAAAAAAGCTGAATTCCCATGAGGATTTGCATCAGGAGAAGAAAAGTCACGAGTCCCAGTCCAAAGGTGAGAAGCGTTTCTTGCCATCTTATCTTCTGAAAAAGTTTTAGCTTCCTTGATATAAAATTTCCCAGTGAGAAAACAGCAAGAACGAAGCCTATTGCCAAAAGGTAAAGAAGAAACGTATTGAAAAGAAGAGGAATAGCAGCGAAGAGTGTCAAGAGTCCCCCAGAAAAGATTGCATGAAGGAGGGAAAAACTTCAAAGTCCAGCTCCAATACCAAGGATCAGTTTCTTTAAGGTCAGCTTTTTTTTGCTGGTAATAAAAGAAATCGGGATCCGAGCTGCTAATGCTGAAGATAGAAGCAATGCAAAATTTTTTCAGGACAAAATCATTGCCGTATAGTAGCTATGATTCTCCCAAAAACTGATCATCCCTTCTATTCCGGCAATAATCAGTGTCGCGAATAAAATTCCCATTACAATTTTCTTTAGTTTCATAGGCAGAATAAAAAATAAAAAGAGAAATCTGATTTTTTATAGTGTTTTACTCTCTTTTTTCAAGGATAAGAAATCTCTTGCATTCTCTTGCATAAAAAATAGAGTAAGAGGTAACTTTATTTCTTTCTTCTAGTATGCTTAAGATCAAAGCTTTCTTCCGAATTAATGGTATTATTTTAATGCTATTAGGGCTTTTCCTGTTTTTTCAGCCAGAACTTGCGTTAAGGGTTATTGTTATTATTTTCTGAATAGAGCTTCTCCTTTCAGGAAGTGCAGGAATGGCAATCGCTCGACTCCAAAAAGATTATCCTTATAGATGAATCTTATTCTTTTGATCTGTAGTACAGACAGGATTTGGACTTCTGCTTTTAGTAATTCCTCAGCTTTGAGAGTTATTGATGAAAATTCTGATTATTCTCCTATGAATCGCCTCTATCGCAAAGGGGGCTCTTACCATTTTTGATGGCTTCAAAGCGAGAGATATGCAGATTGGAACTCGACGAGTCTTATTATTTATGGGAGGAGTTGCGATTCTCTTCTGAATTTTCCTTGTGAGTTATTCCTTCCTTAGCCTTCTCTTTTTTAATATCATATTAGGCGTGGCCATTACCATTTTTGGAATTGGACTGATTATTTCCGGCTTCCAGCTCAAAGAGGGGGAGGTGAAGAGTATCGAGTCAGATCCTTCAGAATCGCTTCCCATAGCATAAATTCATGGGTTTAAAGGTGCTTTACATAGCACCTATCTTCGTTTATATCAAAAAACCTCGTTCTTTCTGTTTATTTTCTTCAGAAGGAAAGAGGTATTTTTTTATCCCAAAGCTTACTTTTATTCTTTTAGAATTCTTAACATTTTATCAATAATTTCTGGAGCAAGATTATTTCACATTTCTGGTTCCGGAGTAAAGTCAGAGCTAAGCATTTTTATGAGTCTCTGAGGAGAGGGCTCATCTCCATTCATATAGCCATTGAGGAAGTCTTCATAAGAGGTTTCCCAAGGTTGACAAGTAGGATATTCATAGGTTCATTCAAGTTCTCCATCGACGCAAAGCCTAAGCTGAACTCTACAGGGAATGTCTGTAAAGCCATTTTGAAATCTATAAGCCTTCGTAAACTGCCCAGCCTTTATTGTTTCTCACCAAGGTGATATGCAATTTTTACGAGGAGTCTGTTCTAATGGAACATCATTTGGAGTTGCACTTGTCTCATTTCTAAGTGGTCAAGAAATAAGGTGAGGTTTATCATTAGGAGCACGCTTCCCGTGCAAATTAAAATCAGCATCCTCAAATCTTGCCTTTTTATCAGGTTGAATATATTCGTTGGTAGTGATCGCTGCTTCAGTATTCGTCGTAATGTGAGAATACTTTTTGATATTCCCATTGAGATTTTCATCGCAAGAGGCTTGAGTAAAACTACCGGAAAGTTTTCAGTTTTTGCAGGTTCTCCTTTCAAGATTGCAAACATAAGGAGCGTCAGCTCTCTGTTCATAGGCAAGTACAGATCCTCAATGAGCGATTTCATATCCTCGAGGAGTAATACAGGACTTTGCCTCAAAAACTTTCTCTTTAACTTTATCATCCATTCCATAGAGCAAAACGACGTATCTGACCGCCCCTTCAGGAAGCTCTACAATATCTCCTCTGATCAAATATTCAAAAATCATATTGATAAAGACTGAACGATCTTCCAAGGTTTTCCAAAGTGCCCCATATGCTTTTTTAGGCGTTTTTAAGATCTGATTTCAGCTCATTATAACTGACGAATCTTGTCAAGACTCCTTTCATCAGGAAAAAAAATCAGAATTTTCATCAGGTGCTGCATGATGTTCTCTGTCTTCTTCTCAAGATGCAAAAAGATCATCAGATCACAACGATCATTTCTCAACCTCAGGACTACTTTCTTGCTGTTCTATACTAGACTTTGGAAGAAGAAAGTCTCGAGTTTGTGGAGCGGCATGTTCTCCAGTAACTGTCTCCTCAAAAAGTATATGAGAAAGTCCATTTTCTTCCAAAAAAATCCATTGCATTACCTGAGTATTTTTCTCATCTCGCTTATTGCGATAAGATTCATTTGCATTAGGGTTAATGTTTACCAAGATCGTAACTCCAAAAAACAAAATTAAGGTGTACGCAATAAAGGAAAGGATATTCGGTTTTGTTAACCTTTCTGATTTCAATCTTCTTATTCTTCTGATTGCCATAGTCTTTTCTTTATATTTGTCTGATAAAATTCAGTCCAATTATACTTGACAAAGAGAAAAAATGCAAAAAATAAAAGACATTTTTATTCAAAGCATCCAAAAATAGATCAATCCCTCCTTTAAAGAAAACAAAATGCAGGTATGCTTATTTAATTTTATAGATACGAAGCGTTTCTTACTATGCAATAATCCCACTTCATAGGCAGGTTTCGCCATTATACAAGACAAAAACCTGACCAGGAGCGACTGCTCGTTGAGGAAAATCAAAACGAATAATTAATTCAGATTCTCTTTTTTTTAATAATAAACAATCAACAGGGGGATTCTGACGATAGCGAATTTTTCCAGTAAGTTTTTCGCCTTCTGGATAAGCCTCACCGATTCGACGCCAATCTTTCACGGTAATCTCCTGAGTTTGAAGCTCATCAGCATCTTTATTGCAAACATAGACGATGTTCTCCTTTACATCAATGCGATACACATAAGCTTTAAAATTCAGTCCTAATCCCTGTTTTTGCCCTATCGTAAAAAAGTAAGCTCCATCATGAGTTCCTACCGTTTCTCCCTCCAAGGTTCTTATTTCCCCTTTTTTAATAGGAAATTTCTGTGCAAGAAATTGTTTAATCGGAATGTTGCCCACAAAACAGAGCCCTTGAGAATCTCTACGATAGGCGTTTGGCAATCCAATTTTTTCAGCAATCGCTCTCACTTCCGGTTTTGTGAGCTCTCCAAGAGGGAAAAGCGAATGCTGAAGCTGAAATTGATTCAACCCAGCGAGAAAGTAAGATTGATCCTTATGGTGGTCCACTCCACGAAGGAGATGAAACATCGTTTTTCAATCTTCTTTTTGATATTCTTTAATTCTAGCATAGTGACCGGTTGCAATCTTGTCAAAACCTTGTTCCAAAGCTCTCTCCAAAAAAACATCAAACTTGATCAAAGAATTACAAAGTACATCTGGGTTCGGAGTAATACCTTTCTGATATCCCGCATAAATATAGTCAATAATTCTCTCCTGATACTCTTTTTGAAGGTCAAAAGAGCGAATTTCAATCCCTAAAAATTCAGCCACCTTTATTGCGTCAACCGAATCATTATACGTAGTACAGTTTCCTCTCTCAGAAACATAGTTTTTCATAAAACCAGCAACGACCTCATGTCCCTCTTGTTGCAAAAGATACGCCGCGACAGCACTATCTACGCCTCATGAAAGTCCTACCAAGATTTTCATCTCTTACCAAACAAATAAATGAAATTTTTATAATGAAAAGCCATCTATTTACAATTAAAAGAAAACTGACTTCCAAAAGCCAGTTCCCTTAGGTAATAAAGATATATTTTTAACTCTAGTACATACCTCACATTCCGCCCATACCTCACATTCCTGCATCAGCTCCTCCATGGTTGCAAGAGCAGCCTTCTGCCTTTGGAGCATCTACGATTACACTTTCGGTCGTAAGGAACATCGCAGCAGTAGAAACCGCGTTCTGAAGGGCAACTCTCAGCACTTTTGCTGGATCAATAATTCCTGCTTCAAAGAGATTTTTGAATGTCCCTTCTTTGGCATCAAAACCGTAGTTGAAATCTTCAGATTCCTTCACTTTTTCTACTACCCAATCCCCTTTGAAACCTGCATTATTTGCGATTTGGCGAACAGGATATTGGATCGCATCTCTCACGATCTGCACGGCAACTTGTTCATCAGCATCTTCTAATTTGAAGCTATCCAAAAGCTTTGAAAGCTGAAGCAAAACGCTTCCACCTCCGGCAACGATTCCCTCCTCAATAGCGGCTCTGGTTGCATTCAAAGCATCTTCAATCTTGTATTTCTTGTTTTTCATCTCCATTTCAGTCGCAGCTCCGACCTGAATAACTGCCACTCCACCAACAAGTTTAGCTAGTCTTTCAGCGAGTTTTTCTCTATCATAATCAGAAGTGGTCATTCAGAGTTGTGCTTTGATCTGATCGGCTCTTTCATTGATAGCGGTCTGATCGCCTTTTCCATCTACGATTACGGTTGTGTCTTTGGTCGCAATCACTTTATCAGCTCTTCCAAGCATCTCAATCGTAGCATCTTCTAGTTTAAGTCCAAGCTCTTCTGTGATCACTGTTGCACCAGTTACTACCGCGATATCGCGAAGCATTTCCTTTTTCCTATCTCAGAATCCAGGAGCCTTCACGGTCAAAACATTCAGCATTCCTCTGATTTTATTCAAAACCAAAGAAGCCAGAGCCTCACCCTCAACATCTTCAGCAATAATCACAAAATCCTTTTTCCCAGTCGCAGCAACTGCCTCCAAAACCTGCAAAATCTCCTTGATAGAAGAAATTTTCTTGTCAGTAAGCAAAATATAAGGCTTGTCAATTACCGCCTCCATTCTCTGAGGATCAGTTACAAGGTAAGGACTAGAATATCCCTGATCAAATTGCATTCCTGTTTTGATTTCTTTGGTCAGACCGAGAGATTTTCCCTCTTCAACAGTAATGGTTCCGTCTTTTCCGATCTCCTCAAAGACATCAGCGATCAGATTTCCCACTTCTTCATCTTGAGCAGAAATCGTCGCTACTTGCTTGATTTTCTCTTTACTATCTCCAATTTGCTGGGCTTTCCCTTTAATTTCGGCTACAAGCTTCTCAACCGCCTTATGAAGCCCCTTCCCGAGAGAGAAAGGATTCACTCCAGACCTGATATATCTGAGTCCTTCGCTCGCCATCGCCTCTGCAAGCACAACGGTGGTAGTTGTTCCATCTCCTGCTTCTTTATTGGTTTTTTCAGCAGCTTCTTTGAGCATGCTTGCTCCAATGTTTTCGGATTTGTCTTCAAGTTCAATTTCTTTGGCTACGGTCACTCCATCATTCGTTACGATAGGTCCTCCATAAGATCTTTCAAGAATTACATTTCTTCCTTTTGGTCCCATAGTGACTTTCACGGCATCTGCAACCATTTGCATTCCGCTAAAGATTTCTTTTCTGGCTTCATCACCATACTTAATGTGTTTTGGCATCGTTATTATATGTATCAAAATAAAAAGTCTGATTTTAACTGATTTCAACTGATTTTAACTAATTTTTCTATCTCCTAAGTCGTCGTTTAACTAGACATAATCTCAGCGAGCTTCAGTAGAGCATCGTCTGATGATTTAAAACTTGATTTCTGATTTGAGGTGTCTGCACTCATTTCTGTTTGAGTAACCGATTGGTAAGGATGTTCTACGCTATAAAGGAAGTTAATGAAGTTTTCCAATGTCATTGGCAGATTCTTCTTGTAATAAAGAGGAGTAATTCACTCATATCAGAGCTCTTTCGCCCTCTTAAAGTAAGGAGCGGCTCGATGCTCTCCTCAGCTGGCTTCCTTTTGATAACCATCTACAACTCTCATTACGAGTGTTATAGCCTGAGCATTTGAAAGGTATTGCTTAGGGAGGAGTTTATTCTTTTCCCCAATAAAAATACCAAACCCACAAAGAGTTTTGAGATCATTCTGATATGCAGTATCCGCTTGATAGATGTCAGACGCCTTACATCCACGATCAGTATAATCCTTTTTAGATACTTCCAAAATATACTTAAGCAAAATTGGGGCAACTTCTTGCCTTTTCAATACCGAACTTCACAAAACTCATGAATGTAGAGAAAGGATTCCGCGGTCATACGCCCACTTAAAAGTGTCTACCGGATCCACAGCAAAAACATTCCCTACCAAAAAGAATGCTCAAACCATCATCCCCAAAAAATATTTCCTCATCATTAACATAGATCACAAACAGGTAAATTTAAGCCTCTTTTGCCATAATATAATTCTGCTTCATTACAAGATATTTCTTTTTTTCTCCATCTTCATCAATTTCTAGTTCATCAATGGAGTATTTTGCAAAATACACAATATCACCAACCTTTACGTCAACAGAAGCTCTAGAGCCATTCTCAAGGATTTTACCAGCTCCAACAGCTATAACTTCTCATTTACTCGGCTTCTCTTTATTTTCTGGAAGGATAATCCCAGATTTTGTTGTTGATTCTTGGACGAGTGGTTTCACAATAATGTGATCCTCTAATGGAATAAGTCTTGTCATACGATTTATCTATAAAAAATAAAAAACCAGATGATATCCTCCTGTTTTTTTGTGATATCACATAAATTAAACAGGTGCTACGTAGTTATAAAAAAGTCAAAGAAAAATGCAAGAGAAAATACAAACCTTTCCTAGAATGTAAAACCTAAATGATTTATAAATTGATTGCTAGAGAATAATTATTGGAATTGGGTATCTAAAAAAACTTTCTTATTTTTTGCTTTTTTTACTTTTTAGTTTATAATTAGTTTGTTTAATGAAACAGATAATGGTATGGAAACTGTACAATTTAAGGCACAATTACAGCAATCTATCCTTAGGTCAGATATCGTGAAAATTTTTGACAATCTTTTGACGATTGCCGTAGAAGAAGGTGCATCAGACATCCATATTGAACCACTAGAAAATTACTCAAGAATTAGGCTAAGAATAGATGGGGTCTTACAAGAACTCATCCAATATCCTCGTTCTCTTCATGAATCAGTTATCTCCAAGTTTAAAATTGAATCCTGACAGATGAGACCAGATGAGAAGAGACTTCCTCAGGATGCCAGAGTTTCTAGTATCACTCAAACAAATAAAGAAATAGATCTTCGTGCGAATACGCTACCAACCGTTTGGGGAGAAAAACTTGTAATGAGAATTGTGGATAAATCAAAATCTATTCCTGCACTCAATCAATTGGGAATTGTTGGATCAAATAAGGTTACAATTGAGAAGCATCTTTTGGACCCGAATGGGATTTTGCTTAATACAGGACCAACAGGATCTGGAAAGACGACGACGCTCTATGCTGCACTAAATGAAATTAATACCATAGAGAGGAATATCATTACTTACGAAGACCCAGTTGAAAATAAAATGGAAGGACTCAACCAATCTCAGGTAAGATCAGATATTGGATATACGTTCCTCTCAGGACTAAGATCAGCATTGAGACAGGATCCTGATGTAATCATGGTGTGAGAAATTCGTGATAAGGAAACACTAGAAATGGCGATGGAGTCTTCAATGACGGGACACCTTGTTTTTTCAACAATTCATACGAATTCAGCAGTAGAAACCCTAACAAGAGCGTTTAATCTTGGAGCCAAGCCTTTTATGGTTGCTGGAACGTTTAATCTCGTGATTGCGCAGAGACTTTGTAGGAAAATTTGTCCACATTGTGCAACTAAGATCAACGTTCAGACTGATCCTAAGTATCTCAATGCTCTAGAAACTTTCAAAGAGTTTGACAAAGATGCTTTGAAAGATGAATTAATAAGCAGATGAATCACAGGTCAACAACGAAATACCTTCATCAAAGAAGGAATCATATCTGTGGGAACAGGAAAAGATCCTAAAACCTGAGATACTTGTCCGGTATGTGGAGGATCAGGATATAAGTGAAGAATCGGAATTTACGAATTAATGGACTATACAGACGATATAAAAATGCTGATCTTGGATGGAAAATCAGCTTTTGATATTGGGCATTATGCTCTAGCAAAAGGAATGATTGATCTTGAAAGAGATGGAATTTTTAAGATTATTCATGGAAACCTCTCTTTAGATGAGTTATATAGATACGTAAGGATGAGGAATAAAAGATAAAAGGTTTTGAGTATACGAAGTAAATTTACATCAATTAAAGAAAAAATGAAAATAAACTGATTTGATTCATTGATTCAGCAGCTCAATAAGCCAAGCCTGAAGCAAAAGGTAAATTTCTTTAGACTTTTGTCCGTATCCCAAAATGCTGGATTAGGAATTAGAGAATCTCTTATCTCTATCAAAAAATCAGAAACGCATAAAGGATTCAGGGAAATTCTTGAAGATCTGATCGTATCTCTTACCGAAGGTGCATCTCTCGCTCAAGCATTACAAGACCATAATTACTTTTTTCATTCAGATGAAATTGAACTAGTACAGTCCGCACAAGTAACTGGAAATATGACGAGTGTGCTGGGGCAAATTGCAGATGAGCTAGAAAACACTCAAGAAATTAATCAAAAAATCTCAAAAGCTATGACTTATCCTACCATGGTGCTCCTCATGGCGATCTGAGCAGTAATCGTGATTCTCGTACATGTAATGCCAGGAATCGTGGGAATGTTTGGAGACAATGAGTTGCCATGAATTACTCAATTTATGATGGAGGTTTCTTGATTCTTACAGGCAAAATGGTCTATTTTACTTGGAATCCTCTTATTAATTATCGTGGGATACAAATTGCTTTACGCAAAACTTCCTCTATTTAAGATTTTTATAGATAAGCTTTTTATCACGACACCAGTTATTAAAGATGTTGTAAAAACATTCTATATGTACAGGTTTTCGAGCTTGTTGTCCCAATTTTACGAAGCTGGAGTAAGTCCTGTAACTTCACTTAATCTTTTGGGATGAATTTTTGATAATTTCCATTACAAAAAAAAGATGATGGATGTGAGATCAGACTTAGAGGCAGGATTTACACTCTACGAGTCGCTGGCTTCATCTACCTTGTTTGATCCTATCCTTGTCCAGATTATTAATGTTGGAGAAAATACCTGATCATTGACTAATGTCCTAGGGAAAATGTCTAATTTCTACCGTAATACATTCAAGACTTCAATAGATGTTGCTATGTCAATGATTGAACCAATTTTGATGATGTTTGTGGCAGCTATTGTGGGAACTATTGTAGCTTCAATCTTCTTGCCAATGGGAAGTATGATGGAAGTTGTCCAGAGGCTATAGTTGATTTATCTCTCCACAGATCTAGGAAATGATAAAGAAATGTTGCTGACTTATCTGAATACTAATAGTCTTTTTCGCAATAAATATGACCTTAGCTGATCTGAATACGATTATGAGACTACATTTTCGCTATGGGGGAATTACAATGACCGGGGACCTCTGATGACCAGAAGAGAATAATGATATCTGGTTCCTTTTTTCTGAGTCGGAAAGCTTTCTAAGAAAAGATATCGCCCAGTTACTAGAATCTCCATCACAAAGAGAAAAAAATCTGAGAATCTACCTTTCAGACGGATCATCGCTTCTGAATCTTTTTTCTTATCATGAAAATCGTATAAGAGGCGAGTTACAACATACGGAAAATCAATTGTCGCTCTGTCAATCAAGGATGACGACAGTAAACCAACTGTTCAGCCAAAGTTTAAAAGATAATCAAGAAAACTGATTCAATCTGGCAGTAGAATGAGCAAAATGAGCAAGAAGTTGTTTAGCAGAGCAGTGAGTGCTCAAAAAATCACTGCAAACACTTCTCCTAAAAATTACCAAGTATCGTACAGGAATTGATCAAAGGGTAACTTATTTGAGGAATAATCAATCACTCATCTTGAGGCATTATGATATTCTAAAACCAACCCTCCTTTCTGAGTTGTATAGAATTGCATCGACATTAAGAATCCATCAGGAATAATCTTCCCACAAATAAAAAAAATGATTATGTTTAGTTTGTATCCTATCAAATAAACGCTATTTTCTTGATCAAAAGTCTGTCTAAGTATCAGAGTTCTCTTATGTTTTTTAGAAGCATGAAAAAGGCCTATTATATGAGTATTTTCGTTTTGTTGTGCGTAGGTGTACAATATCTGTAAGAAAAAATCAGATTTCTTCACTAGTTTTTTTTTATTGTTTTCAAAAAGGAAAAGCGTATACTTACTCGCCGGTTGAATGTCAGCTTCTTTTACTTTTAAAGTTCTTGATGAAAAAGCTATTAATAGTCTTACTTATACTACTCACTCTTCCAGCCGTTTATGGATGGAGCTATCCGCTCAAAGAAATAGAAGGCTCCTTTTGCCCTGAAAAAGAATGAACTTGTAAAATTGCTCTCCCTCGCATAGAAAAGGCAAATTATACCAAATATCAGCAACAATCCCTCTATCATCAGGTATATACAGTGATGCGAGGAGGAACTTATTTCTGAGGACGGGATTTTTGATTCTGATCTCATGGAGGAGTGGATATCGCAAGCACTGAGGGGACGCCTGTTAGTGCGGCGGCAGATGGAGAGGTGGTTTATGCTCAGCAGAAAGGAGAACGAGGAAAGGTTGTTGTCATCAAACATGATCGAAAAGGGACGACCCTCCATACGGTGTATGCTCACTTAGAAAGCATCGCTGTAAAGGTTTGAGAGCAGGTAAAAGAAGGACAGCTTATCGGAAAGGTGGGAAAGACCGGGAATGCTACTGGTCCTCACGTTCATTTTCAGATAGATCACAATAACGGAGAACATCCCTACTTTCCCAAAAATTGTAGCGGGACGATTGCAGAAGTGGTGAATGAGGCAAAGTGCCGAAACCAAGTAAAAGCTAATACCTTAGATCCAATCCTCTTTTTGGAGACGCAAGGAGAAATCTTTCTCGCAGAACAGCAGCCAAAGAAATCTGAATCTCTCATCAATTCAATGCTTCCCCAAGAATTAAACTATACCCTCCAGTCTCCAATCGCCTTGCTAGGAAGCGGTATAACACTTGAAATCACCCCTCCTATTGCAAAAGGAGAAGTTTTCCTCAAGGATGATATTACAATTACTTGAAGTTCTGGGACAGAGATATTCCCTTCTAAGGTCTCCTATCTCGGACAGGGAAGAACGGTTACTGTGATTCCAAAGACAGCAGGGCTACACTATCTTCACATTCAAGCAAATGAGCGTCTCATCAAACGTATTTCACTCTTCGTTATAGATGAACAGATGAAGACACTTTTGATCGAAAAATCCAAAACAAATCCACAATTAAAAAACCTTTTAGACGGCATCCGAAGGGAGTAAAATCCTCCCTTTATTTTTTTGCTTGTTTTCTGGAAGGGATTGCATATAGTTTCACTCAGGTTTTTTATTTTTTTGAGAAAGCCTTAATGCTTTGAATTATACTCTGAATACTTACTTTTGTCTTGCTCGTAATTTTGCATGAGCTCGGACATTTCATAGCAGCCAAGAAATCTTGAGTCCAAGTAAAGGAGTTCTGATTGGGAATGCCACCCAGAATCGCTACACTACGAACAGATAAATCAGGCACAAAATATACATTAAATCTGATCCCACTCGGAGGGTTTGTTGCACTCAAGGGAGAAGACGGCACAAATTCCGCAGAAAATACTGATGCTAATAGCTTCGTAAAGGCAAAACTCCGAAAGAAACTCATCATTATTTCAGCGGGAGTGATGATGAACTTTTTGATTGCTCGAGTAGTCTTTTCTTCGCTCTTTTTCATTGGGACGAAACCCATCAGTGTCTTGCCAGATGATTTAGAAGGGATTTCTTCTCAAAGTTACTTGATGCCGAGCATAAGCTTCCTGAAATCTGAGGGATTTTTGAGTGGTGAGATCAAAGACACTGGGGTAGTGGTGGAACAAGTGCTCTCTGGTAGTATCGCAGCCTCACTTGGTATCAAAAGTGGTGCAGTGCTCGTGGATATTAATGGTCAACCGATCTCGACCCTTACGATCAATAGAATCCTTTCCAAGCTCACCAATACCAAGGAGAATACCATTCATTTTGCAGAAGCACTTGAGATGTCTTCTCTCCAAGAGGGAAAATTCTCTTGTGAGTCTGATTGTAAACTCGGGATCGTCTTCCGCCAAGAGGGTGATATTGAAGTCCTCCCTGTAAAATTCTGACTCGGCAAAGCGATGCTCGCTGGATTCAAAGAAATAAAAGCAGAGCGAGACCTTACGATGACTTCCCTCTGACGTATCGGCTCAAAACTCTTTTCATTCAATGCAAACGATACAAAATCTGCCCTCAACCAACTAACCTGACCTGTAGGTGCTGTGAAATTCGGAGAAAAACTTTTCGATGCTTTTGGACCGCTGATTTTCCTCGGCTTCGGTGGAATGCTTTCTCTTGCATTGGCAATCTTTAACATTCTCCCAATCCCAGCAGTAGATGGAGGAAGATTCTGGGCAGTAATCTTACAAAAACTCTTCCGTATCAGTGACGAAAAGTTCTCGACAGTTGAGGGACGAATAAACTTTGTCTTTTTTCGAGCACTCATGCTGTTGGGGGTAGTGATTATCCTCAAAGACCTCGTTTTTCGACGGGGAATCAAAATCCCATTCATTGGATAGTAAGGAATAAACAACAATTTAGCTCCATCATAATCCGTGATGCAAATTCAAATCCTTCCAGGACTGGGGTTTAAAATTGATTCAGGCAATCCATGAAAAAACGTCTGAATCCTCGCCCTTACCCATGGAAACGAACCAGCCGGTCTCTATGTACAGGAATACTTCCTGACTCATCATGCTTACGATAGTATTACTTCAGGAGTAGTGTATTTCTTGCAAGTGAATCCGAGAGCCTACTCTGAAAACCGTAGATTTATTGATACAAATATGAATAGAATCTTCCTACCATGAAAAAACTTTGGATATGAAGGAGGAAGACTTCAGGAGCTCCTTCCTTACTTAGAACAAATGGACTTTGTCCTTGATTTGCATAGTGTGCCAAGCCCTGTTTCCGATACGATCGGGATTGCTCATTCAAAAGATCAAGCACTCGCTTCCAAAGTCCTAGACGTTGATAAACTCCTCATTGATGATCACTTTGAAACGGCAGGCTCCTTGATTTCTTATGTAATACAGCATGGAGGGCACGCCTTTTGAATAGAATGCTGACAGCACGAGGATCCCAAAGCAAAGGAAAGAGGGTATCAAGCAATACTTCGCCTGCTCCAGGCGAGCGGAGTCGCTCCTTGATTATCTCTTCCTCAACAGAGCACTCCAAGAGAAGTTTACCGCTTCTTTCAAGAAGTCTATCCCAAAACACAAAACTTTACCTATACAAAACCCTACCAAAACTTTGAAAAAATCAATTCGTGAGAGGTGTTTGCCCAAGATGGCACAGAACTCTACGAAAATACTTCATGAATCCCACTCTACTTAGGAATTATTATGAAATCTGTAATACTCTGAGATGGAATGGGCTTCCTCTTTGAAAAAATGAAGTAGTTTTTATTTGTAAATAGTCTCTATGGAAAACGTATCAACGCTTACCAAAAACTGCACAAAAAAAATCTGATTTTTACTTCTAGTCGCTAGCTTATTACTGACAAATATCTCGGCACTTGCTTATAGTGATGCAACCAACCAACTCATCGCTTCCGCCGAACAAAAAATGAAAACCATGACCGCTCAAGAGCAGTCAACTTACTTACAAACGCTCAAAAATACGCTTACACTGCCAGCACTCCAGTCTAATGCTCCTGCTGAGGTGCAACAAATCGCTCAAGAGCTGGACCAACGGATCAAAGAGAGAGTAGTAGAGGCAACTTCTTGATTTCCTCCTACCCAGACTCCCGCTGCTCAGCAATCCTACCAAACCCTGCCAAAAGTTGACTTTGAAAAAGTGAGAACGGCACGACTTGGACGACATAACGACCTGAGAGCCAAGAAAAACCTGAAACCTTACCGCTATCACAGCGAATTGGAGAGAACCGCCAAAAAACGAGCGGATTACCTCGTTTCCCTCGGGAGACGAACCCACCAAAGGTCCGCCAAAGACGGATATTATAGTTATCCCGCTATCAAGGTCCGATTTTCAGATCAGGGCGTAAAATTTACTGGAGAAACTGCTGGAAAATCTGCTTTTTCAGAAAGTATCGGCTATAGAACTTACCGCTGTTCTAGTCAAGATTGCACCCAGGAGCTTATCGACGCTACCAAGAAAATCTTTGACGCTTTCGCCGCCGAGTGAGAAGGCTGACCCCATTATAGAGCATTAGTGATGCCACAGTTCACCCAAATCGGACTCGGATTCGAGTTCGATCCTGTCAAAAAATATGTTTATACCGTGATCCATTATGGGACAGAGATCGAGGGTGTTTAAATTCTCCTTCGCTCCCATTCCTAGCAAAGCAGCGCTCAGCTGCTTTTTTTATGCAGAAAATTTGCAGTAAAAAAGTCCATAAAGACTCCATAACTGCTCCATATTCAGGATTATTCAAGATTATTAAGCCTTGTTAATGCAATTGCCTTGATTTTTGTAATTGAAGTCATCTTTTCATTCAATAAACAAATAAAAAAGCTATAAATTTTGAAGTTTCCGCTTTGTAATAGGGAAGCGGAGGGGTCCGCTCGTCCCAAAACGTCGTTTTTCTTGAAGCGGAGGGGTCCGCTTGTCCTAAAACGTCATTTTTCTTGAAGCGGAAGGGTCCGCTTGTCCCAAATCGTCATTTTTCTTGAAGCGGAGGGGTCCGCTTGTCCTTGCGAGCGACCGAAGGGAGCGTGGCAATCCAGATTGTTTTTCTGGTGGCTTACTTCAT
>ERZ773035.195-NODE-195-length-51389-cov-6.617680_pt1 | contig 51389 bp, 55 predicted proteins | sample MGYA00511487_ERZ773035 | MGnify/ENA primary metagenome ERZ773035 (study PRJEB29015, sample SAMEA2737985) | human oral metagenome | biome: human oral; feature: human-associated habitat; material: dental | place: China | collected 2024 ... | reverse complement strand
TTCGAAAGCGGGTGCAAAAGTACAACTTCTTTTTAAACTGACAAAATATTTCAACAAGAATTTTTGAATTATTTTTTAAGTGGTTGAAAATCAGTATTCCTAAAACCCTCGAAGTTGATAAAAATCTGCTTCCCCCTAACCCCCTAAGGGGGAACTAAATGGGAGAAAATTAGTAAAAAGCAGTCCTTTGGCTAATTAAAAACCCCACCTTCTTAGGGAAAAAGGACGGGGTTGTACCTGAATACATATATGGTGTTATGGCTTCTATGACAGAACAATTTGTTTTAATTTGTCAAACTCTTCTGAGGTTAATGGCTCCCCATCAAGGTGTTGAGATTGCCAAAGCCCACTTTCTCTAACTTTAGGGTCAGGAGAAAAGTTGCCTAACCAACCTTGAGAAGGTTCTATAAAACCATCCTTAGCTGCTTTAGAAAGGGTAGTGATTATTTTCTTTTCCAAACTTATTCCTCTTCCTTTGTTTCAGGTAATATTTTAGATATACGCATAGGTTGGATATCCACAATATTTTCATTTTCATATGAATAAGAACCAGATAAGTCATAAATCTTTCCTACAGTTTGATAACTGTTTTTCTTTCTCACCATTTTTTCACCTAATGAATAATAGACAAGAGCATATCCGAAGTATGTGAGATATTCTAATAAATACTTTTTTCGCATGGCCAACCCTTTTAACCTCTCAATCCGAATATTTACTGACACTATTTCATTGACAGATGTGTCTCTTACTACTCCTCTTTCTGCTGTGTATAATTTTAAGTATTCCATGATATGATAGTTGGGCATACATACTTCAGTAAGCCACCTATTAGAATCATTTAAACCAAACCAGTTTTCTTGTAATTGAGCTTCATATGACAATTGTAATTTAAAACCTGACTCTTCGTAACTATGATCCTTTTCCAATTCATCTCTTTGCTGAATATAGGTTTCTGCCCAAGGGTATTCATTCCACAAATAATCCGTACTTCCATTTCTACATTCTGGCATCCATCTCCCATAAAAGTTCTGATTTCTAGCCCATTCCTTGAAAGCATTCACCTCCTCTTTCTTAATGAACCCAGCGTTGGTATACAAGAAAAGATTTTTGATGGTATTATCTTCTGCTTCTGTTGTATGTCCGTCATAGCAAGTTAGTAGTACCCAGTCCTCGTCATTCTCATCTTTAAGCAGGAGCCGTGGAGCTGGGAGTTGATACTGCTGATCCATCCATTGTTTATTATCAACACTATCAACTTCATCTAATGAATTGACTTTAAAAGAGGGCAAATCATTTTTTTGTTCACCCAATAGTGTTGGATCTATTGTGGAATGTTCGTTTGTCAACCAAGGATAAGGTTTCGTTGCTATATCTTCCTTTTTTGGAATGTCAGAGCCATAATACCTATCTTTCAATATTAAACAATGGTCAGATAGTATAGCATCTGTTTTATACAATGCCATCCAGAGATATTTTTTACCAAAACGTTCAGTTTTGTTGTCATATCTTGATGTGCTGTATACATTCTTGTCCAATTCTCCAAGTCCATCATCCCAACCATATTCATTCATTATAATATTTGCCATTATATTTCTAATATATTGCAATGAAATAGATTGATATTTATCCACTTTTTCTTCATAGAATACACGACTATAATTATAAGAATTAGACCCGAGGATATATCTATTAAAATCAGAAAACCCGCATAATGTCTCATACAATCTTTTAGAACCATCAGACGAACCAAAATAGTTCTTATTGTTGCCCAATTCTGATGATATTAAAGAATTAGGGGCATCTGATATGAAAGGAATTTTTATATTCTTGCAAAAAGCATTATCTCCATTCAAGTAATCTGCATATTGCAAAATCAACATCGTCCATTGTCTGACCAATATATCTAATGGAGCTTTCCCATCCACATAAAATATATTAAGCATCAGTTTCGCAATCTCAGTGCACTCTTTCTTGTTTCTTTTTCTTAAGAGGTGCCCATAAATGGAGCACACTATCATTTCCACCACATACATATCATTGCATGAAGCAAATAAATGTAAAGCTTTTTGTAACAACTCTGGTGCCTTATCAAACAAAGAAACCAATTTTCTCAACACTCTTCCTCTGATGAAAGGATGCGTTGATGTACACATCCATCCTAGAAGTATCAGATATTTTCCATAGTCATTCTCTTCAATTTCTAATTCAAGAAAATCATCTACATTACTAGAAAGGAAAGGGTTATAGATATCGTTCACAGCTGTTGTCCATTGCTTGTCTCTCTTAACTAATGGGGCATTCATCAGCTTATCGTGTGCCATAAGGAATACTTCTTCTGGCAATATGCGTAGAAAATTACGCAATATACTTAATGAGAAGACCTGTTGTCTTACCATCCAGCGGAATACTAATTTATTGTTTCTTGCACGATAATGTAGACTTTCTAACAAGATCTTCAACAGATTCTTGTGCGCAAGTAAATCCCTCTTCAACAATTCTGGCATAAGGGACCATTCCGAAAGTAAAGCAGTAAGGAAACGCCTATACAAAGAATGTTGTTGACATTCCGACTTATCTATCACAAAATCAATTTTTACATTATTCTTCATTTTACTTTTGCAAAAAGCATCAGCCATTAGGAAGTCACCAATCTTCTGAAATCCAAACATTAGACTTTCACCATCCGCACCTGTTTCTAGTAACAGATTTTCTTTGATTGTCCAATACAACAAACTGTTGCGCCATGTCCTATTTCTGCATATTTGATCCGCATAGAGTCTTGCCTTTTCTCTTGGCAGATCCTGGCATGAATTATTGAACAATGAATACTTTGCCAGTTTGTCCAACAGCTTTCCTGTCACATTTCGGTGTGAATCTTCATCCACCCCATCTGAAACTACAATGTTCCTATATCCTATATACCTCCTATAAAGTTCCACGTAGGAAAAATTACCCTTTAAGAAGCTAAAATCCTGACTCACAACCTGACAGAAGATATTTAGGAATAGCGGATTTTTAAATTCCTCTAAGAAACGACTGCAAATCGAACCATCTTCATCCTTTATCTTGTAATGAGCAAAGTATTTTCCAACCGCTTCACGGACTTGTGAACCATACCCTTTCATAGACGCTTTCCTCCAATTCCCCAAAACATCCGAAGGCTCAAAGTCCCCCACTCTGTATGTAATGATTACCCGCAGATTCTTTAATTGACAAACTCTTTCCCCTAGTTTTTTTAGCTCCCTGCCCCAAAATACATTTGTTGCCCCCTCATTGATAGCATCAATAATGATAAGAGCATTCGAATGTTGATCTTCCATAGCATCATCTAACTCCTCCAAAGACTTACCCCCTATTCCTAACATTCTTGCCAGCTGCAATTCAAAGTCTTCTTGCGCGGAAAATCTGCTACCAAATAACAGATACACATTTATATATTGAGATAGCCGCTGTGCTGTAGCGCACATATAGTGAGTCTTACCTATGCCAGCTTCTGCATTTATCACCAATAGCTTACTTTGGCAATAGTACAGAGAATCGATGTCAGCTTCCAACCGTGGCAACTCTTCCCGAAAGAAGTTTGTAGGATATCCTTCATGAGATCTATCTTCTGCATAATTGGCACGTATATTCTCCAACTGAGAATAGAGATCTTTATAATCACCTTCTTGGTATTTGGATAGACGCGCGCCAATGTACTTTATCGATAATGCAATACTTTCCAACTTTAACAATCGCTTATAGAGTTCATCCTGCAGTTCCTTTACTGCAAACAAATCGATTTTATCATCCAATTCTCTGTTTGCGATATGTAAATCAGCATTGTATCTCAGAGCTGCATAGCTAATAGCATTGTTTACCTGTCGTTGGCTTGTTCCCCTTCCCGTGGGAGAAAAGTCTTCACTCTGCCAGTCTTCTGACACTTTTAGACCATGCAATTTCAACAGTTCTTTAATACTATTCACCGAACAATACCCCAACCCTCCATATAATTGCTTTAATGTAATACCAATTACAGAACCCTTTTCATTTAGCACGGGCGAACCAGAAAAACCTTTGTAAGACTCCAAGGCAAGTGAGTCGGTTCTGACTACAGCCGTATCAAACTCTTGTTTTGTTGTTCCGATTCTATCATGTACATCTATGCTTACAAGTTCTTTGCCATTGACAAGTTCTTTCGGATAGCCTATAATACACAAAGGTCTTTCCTCATTAAAAACAGCAGATAACAGAGGCAGGCATTGCTCGTGTTTATACTTATCTATTCTTAATACTACAACATCTACAGGATCTCCTTCTTCTGCAATGTACTCTACTTGACTTTTTATACTTTTGTTGTCAACTTGAATAAATACTTCTTCATTGTCAACTGCATAGTCTTCCAATATATGACGTGCGGTCAGCAATGTATCATCCTTTATAAAAAAAGCTGTCCCTCTATTACTCCCGCACTTTACGGGAACAATAGCTTCATACAGCCGATCTCTTATTTCAGCAGGAAACTTCATAGCCATTTTCGTTGTGATTCACTCTAATGCGAAGGCTATTCTTTTCATCTACAGAAAGATTAGCCAGCTTATTTAATATTTCATTAGGACGATTATATCGGATATCCCGATATGCTATCCCATTAGGCAAGGGCCTTATGATGATTCTCCCCAGCGTTTGTAGGCTCGGCCTTTCTTTTCCTCCTCCCGTAAAGAAGAATCTTTCACTATCAATCACATCCATCAACCCACATGAAGTGCTGTGTGCACTACCATGGTGAGAAACTTTAATTAGATCAAAGATGACTGGTTTTGTTTCATCTTTATACACTTCTTCTATCGCTTTACTTACCTGTGTTGGATCTGCATCTCCCATAAACAGAATTCTATGACCTTGATGTTCCCATACAAAGGCTATAGAAGCCATGTTGTTGTCATCCATTTTTGATAATGATTGACACGCATATTGCTCCAATGTATGTTCATTGATCGTACAATCGTTTACGTTCTCTTCTTTTATCTCCTCATCTTCATCGAGTTGTGCAATTCTCATCAAAGCCTCATAGATTGTTTCCTCCTTCTCATATTCTTCCTCTTTTTGTTTGTACAGTTGTTGCCAAAACAGTTTGCGATATTTCTTATCCAATTGATCTAAAGCAGCTTGGGATGGAGAAAGGAAAATAATCCTCCCCATATTGTTGGCAAGTTGAATCGCAGGAGACTCATCAGTAACATATTCTCTTCGCCAGGTCCTTTTCCATTCTTCTTTCCTAAGTATACATTCGGCCAGTGTGACCGCTTTTTCTTCATTGATATCTTGACTTATCATATCAATCACAATTGGTAACTGGCCATACAATCTACTCACATTCTCCCTCATCTTCTCTGTCCATTGTTTCCTATTGCTCATAACCCTTTGGTAGCAGTTGTATATGATATGCTCAATTACAAGGTCGCTGTTTTGTGTTAGCATTGTTATCAGTCCGTTGATGTGGTCATTGTCTATATGCGTTACTATCAGATAATCGATTTTGTTTTTCAACTTAGTTTTAACAAAGTTATCTATCTCATCTGTGTACTTGCCGCAATCAACCATAATATTTAAAGTATGGCAACCATTTTCAAGCATCAAAAATATACAGTCACCCATACCGCAAAAAAAAGTTCTAAATGTATATTTCATTGATATTCATTTTTGAGTTTATAATCAAATCTTGCACCTATTTGGACATAATCAAAATGTACGCTGTCAAACAAAAATACATATTTTACAGATGTAGTCATTTGCTCTGATAATTTTTTCTTCTTGTTTCTCTTGTTTTCTTGATATTTTTCCTAATCTGAAGTATATATCCCTTGGTGTTAGATTATTTAATGATTCATGAAATCTTTTTTATAGCACCACAATAATAGTTTTATTGTTTTAAGCTCTTTTCTCAACTATTGTACATCTTTACAGCATGGAACAGTATGGTCTTTGCAGCAATGTAGAATAAAGAGGAAAAAAACTCACTCGTTTCCAACTTGTAACCCTTTTTATCCTTTATTCTTTCTTAACTTTCTGATTATCTAAAAGATTCAAGTTTGTCAAATCTTTTATGAACGAAGTCGGCTTTACTTTCTGAATATTCCGCCTCACGAACCATAGCACCAACAGAGGTTCCACTCCGAAGTACTTGTTTAGAAAGTACATATTCTGACTTTTGTTCAGATAACTATTTATATAGCCTTACAATTCTAACAGCTAAAGCAAAACTCTTAGATTTTAGAATACTTTCTTTCATATCTTTTTATTGTATTAGTAATCAGATTATTTGTGTAGTCACTGGTCACTAGTCATTAGTCGTTCATCACTAGTACCTACCTCGGTAGTATTTCTGCGGTAAGGCCTGCGCGGGTGAGGCGGCTACAACGGGGAAGTAGGTCTTCATAGGAACCTTCTTTTACAGGGCATTTACCCGAGAAATGTACTAAGGTAGCACACTGTTCCGCTTGTTCGTAAGTGTGCTCACATACCTCCATGAGTAGGTCTATAACGTAGTCAAAGGTATTGTAATCGTCGTTGTAAAGCATGATTTGGTAGAGGTCGGCATACTCTGTGAGGAGGTCTTCGTCGTATGCCTCATTGGGTAGGGGTTGGGTCTGTGGCATAGGTATCGTTTTGGGTTAGGGTTGTTTGATAGGTTTTTTCTTCTTGTTTTTCTTTTTCTGATCCCCCGCACGGAAGAAAGCACGCTTGGCGGCGCGTTCTTCGGCTTTTTTCTTGGAGGTATCATGCGCTTTGGCATAGACTTTTTCGTTGATCATCACCTTGGCTTGGAAGTGCTTGGTGTTGCCCTGATAGGTGGTGTCTTCTTCGGAAACGAAAGCGATGGTCTTGTGGTACTTCTGTGCCCACTCTACCATTAGGGACTTGTAGCTAATGACCTTGTGCTCCAAGTCTCTCATGCTTAAGTTGTTATCTATCAGGATACGATGGATAAACTCGGTGGCCTTGCCATAGCCCAAGTCCAAGTAAATTGCCCCTACGAGGGCTTCCAATAGATTTCCCGTGATGTTGCCGCTAAGCAGTACGGTCTTCTTATCCGTCAGTAGGTAGTCCCTCAGGCGCAGCTGTTCGCCTATTTGGTTGAGGTTCTCGCGCCTTACCATACGGGTACGCATCTTGGTCAGATCCCCTTCGTTCTTGTCGGGAGCTTGTAGGAAGACAAAGTGAGCGATGACCGCACCGAGTATGGCATCGCCAAGGAACTCCAATCGTTCGTAGCTCACATGGGGCGCAGTCCCCTCACAGCGAGCCGTACCAAGGGTAAAAGCCTCTTGGTAGTAATGGATCTCCTTAGGGCGGAAGCCTAAGAGATTCTCCATTTTAGCAAAAAATATCCCGTCTTTTTTTTGAAAACGGGATATTATTTTTTTCAAGAATAGCATCTAATCCAATTTTTTGAACAATACACAAGCATTATGTCCTCCAAAACCAAAGGTATTACTCATGGCAACCTTTACCTCGCGCTTTTGTGGTTGGTTAAAGGTGAAGTTGAGTTTTTGGTCAATGTTCTCATCAGGGTTTTCAAAGTTGATGGTTGGAGGGACTACTTGGTGTGTGATAGCCAGTACAGAAGCGATGGCCTCTATAGCTCCAGCGGCACCGAGTAGGTGGCCTGTCATGGACTTGGTAGAGTTAAGATTGAGCTTATAGGCATGTTCGCCAAAGACCTCTTTAACGGCCTTCGTCTCAGCTATATCACCTAGTGGAGTGGAAGTACCATGTAGATTGATGGCATCTACGTCCTCTGGGGCGAGATGAGCATCGGCCAAACAGTTCTTCATCACTGCTTTTGCTCCTAGCCCTTCTGGGTGAGGAGCCGTTAGGTGATAGGCATCGGCAGAGAGACCGCCTCCTGCTAGCTCACAGTATATTTTGGCACCACGTGCCTTGGCGTGTTCGTATTCTTCCAAGATGAGCGCTCCTGCACCCTCTCCCAGTACGAACCCATCGCGGGTTACATCGTAAGGGCGAGAAGCACGCTTGTAGTCGTCGTTACGGGTGGAAAGGGCATGCAAAGCATTGAACCCTCCGATACCAGCTTCGTTGACTGCGGCTTCGGAGCCTCCTGTGACCATTACATCGGCATAGCCTAGGCGGATATAGTTCAGCGCATCGATCAGCGCATTGGCCGAAGAGGCACAAGCCGATACGGTGGTGAAGTTAGGCCCGCGCAAGCCATAGCGAATGGAGATCATACCAGGGGCAATGTCGGCAATCATCTTAGGGATAAAGAAAGGGTTGAAGCGGGGTGTGCCATCGCCACGACCAAAGGCAAGTACCTCGTCTTGGAAGGTCATCAGTCCCCCGATACCAGCACCCCATATAACTCCGATACGGTCTTTGTCCTCGTGTTCTAAATCAAGGCCAGCGTCCTTAATTGCTTCATCGGAAGCCACTACGGCAAATTGGGTAAAGCGGTCCATCTTGCGTACCTCTTTCTTGTCTATAAACTCGTTGGGGTCAAAGCCCTTTACCTCACAGGCAAATTGGGTCTTGAACTTGGAAGCGTCAAAGTGTGTAATGAGGTTCGCTCCACTCTCCCCACGAAGGAGTGCGTCCCAATAGGCGTCCAAGGTGTTTCCTATAGGAGTGATGGCGCCTAATCCTGTTACAACTACACGTCTGGTTTGCATAATTAATAGAGGTTTTAAATTAAAATGGTATTACCTACAATATACCAAACGGGGAGTTTTCCTCCCCGTAGAGCATTTCAAGTGAGTATATGCTATTTTTTGTTTTCTTCTATGTACTTAATAGCTTGTCCCACTGTTGAGATGTTTTCAGCCTGATCATCAGGGATTTGAATGTCAAATTCTTTTTCAAATTCCATGATCAACTCTACAGTGTCCAAGGAATCTGCTCCTAGATCATTGGTGAAGCTAGCCTCTGGTACTACTTCTGTTTCATCTACTCCGAGCTTATCCACAATAATAGCTTTTACTCTTGATGCAATGTCTGACATAACTTAAAAATTTTAATTTAACTCGTTGCAAAAGTAAGAAAGTTTTTTTGATTAGCAGTCATATGTTGAAAAAAAAAGCGTGGTTTTTCGCAAATTAGCTGTATATCAATGTTTTAACTCTCTTAAAATATCTTTTTGAGGGGTTAAAATGGGTGTCAAGGAGGAGAATCGTCTTTAAGAAATTCTCTTAAATTCTCGGTAAGGCTGCTTTTTCTGCGCTTTATGGTATGAAAAGTGAAAAAAAATTTATACTTTTGCCCAATATTTATGCCTTATGAGAACTATTTTTTCATGTCTATGCTTGCTACAGGCAGCCGTAGGTTTTTCCCAAAACTTTACACTCACTGGTCGGGTAAGTAGCCCCTATGAGGGTAAGATATACTTGTGGTATGGTGACAAGGTGGATAGTACCGAGGTCTCCAACAAGGAGTTTTATTTCTCAGGACAAGTGCCCTATCCTACCAAAGCCTCTCTTTCGGTGAGTCCTAAGTTCAAGAATACAGGCTTTTTTGTCTTGGAAGCGGGCGATCTCTCTACTGATATTGCCATAGAAAACCGCCATCAGGTGTATCTTAAAGGGCTTAACGGTAGCCCCTCGCTCAATGAGGTCAAGGATATTCTGATCTTCAGGCATAAGAATGCTTCGCTCTCCAACCTGGCTGATCTGCTAACTCCTCGCTTGGAGAAGCTCATCAAGCGCGAACCTAAGAGCCAGTTTGCTGGTATCCTCTTATCCGACCTGATGACCGACCGCATACTCCCCTACCGCTATGCTCAAAGGCTCTATGACCTTTTGGACAAACGCACGCAGGACAAGGAAGATATCCAAAAAATAGAACAGATGCTTAGTGCCATGAGCCGAACCCAAGTAGGTAGCCAGCTGCCCGATATGGAGTTTGATACTGAAAAAGGGCGTGAGAAGCTCTCGGCGGCTAAGAAGAAACTCACCTTGGTGCTCTTTACTGCCTCGGATTGTATTCCTTGTGTGGAGGTTACCCGCCAGTTTGCCGAGCTTTACAAGAAATACCACAGCTCGCATGGCTTTACCATCTATGCGGTTTATCTAGATCATGAGCGCAACACTTGGCTTGATCATATCCATCGCGAAGGCTATCGCTTCACTACTCTTATCGCTCCTAAAAAGTTTAAGGACGAGACTTTACAATCCTTAGGCATCATAGACGTACCGTCCAACTTCCTCATTGACGAAAATGGCAAAATCCTCGCGGTAAACATTACCCCTAAGGGCGTACATCGTGGCCTTGACCCCGAAGCGGCTGCCTATGTCCCCGTTCCAAAAAAAGTAAAAGGTAAGAAGGTAAAAGGCAAAAAACCTTAAATAGTGACGAGTGACGAGTGACTAATGACTAACAACTAAAAACTAACGAATGTATATAGAATATATTGGTTATTTTGCCTCGGTATGTATTGTACTGAGCTTTATCATGAAGAAAGTACAGCATATTCGCCTAATCAACTTGATAGGTTGTTTATGCTTTGTTATCTATGGTCTGCTCTACGAACCTAAACTATGGCCTGTTATTATTCCTAATGCCCTTATCTGCTTTGTACAAATATACTACCTTAGTAAAAGTAAAAAGTAAAAGGTAAAAGGTAAAAATATGAATCAATAGTTAAAATGTTAATCACTAACTTTCTAAGACGCAATAAATTGCGTCTCTACGCATGCGCTGGCTAAGACAACTCCTGATGAGCGTAGTCCTTTGTAGAGACGCAATTTATTGTGTCTTAATGAATTGGACTATACAATTGTTTTTTTACTATTGATTCGCGTTAAAAGGTAAAGCCCATACGCTGGCGCGAGCTTGCAGCTCGTGCCTTTCATGTGGCGCGCTACAAGCTTTTCATTTTTCACTTTTCGTTTCTAACTCTTCCCAAAAATCAAAGTAGTTAAACCACTGCAAGGGGTATTGCTGTAGCATCTGCTCCATGCTTTGTGTAAAGGCGCTTAGCAGGCCTTGAGCATCTCGGTGAGCGGTCTGTGCGACACGAGCGTAGAGGTGATAGTGTAGGTTGCGCTCCTTCATTACATAGACGAAGATGACGGGCACGCCCAAGCGGGAGGCAATATGAAAAGGACCCGCAGGAAAGCGCGCCATTTGTCCCAAGAGCGGAGCGGAGAGGTACTTATTGCCCTCAAAATAGCGATCGCCTGTAAGGCAGATAATCCCATGGTGTTGCAAGGCTTCATTGATCTCAAAGATATGAGAGAGGTCGTCCTTGATATAAATGTACTTAGGCGGGGGAGCCGAAGAAATCTCCTGCAAATAGTCCCTAATGGCGGTACGCTCCAGATCTACCGTAACGGTGTGTATCTGGCAATCCTCATCTATCTCCCTGAAGAATGGTTCGGCCATCTCAAAGTTACCAATATGAGCGGAAATAAGTACCCCTCCCTTGTGCGCTCTAAGTAATGCTTGCAAGTGCTCCACTCCATCGAAGTCGTAGGTGAAGCGATCGCGCAACTGAGCCGATATCGCTACCTTGTCAATGATCGTCTGTCCGAAGACAAAGTAATTACGGTAGAGGCTTACCCAAGTCTTTGCCCACGAATACCCCAAGCGTTGGCGGAAATAGTAACGCAACACACGGTTGGAACGTCTTTCGAAGAGGAAGTAATAAAAAGCCACAAAGACAAGCAACCCATAAGCCCAGCGGACACCTAAGCGCTTGATGAGCAGCACAAATACCTTGTACCCCCATACACTTCCCTTGGACTTACCCTGCCATTGGGTCTTGGCCTTTTTATCTTGCATTGATTTTTTCCTCTAAGGTCGTATAAAAATCATTGAAGCTGACAATGGGTTTGAAATCCGCCTCCACGAGTTTTACCCCGAAGGTCTCCTGAATGACCGCTACCAAGTCCACATAGTCAAGGCTATCCAAGCCTAAGGACTCGCGGAAATTGGCCTCTGGAGCAATAACCGAGCGATCTACTTCAAACTCTTCTACCAAGATATCGTTGATGGTAGCTATAATTTCATCTCTTTTCATAAGTATTAGTTCTTGGGTGCAAAAATAGGAAAAAAAATTGAATTTTGAGTTCTGAGTTTCGAGTTGCTAATAGCTAACCACTGATTCTATGAAGGCAATTTGTCATTTAATCCTCCTGCTGACCACTGATTACTGACTGCTCATCATTGTAACACATTGACAATCAGCGAAAATAAAAAATAATTGAATTTTTTTTGAAAAAAGTATTGTTAGTTTGAAAAAATGTTGTACCTTTGCACCGCAAAACAAAACAATGGTCTGGTAGTTCAGCTGGTTAGAATACATGCCTGTCACGCATGGGGTCGCGGGTTCGAGTCCCGTCCAGACCGCTAAAAATTTAGTTGTGTTGTTTTGTGTAATATTTGGTTTTACACAGGTTTATTTAAACCAATGAAAGGCTTTCCTATGGAAGGCTTTTTTTATTTTTAGACAAATCGCAAAGGAAACAAATTAAATCGTATATTTGCAACGTTGCAAATATACGATTTAAACAGAAAGAATAGTTACTATGAAAACAGGTGAGTTGCTCAAACTCCTTAAAGAAAGAGGTTGTGAACCTAAACGACAAGCTAAAGGGAGCCATCAAGTTTGGTATAACCCCAATACAGGAAAGCAATGTGTTATCCCTATTCATCCTGGAAAGGAAGTAGGAACTGGACTAGTACAGAAAATTATCAAAATACTATTAAGTGAGGAATAACCTCTAATAACTTTACTTAAACAGACAGAAATGAAAACCATATTTATTATAGAGAAAACACAAACAGGATATTCTGCCTATGCAGAAAATGCTCCTGTGGCTACTGTAGGAGACACCTATAGTGAGCTAAAGGAAAATATGCTTGAAGCTCTTAATCTTCTAAGAGAGGAAGAGGGACTCCCTTTGGCGACCTCTGAAGATATTGAAATAAAAGAGGACAGTAATTGTCCCCTTTTAGATGAGGAAGCATATTTGGCCTTTAGCTAATCTGTCTCTACAATAGTTTATTTTTTACTTAAGCCTAAGTGCATTAGTAATTACACTGACGGAGCTAAAGCTCATAGCTAAAGCACCGAGCATGGGTGAGAGCAGTATGCCAAAGAAAGGATACAATACCCCTGCGGCAATGGGAATGCCTACCGTGTTGTACACCAAGGCAAAAAACAAATTCTCCCGTATATTCTTCACCACCGCCTCACTGAGGGTACGCATCTTGACGATTCCGCCTAAGTCCCCTTTGACCAAGGTAATCTGTGCACTCTCTATGGCTATATCGGTACCTGTACCCATGGCTATTCCCACATGAGCTTGCGCTAAGGCGGGCGCATCATTGATACCATCTCCTGCCATGGCCACAATCTTTCCTTGTTGCTGCAGGTGCTGTACTTCCTTTTGCTTATCTTCGGGAAGCATGCCCGCCTTGTAGTGGGTAAGACCCAGTTGCTGGGCTACTGCCTGAGCGGTAATAGGATTATCACCGGTGAGCATAACCACGGTGATTCCCTGCTCTTGTAAGGCCTTGACAGCTTGAGCGGCAGTATCTTTGACCTTATCGGCTATAGCTACGGCGGCAATCACTTCTTTTTCTATAGCCAGAAAAGAAAGCGTTTGCCCTTGACGCTGTGCTTCTGTTACTTGGCTGAGTTGCTCCTCGGTAAGAGTAGCTCCGATCTCCTGCATGAGTCGGTCATTGCCAAAATAATAATGTTTGCCCTCATAGGTTGCCTCTACCCCACGCCCTGCTAAGGCCTTGAAATCGGTCATAGCAAGGGGAGTTACTCCATGTTCGGCTGCATAAGTATTAGTTGCCTTGGCCAAAGGGTGTTCGCTGGATTTATTCACTCCATAGAGAATTGGCCATAGGGTTTGCTCGTTATACCCTGCCCAGGGGATAAGCGCCCTTACACTGGGCTTGCCTTCAGTAAGAGTACCTGTCTTATCTACAATCAAGGTATCCACTTGCTTCATACGCTCTAAGGCCTCCGCATTCTTGATGAGAATTCCCTGCCGTGCCCCTTTGGTAACCCCTACCATGACTGATACAGGGGTAGCCAAGCCCAAGGCACAAGGACAAGCGATGATAAGCACTGCAATGGCATTGACCAAAGCATATTCGTAGGCGTGTTCTTTAGCAAAAACTGCCCAGATGATAAAAGTCAAGACAGATACGGCTACCACAGTAGGAACAAAGTAAGCGGCAATACGGTCGGCCAACTTTTGGATAGGAGCTCGGCTAGTGGTAGCCTGCTGTACCATGGCAACAATCTGGGAGAGCAGCGTATCGCTACCCACTTTCTCGGCTTGCATGACAAAGGCCTGAGCGCCATTGATAGTTCCTGCCGATACGGTGTCGCCCGTTTGCTTTTCCACCGGTAGCGGTTCTCCTGTAATCATACTCTCGTCTATCGTAGCCATCCCTGTGGTGATACGGCCATCTACAGGGATTTTAGCCCCAGGTCTTACCCTGAGTAGGTCGCCCTTGACAACCTGCTCTATAGGCACTTCCTTTTCCTCTTCACCTATGAGCTTTATAGCGGTGTTCGGTGCTAATTGGAGCAGCATACGTACCGCCTCTTGAGTACGTCCGTGAGCATTGGCCTCCAAGAGTTGGCCTAAGATAACCAAGGTAAGGATTACTGTGGTAGCTTCAAAATAGAGGGGCACCGAACCATGTTCCTTGAACTGCTCAGGTAGGCTATCAGGCAGGCAGAGCGCTACTACGCTAAAGCCCCAAGCTGCTGCCGCACCAATACCGATAAGGGTAAACATGTTGAACCGCAGCGTTTTTATACTCACCCATGCGCGGACAAAGTACGTCCATCCATAGTAGAAAACCACAGGTAGTGATAGGGCAAACTGTACCCAGTTCCAATAAGTAACGGGCATCAGCCTATACATAGGGTTGTCATGCCACATACCCCCCATAGCAATGATAAAAATAGGCAAGGTAAAAGCCACTGCTCCCCAAAACTGACGGCGTAGCTCCTGGCGCTTCTGCTGTTCTTGCCCGCCTCCTTTGAGGCTCTCAGTGGAGACCTGCTCCACTAAGTCCATTCCACAAACAGGACAATGGCCAGGATGGTCGTAGGTCTTGTTCCCCTCACAGCGCATCGGGCAGTAATACACCCCTGTCCCCTTGTGGGTAGAGGCTTGAGGTTTAGCAGCAGCAGTAGCTTCCTCCAAGGAGGTTACCAAGGTGTAATGAGTACCCTCCAAGGCGGTTTTAAGCGTTTCAAAAGGCACATGTTGGCTCATCTCCACTACAGCGGTTTTCTCCTTAGCATTGGCCACGACCTTGCTGACACCCTCTATAGCCTCCAGACTCTTTTTGACGGTCATCTCGCAGCCGCTACAACTCATGCCCTTTACATAATAGGTGTGTGTCATCCTGTCAGTCTTTTTCAATAGTGTAATCAGTACCTTCTAAGGCTTTTTGGAGTGCTGGCAAAGACACTTCCTCTTTGGATTCTACAAAGGCCTTTTGTGCGTTAAAATCTACTTTAACGGCAGTAACGCCTGCTACTTTAGACAATCTTTCTTCTACGGTAGTTGCACACCCAGTGCAGCCCATTCCTTTGATAGTATATGTTTTCATGAAATTATTTATTTATACGCATTCTTCCCTCAAATACTGTGCTAAAGGAGAAATACTGACAGAATGACATAGAATAATGATTAATGATTAATGATTAACGGTTAATGATTAATGGTTAATGATTAATGAGTTAGGGAATTAATCATTAATCATTATTGGCATTAATCATTATTTTTTGTATTTTTGCGTTTTCGTATTTGAAGGGAGAATTGAAATAAGGGAGAATTGAATGAGGACAAATCGAAATAGAGCAAATTGAAATAGAACAAATCGAAATAGGGCGAATTAAAATGAGGGCGAATTGCCTCACATACTCTGCTAGCGCAGACTTTGCCCCTACAGCACACCCATGACACATTTGCTCACACATATATAACGAATGGCCAACGCATGTCGTAGGGGCGAATGGCAATTCGCCCACACAAAGAATAATTAAGCAATTTTTACCCTCTCATAAGCAAGGCAAAATTTTAATTGTAACTCATTGATTATCAATACAAAAATATCGATAAGCAATTTTTGAGAGAAAATAAGCAATTTTTTGCACCTATAACCCCTAACACAATGGAAATAACCAAAGCAAACCGAAAATGGCTCGATAACCTACACCTCTCTCACCCTGTGGTGATTGCTGGCCCTTGTAGTGCCGAGACCGAAGAACAAGTCCTTAAAATCGCCCATGCACTCAAGGATACCGACATTACTTACTACCGTGCTGGTATTTGGAAACCGCGTACCCGCCCTGGTATGTTCGAGGGCGTAGGTGCCTTGGGTCTCAAATGGCTCGAACGCGTTAAGAAAGAAACAGGCCTGAAAACCGCTACCGAGGTAGCCAACAAAGACCATGTGAGATTGGCCTTGGAGCACGATATTGACTTGCTCTGGATCGGTGCCCGCTCTACCGTGAGCCCCTTTATCGTACAGGAAATTGCCGACGAACTTAAGGGTACCGACAAAGTCATCTTGGTCAAGAACCCTGTAAACCCCGACCTCTCCCTATGGATAGGCGCCATAGAGCGCTTGCTTAGGGCAGATATCAAAAACTTAGGGGTCATTCACCGCGGCTTCTCTACCTATGAGAAGACCCAGTACCGCAATATCCCTGAGTGGCAGTTGGTCATAGAATTGCAAAATAAGTTCCCCGACCTGCCTCTTATCTGTGACCCTTCACATATCACAGGCAAGCGAGAACTGATTTTTGATGTCTCTCAAACAGCTCTTGACCTGAATTTCAATGGGCTTATGATAGAGACACACTGCACTCCCGATGAGGCTTGGAGCGATGCCGCCCAACAGGTTACCCCTGAGCGATTGGTAGATATCATGAACGACCTGCGTATCCGCCAGACTTCCTTCGGCGAGGGCGACTATGCTTCCCAAATTAGTTCCTTGCGCTCTCGTATCGATATACTGGACGACGAACTCTTGGAACTGCTCAAAAAGCGTATGCTCCTCTCCGACGAAATAGGTAAGCTCAAGAAAGCCAACAATGTGGCCATCCTACAAAACACCCGTTGGCATGAAATCCTTGGCAAAATGATTCTTGAAGGGGAAAAATACAACCTTAGTGAAGAATTTGTGATAAAAATCTTCAAGGCAATACACCAAGAATCCATCAACCGACAAGAGAAAATCGTCAAAGGCAAATAATCCATGGCTGTGCACCTCTTCTTTAATTTTTCTTACGATGCTGATTTCCAACTCTTTCTTCCGCATGCCTTTGTGGCTGAACAGCGGAATGGTTGTTGGTACCTACTGCGAAAGGCTACCGAGGAGGTGCTTAAGAACAGCCCTATAGAACTCTCTGTGGTAGAGAAAGAGGCCTTGGTGCTATCCCATAGCCTTGACCCCCTGCTCTTATTCGAAAAATATACCGATCGGAAACACCCGCTCTCTGAGCGTTATAAGGACAAGACCAAGAAGAAGTATATTCAGCAACAGATAGAGAGCAAGGCCAATGCCCTACTCACCCTGATTGCCCAGCATAAGTTGTGGCTTGTGGTGAACTGCCAAAAGGAGCAGCCACTGGATCGGCAACTACTTGAGTGCTCGGATAGGGTGCTGGCTCCTCTGCTGGAGTTTGAGAAAACCCCTACAGGCATCACCTACCGCCTTTTCCTCTTGGACAAAGAAAAATCTCTCCCTTCTGAACATGCTATTACACTACTGAGCCACGAGGGGCCTTGGATTGTCTGGGATAAGACCTTAGTACAAGTAGCTCCTATCAGGGCGCTGAACCTCAAGCCGTTTTTGGACAAGACGGCTATTGCTATCCCTGAGAGTACCATACCCGAATACTTCAACAAGTTCCTCAAGGAGATTATCAAAAAGGTGGATATCAGTACCATAGGCTTTGATATGATCCAAAAGCACCACTTGGTCTCTACCCAAATCAGATGGGTGCACGACTTTATGGCCGATACATACAAGCTCTATTTGTCTTTTGACTACGATGGAGTTGTCTTCCATAGCAATCAAAGCCGAAACCAGCAATCCCACTTGGAGGTCTTGCCCAATGGTGCTATCCAGATAGAACACTACAAGCGCAATCCTACCGAGGAGGCCGAGCGAGGCCAATGTTTGGAAGCCCTTGGTTTTGCCGAAGAAGGAGGTAATTTCTTTGTGAAAGACCCTTACCCCTTTGCCTCTTATTTCCTCCTGCTTAAGCATAGAGAAACGCTTGAAGCCCAAGGATTTGTCCTCTCCGACCTTGAGATTAACGGACAGAAAGTCAATACAGCTGCCTTCTCCCTTAGCATTGGAGAAACCACTGAGGCCAATGATTGGTTTGACCTACATATCACCCTCACTCAAGGAACACATCAAATACATTTCTCACAGCTTATCAAGAACCTACGGGAGCACAATCCCCTCTATCCCCTACCCGATGGCACACTGTTTGTCATTCCAAAGGAGTGGTTTGCCAAATATGAGAAAATCAGTAAGTTCGCCCGTGTGGTAGATCATAAAGTACAACTGCCCAAGAGCAACTACACCCTCTTGGAAGAGCTGCCCGAACTCCGCCCTATAGCTCCCATGGCTGAAGTCCAGTACAGCCCCTCCCCCAATCTCAGAGCTACACTGCGCCCCTACCAAAGGGAAGGTGTCCAATGGCTATTACAACATCATTATAATGGTTTAGGCGCCTGCCTTGCTGACGATATGGGGCTGGGTAAGACCCTACAGACCATTGCCCTCTTGGTACACATACATGATAGCTTGCCTGAGAGGGAGAACCCATTCCCTACCTCTATCTTTGACCTTGGCAAACCACAAAAGGAAGCCCTCAAGTGCCTTATTATCATGCCTTCCTCCTTGCTATTCAACTGGTATGAGGAAATCAAGCGCTTTGCTCCTCATCTATCTTGTACCCAGTATGTAGGCTTAGACAGGAAGAACAAGGCGCTCCGACTCTCCAACTATGATATTGTGCTCAGTAGCTACCCCATTGTCCTGAGAGACGCTAAACTACTGGAGCGCTATAGCTTTCGCTATATCATTCTGGACGAAAGCCAACGTATCAAAAACAACAATTCCAAGATATTCAAGACCATCAGCACGCTCAAGGCCGAACACAAGATCTCCCTCAGTGGTACCCCTATTGAAAACTCGCTATCTGACCTATGGGCACAGATGCAGTTCATCAACCCCAATATCTTGGGTAGCTATAGCCAATTCAACAAGTATTTCCGCACCGAGATAGAGAAGAAGCACAACCCTATTGCCTTGGAAGAACTCAAAGGTATCATCAGCCCCTTCCTGCTTAGGCGTACCAAGCAGCAAGTACTACAAGACCTACCCGATATGGAGGAACAAATTGCCTATTGCCCCATGAGCGAGGCTCAAGAGAAGTGGTATGAACAGGAGAAATCCAAGGTGCGCAACCAGCTATTGCATATTGACACCGACGCGGATCCTGCTGCTGTGAAGCTCAACACGCTTAATATGCTCACCAAGCTGCGACAGATCAGCAACCATCCTCGTCTGGTAGATCCACAAAGCGAGATCCCTTCAGGCAAATACGAAGAGGTAACCAGCCACTTAGAACAACTATGCCGTGCAGGACAGAAAGCACTTGTTTTTAGCAGTTTTGTTTCCCACTTAGCCATTTATGAAGATTGGTGCCAAAAGGAGAAATTTAAGTACGTTTCGCTCACTGGAGCCACTTCCTTAGAAGGTCGTCAAAGAGCGGTAGAGCAGTTCCAGAACAATCAAGATGTATCCTTTTTCTTTATCTCGCTCAAGGCAGGAGAAGTAGGGCTAAACCTTACCGCAGCCTCGTATGTGCTCTTGCTTGACCCTTGGTGGAATCCTTTCTCTGAGCGGCAAGCTATAGGGCGCGCTCACCGTATGGGACAACAGCACAAGGTCAATGTCATTCGTTTTGTCAGCCGTAACACCCTTGAGGAGAAGATCATACACCTCCAGCAGAGCAAAAAAGAACTCTCCGAGCACCTCATAGAAGAAGACAACCTCAAGAACGAGGCTTTAGAACACTTAGAAGAACTCCTGCAATAGTGACTAACGACTAATGACAAGAGACTAACGACTAATGACAAGTGACTAACGACTAATGACAAGTGACTAATCACTAATGACAAGTGACTAATCACTAACCATTAAAACAAAAAAATGACCAATGACGAATCGTCATTGGTCATTTAATCGTTTGTCATTTAGATTAAACCTTATTCTTTATGAGCATTACTTCAATAATAGAAATTGCGGTTTTTTCTGGTACAGTAAGCAATTCAGCCAATTGGTTGATCATGTCCTTTTCTTCTTCTTCGAGTACGCCGTCAGAAGTAGCGATATCTACTGCACAAGCGAAAGCAGTCAAGCGAAGATCAGAAGGAAGTGCTGCCACTGATTTCTCTACCAAGCTACCTGGGCCTTCTTTTTTAAGAATGCGGAAGAGCTTGTCGAATAGCTTATCAAAAGCTGCTCCTGAATAGTTATCATAGAGGCTAAGACGGTTCATGTAATTGACAATCTCGTCCCACTCTCCACGACCTACGTTACCATCGGCTCCAGCCATGGCAAGGGCAATCCCTGCGAAGGATTCTTGTTCGTTTAGTTTCACCTCCTCAGTTACAGCCTGGAAGATTTTTCCGAATAAACTCATAAAACTTTATTTTTAAATACTTGGGCAAAGATATAGAAAAAAACCGAATAAACAAATTTTTATTTCACTTTTTTAATGATTAATAGCTAATGAGTTAGAAATTTAATCATTATTGGCATTAATCATTAATCGATTGGTTCTCTCATCAGGGAAGATGACGGTGGGTTGGAAGGTCTTAGCCTCCTCAAAATCCATCAGGGCATAGGAGATGATAATGACGATATCGCCTTTTTGCACCTTGCGAGCTGCCGGACCGTTGAGCGTAATAGTACCTGAGTTGCGTTCGCCACGAATGATATATGTGTCAAAACGCTCACCGTTATTGACATTTACGATAGAGACCTTTTCCCCTACAATAAGGTTAGCCGCCTCCAAAAGGGCTTCATCGATAGTGATGCTCCCTATATAATCCAAGTCCGCTCCGGTTACTTTCACGCGGTGGATTTTTGATTTTAATACTTCTATTTTCATAGGACAAAGGTAAAAAATTATTGGATAACTATAGGCTTTTCCCTTCCATTTTTTGTATATTTGCTTTCCGAACCTTCATACTAATCGTTATGAGAAAGTTATTGCTTTTATCTCTACTCTTGGTCGGTTGCAAATCCTATGTTACTGAAATCCCCTCTGACAAGGAACTCTCAATCTATACCAACTTTATGGCGAAAAACCCTCACAGAGTAGTTCTCTTTGTAGAGCATGGCCTCTATTATAAGGTAGCTCAAAAGTATCCTCCCTATAAGGAAGCTAAAGAGCGTATATCCTCTTTACTCCCAGCTGCTTCCAAGGATTGTCTCTGTGGATTTACAGTGAAAGGTGGTTTTGTAAGAATAGATGCCAAAAAGTCTTGGATTATTGATATAGACCAACTCCCTACTATCGCTGCCTTGGTATTGTACGGAGGCAAGGGAAAGCCAGAGGTGGTGACCGATCCCAAGCAATATGAGAAACGCTTACGCAAAATGTGGAAAGACTCTCAATAAAAAATCTCTTCCCCACGGGGGAAGAGACTTTCGTATTGTAAAAACTAAGAAAAGAATTATTTTAATTCTACTTCTGCACCAGCTTCTTCTAGTGATTTCTTAAGGTTTTCAGCATCAGCTTTAGAAATACCTTCTTTCACTTTAGAAGGAGCACCATCCACTACTTCTTTAGCTTCTTTTAGTCCAAGACCAGTAAGGTCTTTTACTAATTTCACTACTGCCAATTTGTTAGCTCCTGCATTTTTGAGGATTACATCAAATTCAGTCTTTTCAGCAGCAGCTTCTCCAGCGCCAGCAGCAGGGCCAGCAGCTACAGCTACAGCAGCAGCTGCAGGTTCTATACCATACTCTTCTTTAAGGATTTGAGCAAGCTCGTTTACTTCCTTAACTGTCAAATTTACTAATTGTTCTGCGAAATTTTTCAAATCTGCCATTTCTATCGTTTTTTAATGGTTTATAAATAAATTAATGTGTGTGTCTTACTGACGTTCAGAGAGGGTTTTAACAATTCCTGCAATTTTTCCACCTCCTGATTTAAGAGCTGAAATAACATTCTTAGCAGGCGATTGCAAGAGGGCGATGATATCTCCGATGAGTTCTTCTCTAGACTTGATAGCCACAAGAGTATCCAATTGGTTATCACCTACGAATACAGCTTCTTCTATATAAGCCCCTTTGAGAAGGAGTTTGTCGGATTTCTTCTTGAAAGCCTGGATAAGTTTTGCAGGAGCGTTGCCTACTTCAGCGAACATAAGGGAAGTATTTCCTTTAAGTACGGAAGGAAGTTCTCCAAAGTTCTTATCGGAAGCCTCCATTGCTTTGGCAAGGAAAGTATTTTTTACTACCGATAATTTTATATTAGCTTTAAAACAAGCGCGACGAAGGTCGGAAGTTTCTTTTGCATTAAGGCCGGTGAGGTCTGCCAGATAGATTACATGGTTGGCTGCTAACTGTGCGGTTAAATCCTCTATTATTACTGATTTTTCTTCTTTTGTCATAATTTTCTTTTTTAACTACGTTGTTAGACTACTTTTGTATCTACTGCCACACTCGGACTCATAGTGCTTGAAAGGTAAATAGATTTTACGTAAGTACCTTTAGCGGTGGTTGGTTTTAGCTTAATGAGGGTTTGGATCAGCTCATTGGCATTCTCAGTGAGTTTTTCAGCAGAGAAAGATACTTTACCGATAGCGGCATGTACGATCCCTGTCTTATCCACACGGAAGTCAATCTTACCAGCTTTTACCTCTTGTACGGCCTTACCGATTTCCATAGTTACGGTACCAGTCTTAGGGTTAGGCATAAGCCCACGAGGACCGAGTACACGACCCAAAGGTCCTAACTTACCCATTACAGCTGGCATGGTTACGATCACATCTACATCTGTCCAGCCGTCTTTGATCTTTTGTAGGTATTCGTCCAATCCTACATAGTCAGCGCCAGCGGCTTGTGCTTCAGCTTCTTTGTCTGGAGTAACCAAAGCTAGTACGCGTACATCTTTACCTGTTCCGTGAGGAAGAGTTACCACGCCACGTACCATTTGGTTTGCTTTACGAGGGTCTACTCCTAATCTTACTGCGATATCCACAGAGGCGTCAAATTTCGTAAAAGAGATTTCTTTTATTTTCTTGCTTGCCTCTGCAAGGCTATATAGTTTGTCAGCTTCTATTTTAGATAAAGCCTCTTTGTATTTCTTTGTTAGTTTTGCCATAGTCCGTCAATTAAAAAGGTTTATCTCCAGTGATTGCGATACCCATAGAGCGCGCAGTACCTGCCACCATACTCATAGCCTTCTCAATAGTGAAAGCACTAAGGTCAGGCATTTTATCTTCAGCGATAGCACGTACTTGATCCCAAGTGATATTGGCTACCTTTTTACGGTTAGGTTCTCCAGAACCTCCTTTTGCTTTGGCTGCTTCCAAGAGTTGAACTGCCGCAGGTGGGGTCTTAATCACAAATTCAAAAGATTTGTCTTTGTATACGGAGATCACCACTGGTAATACTTTACCTGGCTTGTCCTGTGTGCGTGCATTGAATTGCTTACAGAACTCCATGATGTTAACTCCAGCAGCCCCCAAGGCAGGTCCAACCGGTGGCGAAGGATTCGCAGCACCTCCCTTAACTTGTAGTTTAACTACTTTGTGTAATTCTTTTGCCATTGTTCAACTTTAATTTATAATTCTATAATATATTCTTTCTCAATCGGCCAATTGCCGTTTGCTGTTTATATTTTCTCCACTTGAGTATAGCTAAGTTCAAGTGGGGTTTTTCTTCCAAAAATTTTGACAATTACCTCCAGCTTGCGTTTTTCTTCATTAACCTTTTCCACATTTCCTGTAAAGCCATTGAAAGGTCCGTCTATTACTTTGACTGATTCGCCTACGGCATAAGGAATCGCTACAACTTCTACCTTTTCTTGCAATTCGTCTACAATACCGAGCATACGGTTCACTTCGGATTTGCGGATAGGAGTAGGAGTACCGCCCTTGGTTTCGCCTAAGAAGCCTATCACTCCTGATATACCTTTGATTATATGGGAAATCTCTCCAGAGAGGTCAGCCTTAATCATGACATAGCCAGGGAAGAAGACTCTTTCTACATTAATCTTTTTCCCGTTGCGTAGCTGTGGCACCTTTTCGGTAGGAACCAGTACTTGTTCTACATAGTCAGCATAGCCAAGGCGGCTAATTTCGGACTCTATGTAGTTCTTTACTCTGTTCTCTTGGCCACTTACAGCACGTACTACATACCACTTTTTTTCAAGGACTGCCATTTAGAAAATTTTAAATATCTGTGCTATGAAGCTCTCAAATATGAAATCAACTCCAGCGATAAATAAGGAAAATACAACGGAGAAAATAGTTACTACCCACAGTAGGCGTTGTGCCTCGGCAAAGGGTGTCCAGGTAACATTCTGTGTCAATTCTGTGTAAGATTCTCTGATATAGTTTATCATTACTTTCCGTTTTATAAGTTTATAAAAAACTATCTTAGCACGGGTGGAGGGATTCGAACCCCCATCAACGGTTTTGGAGACCGCTATTCTACCCTTGAACTACACCCGTATAAAAAGAGTTTTGTTGCCAAAACCCTTTTTGAAACATTTAATATTATGAAATCAAGATTTCTTAGTCAAGGATTTCAGTTACCTGACCAGCACCTACGGTACGACCTCCTTCACGGATAGCAAAACGAAGACCTACGTTAAGAGCAATAGGTTGTAGCAATTCTACAGTAATGGTAAGGTTATCCCCAGGCATTACCATATCTACACCTTCAGGAAGGTTGATAGTACCAGTAACGTCGGTTGTACGTACGTAGAACTGAGGACGGTAGTTATTGTGGAATGGAGTGTGACGTCCACCTTCTTCTTTTTTCAAGATATACACCTCAGCTTTGAATTTAGCGTGTGGTTTTACAGAACCTGGTTTGCAGATTACCATACCACGACGGATATCTTTTTTGTCGATACCACGAAGCAATAGTCCTACGTTATCACCAGCTTCACCACGGTCAAGGATTTTCTTGAACATTTCTACCCCAGTGATAGTAGAGGTAAGCTTATCAGCACCCATACCGATGATTTCAACAGCATCACCTGTGTTAGCGATACCAGTTTCGATACGTCCTGTAGCTACAGTACCACGACCAGTGATAGTGAACACGTCCTCGATAGGCATCAAGAATGGTTTATCAATATCACGTTGTGGAAGCTCGATCCAGTTATCTACTGCATCCATAAGCTGCATTACAGTATCTACCCATTTTTGTTCGCCGTTAAGCGCTCCAAGAGCAGAACCTTGGATTACAGGGCCATTATCACCATCGTAGTCATAGAAAGAAAGAAGTTCGCGCACTTCCATTTCTACAAGTTCCAATAGTTCAGGGTCGTCCACCATATCCACTTTGTTAAGGAATACAACGATACGAGGAATACCTACCTGGCGACCAAGAAGGATGTGCTCACGAGTTTGTGGCATAGGCCCGTCGGTAGCAGCTACCACAAGGATAGCACCGTCCATCTGAGCAGCACCAGTAACCATGTTCTTTACATAGTCGGCGTGTCCTGGACAGTCCACGTGTGCATAGTGACGGTTCTTAGTTTGATATTCTACGTGTGAAGTGTTGATGGTAATACCACGCTCTTTTTCTTCAGGAGCGTTATCAATAGAGTCGAAACTTCTCGCTTCGGAGAGACCTGCATCAGCCAATACTTTAGTAATAGCAGCAGTCAAGGTTGTTTTTCCGTGGTCAACGTGTCCAATAGTACCAATGTTAAGGTGCGGTTTGGAGCGGTCAAAATTCTCTTTTGCCATGTTTAAATAATTTTAATCTTAGTTATAGAAAATCAATATATAAAGGTATGTTATTATATACTACAAAAGAGCCAATGACGAGATTTGAACTCGTGACCTCTTCCTTACCAAGGAAGCGCTCTACCCCTGAGCTACATCGGCTTTTCAAGAGCGGGAGACGAGGTTCGAACTCGCGACATTCAGCTTGGAAGGCTGACGCTCTACCAACTGAGCTACTCCCGCTTGTTTTTGACGGTGCAAAGGTAAAACATTTTTTTTATCCCACAAAATAAAATCTCATTTTTTTCTCAGCCAAGAAAAATAATGGACTTATTTGTTTTATTTCCAAAAATAAAACCGTAACTTTGCCCCACTATTAACCGAGGACAGATTTGACTGATTGCTACCTCATCGCATAGGCGATAAAAGATGCTAAACCAGTAATCTCCTCATAAGCTTTATTTATGGGATATTTATTTACTTCCGAATCTGTGTCTGAAGGACACCCCGACAAGATCGCTGACCAGATTAGCGACGCCCTCATTGACCATTTCCTTGCTTTTGACCCTTCGTCCAAAGTGGCTTGCGAAACCTTAGTAACCACTGGTCAGGTGATTCTCGCAGGAGAAGTGAAATCCAAAACTTACCTTGATGTACAGCAAATCGCTCGTGATGTTATAAGGCGTATAGGCTATACCAAGAGTGATTATATGTTTGAGGCCAACTCTTGTGGGGTGCTTTCGGCCATTCATGAGCAATCCCCTGACATTAACCAAGGGGTGGTACGCCACTCTCCAGAGGAACAAGGAGCAGGCGACCAAGGAATGATGTTTGGCTATGCTAATCGTGAAACAGATACTTATATGCCACTCCCTTTGGCGCTTTCTCATGCCATTGTACGCGAATTGGCTACCTTGCGCCGTGAGAATAACCAAATCACTTACCTACGTCCCGATGCCAAGAGCCAAGTAACCCTTGAGTATAGCGATGATAATAAGCCTGTACGTATTGATAGTATTGTGATTTCCACTCAGCATGACCCCTTTGATAGCGAAGCGAAGATGCTTGCCAAAATCAAAGAGGATATGATTCATATACTCATTCCTCGTATCAAAGAGCAATACCCAAAATATGCACATCTGTTTGATGAAAATATCAAATACCATATCAACCCAACAGGGGTTTTCGTCATTGGAGGACCTCACGGAGATACGGGGCTTACAGGACGCAAAATTATTGTAGATACCTATGGGGGCAAGGGTGCTCACGGAGGGGGTGCTTTCTCTGGGAAAGACCCTAGCAAGGTAGACAGAAGTGCTGCCTATGCTACCCGCCATATAGCAAAGAACATGGTAGCGGCAGGCGTAGCCGATGAGATGCTCGTACAGGTAAGCTACGCCATTGGGGTAGCCGAGCCTACAGGTGTCTATGTCAATACCTATGGCACCTCCAAGGTAGCCCTTACCGATGGACAAATCGCTCAGAAGGTCAGAGAAATTTTCTCTCTGCGCCCTTATGATATAGAACAGCGCCTGAAGCTGCGTTATCCTATTTATAGCGAAACCGCCGCTTACGGACATATGGGAAGAAACCCAGAAGTGGTAAAGAAAGTATTTGCTTCTCCTTATCATAACACCAAAACCATAGAGGTAGAACTCTTTACTTGGGAAAAATTAGACTATGTAGAGACGATCCGAAAGGCTTTCGGACTATAACGCGTCTTAGAGAACTCTAATATACCAAAGAGGCTACCCGATAAGGAGAGCCTCTTTTTATTATTAAAGCGAACACTATTCGCACAATTAAGCATTGTAAAACTGGGATTTGCAAATTAGAGATTTCCCAATTATAAATATTTAAATATCAAACTATAACAAAAGATTAACTATCATGAAACTAATTGCAATTTTAAAAGGATTCTTTCTTAAGAATCAGTCCTCAGGGGTGTTGTTGATCCTCTGTGTAGTACTTTCTTTGGCAATCGCCAATTCCCCTATGGCGGAAGGTTTTCAGGCACTCTTAGACCAAGAGGTAGGGCCTTATTCGGTGAGTATGTGGATCAATGATGCCCTGATGGCTATCTTCTTCCTATTGGTAGGATTGGAGATCAAGCGAGAGATCCTCAAGGGCGAACTCTCGGATATCAGGAGCGCTTCCCTCCCAATAGTAGCTGCTATAGGGGGTATGATCGTGCCTGCGGTTATCTTTTCCCTACTGAATTATGGGACGCCTTATAGCAAGGGCTGGGCGATTCCTATGGCTACAGATATTGCCTTTTCCTTGGCGGTCATCTCTATGTTGGGCAGAAGGGTGCCTATAGCGATTAAGGTCTTTTTAGCAGCCTTGTCCATAGTGGATGACTTGGGGGCTATTGTAGTGATTGCCCTCTTCTATACCAATGCGATTCATTGGAGTTACCTGCTCTATAGTGGGGGAATCATAGCCGTATTATGCCTGTTGAACTATCTAAAGGTGAGAAAAATCGTATTTTACTTGCTTTTAGGAGTACTCTTGTGGTATTGTATGCACCATTCAGGAATACATGCTACTATAGCAGGAGTTATTTTGGCCTTTACTATGCCTGCTAATGCGGAAAAAGGTAAAAAATCTCCTTCAGAAAAGCTGGAACATGCCTTACAAATCCCTGTAGGCTATATCATTATGCCGGTTTTTGCCTTGGCCAATACCAATATCACCTATAAGTCAGGTATGATAGAGGGATTATCCTCTTCTTTGGGAGTAGGAGTTGTTTTAGGGCTTATCTTGGGCAAACTCATAGGGATCAATCTTTTCTCCTTTATAGCCGTTAAGCTAAAGATAAGTACCTTGCCACATGCCAGTCGTTGGATACACATGATAGGCGTAGGGCTATTGGGAGGGATAGGCTTTACCATGTCTATCTTTATCTCCTTGCTTTCCTTTAAGGAACATGAACTACAAGATGCCGCCAAATTTGCTATTCTAACGGCCTCTATACTTGCGGGGGCTTTGGGATATATATTGCTAAGAAGTGTCACTAAGAAAGAAAATAAATCTGTTTAGAGACTATATGAAACACCTATACTTTTTATCAATAGCGTTATTCTCATTAAGCGCTACGGCACAGCTAAAAGATTGCGTCACTTGTGCTACCCAAGTGATTAAGGAACAACAAATCAGCAAATTGAGCATAGATGAATTGCGCTTCCTTACCAACGACCTTTACGCTCGCAAAGGCTATAAGTTTAAGGATTATGAAATAAGCAATTACTTTAATGAAAAACCATGGTATAAACCTGTGAGTGACAATAGTAAGGTGAAACTCAACGCAGTGGAAGAGCAAAATGTAAAGCTATTTCAAGAACGTACTGCAATACTAAAAGCTGATAGAGAAAAGCTCATAGAAGCATTGCGAAGTTTAAAAGCAGAAACCCTAAAAGGCAATAGTCCTATTCCCAAAGGCAACTCTAATGAGTATTTTAGTAAAACCATTGCTAAAATAGATATAGATGATATTCATTCGATTAAAAATCAAGGGTATTATAGCGTAGAGATAGATAACTTTAAGGGGAGTAACAAATATTATATATCTATAGACGGTAGTGAAGTAGAGATTGTATGGTTTGAAGATGGTCATTCTACAAAAGTACAAAATGATAAGATTAAGGAAGTCTATGATACGGAGGTATTTGAGGTTATGGAAAGTGCTACTTATTGGAGATTCAAATGGAAAAATCAAAAATTGGTGTTTATAGAGTCTGTAATAGCAGGATAAAGAGAAAGATATACTTTTTCCTTCTAACAATACTAATGAACTACTTTCGTGACTATGAATAAAATATTTCAAGTAGAAAAGCTTTCAGTTATTACTGAAAATACATTTTCAGTGGCAGGAAGAGTGATTGCAGGAGATATTATTCACAAAGGAGAGGTATTCAATCTTATAAAAATAGACAATAACACTTTGGTAAAGATAAATTTCACCCTAAAACAAATAGAAATGTATGGTCGTTCTATTGATTTTATAGATTTAGGGTGTACAGGAGTGCTATTTTTAGAAGGAGAATGCCCAACTACTCAAATAAAGGAACTAATTATTGCAGCACAAATAATATGACCGAACTTGAAAAAGCATTAAAAGATATTGATACTACCCCACATCCTAACGGACTTAGAGATGGGATAATTTACTATAATGAAGAGGGTGATTTCTGTGTGTATAACCACTATTCTGCTTGTGAGTGGCTTAAGCATTTGGCAGTGCATTATGGTGAGGTGACTATGGAAGAGGCTACTCGACTGGTAGAAAACTCAGACTGGATGCGTATGCCTGAATCTATTAATGAAGTAGCATTTATCACTCATGAAGAACAATATCATTGGGCGATGTTGCTTGTAAAAGGTAATATGTATTGGTTAAAAGGGTATCCTTCTGGTATTATTGATTTTAAGGAAGAATATATTGATTGGGAAGAACAAATAGCAAAACAATATCAGCTAAATGATGAATATATATATGGTGATTTAGAGTCTGCCGACTATGAAAGTGGGATACTTGATAACGCTATAATAAAAAGGAAAAAGAAGGCGGATCTTCCTAAAGAAGAAAGTATTATCCAAAAGATTTCCCAAATATTGAAAAATCATTCAACAGTATGAAGCCCAACTGCGAGAAAGTGGTTTTTATGATTGGGCAGCAGAGGAAGAGTAGAGAATAAAAAAAGAGTACTTTTGCCTAAAATAAATAACAATGAGTCATAGTTCTAAAACAATATCAACATTCACAAGTGTGGAGGCAATGGAAAAGTTTATTAACGATGTGAATTCGGAAGAAGGCTTTACAGACTGGAACTTAACAGAAGAAGAGTTTCAACAGCTTTGGAACTCGCACCTATTTCACGAACTTAATTACGAATTAGATAAACTTATTGATGACTATGAATGGGAGGATATTATAGAGGTAGAAGCGCTACAAAAAGCCTATGAAGTTACAGAAGCTAATACCATAAGCAAACTACCTGTCGGACAGAAATTATTAGCAATGCTTCATAAAGCTATAGAATACAAAACAGGGATATTCTTTTTCTTTTGACAATACTGATGTTATGAATAAAATATTTCACAATTATTAATGAAAAGATTGTTGAAGAATTAAAAGAGAATAATGCAACTGGGTATAGAATCGTTGATGGAATTTTAAATATATGATACTTACCTAACATAGAATTAGCGAATGATTCTCATCCGATACTTTAGGGCGGGATTGGGAAGCGGTTATCAGCAGTGGGGAGAACCTGCATCGCCACTATGCACCACTTCCTGAAGAGGAAGAACTCACTGATATTCCTTTGGAAAGCACAGAAGGTTAGTGATTTTTACTTAAAAGAACAGATTACTCATTTTATTGAGCAAGAATTAACTCCTTTTTTCACAAAAAACTTTTCTGCAGAAAAGAAAAAGGAATTAGAAGAACTATTGGACGAGGTTATTAGCAAAGATATCTCATTAGAGGCACATTTTAATAGCTTTTTGTATCCTTTTAATTTTTCATCCAATGAAAAATTCTTTTTCAAAGAGTTAAAAGCATTGTTATATAAAAAGCCTCTCTGATAATTACCTAAATAAACTAATAGTCATCTTATTAGCAACAACAATCATTCCTATGCAAGCACAAGAAGTCAAAGGGAATTTTTCTCAGTATTTCATTAAAGCCTTTACAACAGACCAGCAAGTGATAGAGGCTACTATTACTTTTTATAGAGAAGATAGAGGAAATTCCACAGTGTTATTAGATATGTTTTCTAAAGATGAAACGTTCACCTATACGGGCGGAAAAGTAAAGGTTTTTGTAATGACTTATCACGACACGCTTAATCATCATTACGAAATGGTTTCAAATGAGGTAAGGTCGCTATTCTATATCCTTCGCAAGCGTTTAGAACAGCAGGGCATAAAACTATTGATACAAGGGGCAAGGCGTCATTATTATATGATTCGGCATTTCAAACAGGATTTCCGAGCGGTAAAGTTAGTTTTAGGAAAAAGATATGATTATCATAGTGCAGAAATAATAAATATCTTTGACCCAGAAAACGATTTTTCACAAATAGCTACCGTTCAGGAGCAAGAAGAATACTTAAACCAATGGTTTGAAAGTATTATAGGAGTAAAATACGACGAAAATAAGAGCGATAATGAATAATAACAATTTGATAGACTTTATTTCGGTTGATGAAATTATCGGGGATAAGATAAAGGCTTTTGAACTCAAATTGCAAAATAAGAACGCTTGTATTGTAAACCTTTATATAGAAGGTGATGGTGTAGATTTTTGTATTGTAGATAAATGATAAATCCCCTAATCCCCTATAAAAGAAGTTGTATTTGCTAGTTTAACAGGTAGTTTTTCTATTTTCTGATTAAAAATTTTGTTGATTCAAAAAAATGTACTACTTTTGCCTCAAAAATAACATGTGTTATATTACAATTGTTATATAAAGAAATTTATGCCGAAACCAACAACAATAACTCAAGAAGTAATTATAGAAACTGCCTTCGAAATGGTACGAAAGGAAGGTTTCGCTGTGCTTTCTGCTCGAAATATTGCCAAGCAAATAGGTTGCTCCACTCAGCCGATCTATTGTTGCTATAAAAATATGGAGGACCTCAAAGCTGAAATCTGCAAAAAAGCACTTGCTTTCCTCCAAAATGTAATGCTTAGTTACTCAAAAACAGGCAATACTCTTTTGGATTTGGGATTGGGGTATGTGAGAATGGCACACGCCGAGCCCGCCCTATTCAAAGCTTTTTATATGGATAATGTTAGCAATGTAAAACTCACTGACATTTTTCCCGAAAGTGAGCGAGTGGTAAAAATAATGAAAAATAGCGAGGAATGCCGAACCCTATCTGATAAAGAGCTGAAGAATAACATTGCTAAAGGTTGGATGTTGGCACATGGTATCGCTTCGTTGGTAGCAGTTGGTATGTTTGTTTACGACGAAGATAAAATTTTAGAAATATTGAAATAAACCTAGTTTTGATGCACTCAATGAAGGACGTTCTTAACCCTCTCATTTCAGAAGGATTTACTGTTATTTCACTCGATAAAACACTTTTAGTATCCCCTCTTTTTGGTCTAATTCCAACATTGATATACTTGGCTATAGGCTTATATTTGAGAAAAATACGCAAAAGTAAAGAGTATCTTCATTCATAATGAATAAAATTGTATAAACCAAAATATTAGCAATATGAACAAAAATAATGAAATGCCAGTAAATGCTGGCTGCTGGGACAAGATCTTCCCCAAAAGCGATAAGGTTGAATATAAAAAGGTCTCGTTTAAAAACCGCTATGGGATTACCCTTATTGGCGATTTGTATTTCCCGAAAAATAGCGAAGATAAGAAGCTCTCCGCGCTTGCTGTTTGTGGAGGATTTGGAGCTGTAAAAGAACAAGCTTCAGGATTTTATGCACAAACAATGGCTGAGAGAGGTTTTGTAGCCTTAGCTTTTGACCCTTCCTATACAGGCGAAAGTGGTGGTGAACCTCGCAATGTAGCTTCACCCGATATCAATACCGAAGACTTTTCGGCTGCGGTGGATTGTTTAGGTCTTCAACCCTTTGTCGATAGAGAAAGAATAGGAATTATTGGTATCTGTGGTTGGGGTGGCTTTGCGCTCAATGCTACGGCTATTGATACACGTATCAAGGCAGTAGCTACCATGGTAATGTACGACATGTCCCGTGTTTTCAGTAAAGGATATTTTGATGCCAATACGCCTGAAATGCGTCTGGAAATGAAGCGTTCGCTCAATGCTATTCGTTGGACGGATGCCGAGACAGGAACTCCTTCCCCTGGTTATCCTATACCGGACGCTCCTTCTGATAAAGTGCCTCAATTCTTGAATGATTATATTGAGTTTTACAAAACGCCACGAGGCTTCCATGAGCGTTCCGTTTCCAATCATGTTTGGACAGCCACTACATTGCTTTCATTTATGAATTTTCCATTGTTAGCCTATGCGAACGAAATTGAGGTGCCAACCCTTATGATTGCAGGAGAAAATGCTCATTCACTTTATATGAGTGAAGATGCCTACAAATCAATTGGTACCGAGAAGAAAGAACTTTTTATTGTCCCCAATGCCCGTCATACTGATTTTTACGACAATCAAGCTGGTATAATTCCGTTTGATAAGCTGGAGACATTCTTTAGTGAAAATCTTCAATAAAATAAAGTCATAAAGAATAAGTTTGAAGCTAATATTTCTTGAAATAGGGAGACTGAAAGTAGTTATTTTTGTGTTTTGCATAAAACCAACTACTTTCAGTTCCCCTTTTGTTTTTGATTTGGGAATGTAGGCAAATAGTAAAAGGCAACTTAATGGACAAAAATGTTGCTCGAAAGTTGTTCAATCCCTTATTTTATCTACCTTTGCAGCTATTTGAAAAGATGTTTTTTTTAAAGGCATAGGGTTACCAAAATATTGATAAAAGAGGTTGTCCTAAAAAGAAACAACCTCTCATCAACATTTTGTATAACATCTGTATTATCCCTGATAGGTTGCTCCCCAGCAGAGCCTATTTCTGTTTATACAGATACAACAAAGATAAAACAATTTTCTTGGCATAGACAAATACTAATCTAAAAAAACAGTATTAATTTTGTCTATTATATCTGAGTTTTGAGTACAAAGGTACAAATTATTTTTTATTAGTAACTGCAAAAATTATACTAGATTAGTAGTCAGTGGTTAGTGGTTAGTAGTTAGAATAATGAAAAAGTGAAGAATCATGCAGAGTAATTCTTCACTTTTCACTATTAATTATTCACTTAAAAGGCTATTTTTTGTCTTTTTTGAAGTGGGGTTTGTCCTTTCTTTCCTTGTCGGAAGATTTTTCTTTATCGCGAGATTTTTCCTTGTCATGGGGTCTTTCACGCTTTTCAAGGTTTTCAGGACGTGGAAGGAGTGCCTTGCGAGAGACACGGGTCTTCTTGGTCTTAGGGTCTATACCGAGGTATTTCACCTCTATTATATCCCCTTCCTTGAGTACATCAGCAGGGTTCTCTACGCGTTCCCATGCGATTTCTGAAACGTGTAGGAGAGAGTCCTTTCCTGGAACAAACTCTACAAAAGCACCGAAATCCACCAAGCGGGCTACACGTACCTTGTATATCTCACCCTCTACAGGCTCAAAAGATACATGGTATACAGCATCTACCGCTTCTTGGATACCATCGGCATCGGTACCGAGGATTTCTACAATACCTAATTCGCCTACTTCTTCTACCACAATAGTAGTTTTGGTGCGAGCTTGTAGGTCTTGGATATTCTTACCACCTGTACCAATGAAAGCACCGATGTATTCCTTAGGCATTTCAAGACGTACAATCTTAGGCGCATGCGGCTTCACGGTTGGGTTTGGCACGGCTATCGTTTCGGTGATTTTGCCCAAGATGTGCATACGACCTTCGCGGGCTTGCTCCAAGGCTTTTTCAAGGATTTCGTAGGTAAGTCCTTTGATCTTGATGTCCATTTGGCAAGCAGTAATACCGTCCTTAGTACCTGTTACCTTAAAGTCCATATCACCCAAGTGGTCTTCGTCGCCCAAGATGTCGGAAAGCACAGCGTACTTATCCCCATCGGTGATAAGTCCCATGGCAATTCCTGAAACAGGCTTTTTCATCTGGATACCTGCATCCATAAGGGCTAAGGTACCTGCACATACAGTGGCCATAGATGAGGAACCGTTGGACTCCAATATCTCAGACACCACACGTACTGTATAAGGGCAATCCTCTGGAATCATGCGCTTGAGGGCACGCTGAGCGAGGTTTCCATGTCCTACCTCACGGCGAGAAGTCCCTCTAAGCGGACGTGCTTCACCAGTGGAGAAAGGAGGAAAGTTATAATGTAGGTAGAAGCGCTCTTCTCCTTGCTCGGAAGGAATATCTATCACATTGGCCTCACGAGAAGTACCCAAGGTAACGGTAGTGAGGGATTGTGTTTCTCCACGGGTGAAGATAGCCGATCCATGAGGAGAAGGCAAATAACCTACTTCGCACCATATAGGGCGTATTTGTTTGGTATTTCTACCATCCAAACGGAGGTCTTCGTTGAGAATCAAGTTGCGTACCGCTTCCTTTTGAGCTTTAGAGAAGTACTTGCTTACCAAAGGCTCATATTCCTCTAATTCCTCTTCGGTAAAGAGCGCTTTGCAGGCCTCTTTTACGGCGTCAAACTTATCGCTACGCTCATGTTTGGTCGTATTTTCCTTAGCTATTTCATAGCATTTGTCATAGCAGAAGTCATATATTTTCTTAGCTACTTCTTCGTTTTCTTGAGGCACTTCGTAGGCGCGTATGGTTTTACCTACCTGAGCGCGGAGGCGTTCTTGGGCTTCTATCTGTACCTTGATCGCTTCATGGGCAAAGTGGATAGCGTCGGCCATATCCTTTTCAGATACTTCGTCCATCTCCCCTTCCACCATAGCTACAAACTCCTTAGAAGCTCCTACCATGATATCCATATCGGATTCTGCCAATTGCTGTGCACTAGGGTTGATGATGAACGCTCCGTTGATACGTCCTACACGCACCTCTGAAATAGGGCCATCAAAAGGAATATCCGATACTGCCAAACAAGCCGAAGCAGCCAATCCAGCCAAGGCATCGGGCATTACATTCTCATCATGAGACATCAGCTGAATCATCACCTGTACCTCACAATAATATTCCTTAGGGAAGAGCGGGCGCAATACCCTATCTACCAAACGCATAGTGAGGATTTCCTGATCACTTGGGCGTGCTTCACGCTTGAAGAAGCCACCGGGGAAGCGTCCAGCAGCGGCAAATTTTTCACGGTAATCCACTGTTAGAGGAAGGAAATCCACCCCTTCGCCTGCTTCTTTGTTGGCCACGACGGTAGCCAGGAGCATAGCATTGCCCATTTGTACCACCACAGCACCATCTGCCTGCTTGGCGAGTTTGCCCGTTTCTATGGAAATAGTACGTCCATCACCAAGAGCAATAATTTCTTTTTTTACTTCTGGAATCATAAAAGTTTTTTATTAAAAATGAAACAAATAGTGTTGTGTGTTTTGTGTTTATTTCCAATGAAAAACTACTATCTTATGGCCTTTTATATAGAACAAAAGGGGCATAAAGCCCCTTTTGTTTGATAACAAAATTATTTTCGGATGCCTAATTCCTTAATAATAGCACGGTATCTCTCAATATCTTTTTCTTTGAGATAGTCCAGTAGGCTTCTGCGCTTACCTACGAGTCTTACAAGAGAGCGCTCTGTATTGTAATCTTTTCGATTAGCACGCAAGTGCTCTGTTAAGTGATTGATACGAAAGGTGAAAAGGGCTATTTGTCCCTCAGCTGAGCCAGTATTTTTCTCGCTGCCACCGTGTTGTTTAAAAATTTCTGCTTTGGTTTCTTTTGTTAGATACATTCCAATATTATTTAATGATTATTATGTATTTTAAAATCGGGGGCAAAGATACTATAAATATTTTTCACACACAACTTTTTTTAAAAATATTTAATCTTCGTCCTCATCGTCTTCGTCGTCATCATCTTCATCCTCCTCATCGTCATCGTTATCATCCTCGTCCTCATCGTCATCATCATAATCATCATCCTCGTCATCCTCATAATCATCGTCGTCATCTTCTTCTACGCGAGAAGAAGTCTTGGAAATATCCTTTTTGCGCTTAAGGGCGAGTTCGTCCTCTTTGGTCATTTCCAAGGTGTCTGCCTGTATACCCTCTCCATAGTAATAGTCATCATCATCTTCGTCATAACGTTCCATGGTAGAGGCCAAACGGGTACTTACCTTCACCAAGTAAATGGTGTCTTCAGTACGCACCTCAAGGGCTTCTACTGTCTCGTTTTTAGCATTCTTGAATCGGATAACATCTCGATCCTGATAGCCCTCTGGATACTTCTCCACCAGCAGGGCTAAGATGTCTTTAGTTAGTTTTTTGTAGTCAACTATGGCTCGTTTCATTTAGCCTATTATATTTAAGATTTAAGTGGTGCAAAATTAAAGGAAAAAAATAAATTGGCTATATTTTAACACGTTAATTAAATGTTATTTTTATTTTTACATTTAAGCATTTATATGAAATAAACGATTATTTTATAATATAATTTATGTTAATTATTGAAGTGCTTGCCATAATCTATCTTTGAGGGCGGAAATTCCTTGTTCTGCGACGGAGGAAATAAAGCAATAAGGCAGGTGTAAATTGGCTGTTTTAAGCTCGGTGTCGATCATCTCTTTGAGTTCTTCATCTAGGAGGTCTGTCTTGGAAATGGCTAGGATTCGTTGCTTATCCAATAGCTCAGGGTTATAGCGTTCCAACTCTCGCAGAAGGACGTGGTATTCCTCCACTATATTAGGACTATCGGCAGGAACGAGGAAGAGGAGCACTGAATTGCGCTCTATATGGCGTAAGAAATAGTGGCCTAGGCCTTTCCCCTCGGAGGCACCCTCTATAATCCCTGGAATATCAGCTATAACAAAAGACTGGAAATCACGATATTGAACGATACCTAAGTTAGGTTTTAGGGTCGTAAAAGGATAGTCAGCTATTTTGGGTTTGGCCGAGGTAAGCACAGAAAGCAGGGTAGACTTGCCCGCATTGGGGAAGCCTACAAGCCCCACATCGGCCAAGACTTTCAGTTCTAAGAGCAGTTCTCTCTCCTCCCCTTGTATACCAGGTTGGGCATAGCGAGGGGTCTGGTTGGTTGCTGTACGGAAGTGCCAGTTCCCCAGTCCGCCCTTGCCCCCCTTGAGAGCTACTTTTTCCTCTTTGTCCTGAGTAATTTCAAAAAGTACTTCATCGGTGAGGGCATCCTTGACGATAGTTCCTAAGGGCACTTCCAAGTAGACACTCTTTCCGTCCGCCCCTGTACTGCGATTGGCACCGCCATCGCCCCCATGCTCGGCACGGAAGTGCTGCTGGAACTTAAAGTTGATGAGTGTCCATAGGTTTTTATTACCACGGATAATAATGTCGCCTCCGCGACCTCCATCGCCCCCATCAGGGCCGCCCTTCTCTACGAATTTTTCCCTATGTAAGTGAGTGGAGCCTTTGCCCCCATTACCTGAACGGACATATACTTTTACGTAATCGGTGAAATTTCCTTCTGTCATAAATTTAATTGATTTAAGTTTCGCAAGTTGTTTTTAGGTTGTTATTCTAATTGCAAGTGACTGATAAACAATTATTTGTACCTACCTCCAAAGGATAGCCAGCGAGTGCCCACAGCTGGGTATGTGAGGGGATGTTTTGAAAGTCAATAAGTTACAGAGCTTACGAAACTTGAGTTAATTAATCATTAATCATTAGCTTATTAATCATTAATTTTGTATCTTTGCTTTCTGTTTTAATTCTTCATAGTAATGAAAGTAGCTGTAGTTATGGGAAGTCAGAGCGACCTTCCCGTTATGCAAGAAGCCATAGACTTCTTAAAAGAGATGCAAATCCCTGTGTTAGTGGATATAGTCTCAGCCCATCGCACCCCTGAGAAGCTGATTTCCTTTGGAAAAAATGCTCATTTGCAGGGGATAGATGTGATTATTGCAGGAGCAGGAGGCGCAGCACACCTCCCTGGTATGCTCGCGGCTGTAAGTCCGCTGCCTGTGATTGGGGTACCTATCAAGAGCCGCAACTCCATAGATGGTTGGGATTCTGTGCTTTCTATCCTACAGATGCCTGCGGGAGTACCTGTGGCCACTGTTGCTCTGAACGGGGCTAAGAATGCAGGGATTCTCGCCGCCCAGATCTTGGGGGTTGCTCACAAAGAGATACAAGAGGGAATCTCCCAATACAAAAAATCATTGGAAGCAGCAGTACTAGTGACTAGTGACAAATTACAAGTGACTAATCATTAATCATTATATCAGGTATGGTATATAAATAAACGCTAATACTGCTGCCACAGCGAGGAATATCATGGTAACGGCTCCTGCGGCAATGTCCTTAATCTCGCCTATTTTTTTATGAAAGTCGGGATGGACAAAGTCGCAGAGCTTTTCTAGGCCTGTATTAAGCCCTTCTACAGCCAAGAGCGTTCCAAAAGCTAAGAGCTGGAACATCCATTGGTCGGGGGTAATCTGAAAATACAACCCCAATCCTGCAAATAACAAACAACCTATACTATGGGTAATAATGGCGTCTTCGGTGCGAATGAGCAGCCAAAACCCTTGTAGGGCATAGCCCATACTCTTGAGCCTGCCAATTACAAATTTCTTCATTTTATCTATTTTTGAGACTTTACCCCCCTACTCTTTTTACCTTGAATCCTTTTTCCTTGAGAAATTCCATAATCTTATCACGGTAATCCCCTTGGATGATGATCTTTTCCTCTTTCACGGTTCCTCCTACCCCTAAGCGGGTTTTGAGTTCCTTGGCCAATACTTTGAAGTCCGCATCGGCACCTGTATAGCCCTCTATCAGGGTGATAGGCTTGCCATTGCGCTTTTCGTATTTGCACAAGAGAGGTTCGTCCTGTAGCCAAATATTGGAAGTAGGTTCTTCAGGGAGTACTTCCTCCTTATGGTCAGGAAAGAGTTGTTGGAGTTGTTCTCTGAGCATCTTATTTTCTTTTAAGCACCTTTTCTACTGCTTTAAGTATACCATCCTTGTCTAGCCCGTACTTCTGCATGAGCTGGGCAGGGGTACCGCTTTCTCCGAAGGTATCATCAACCGCTACGAACTCTTGTGGTACAGGGTAGTGCTGTGCCAATACACGTGCTACGCTCTCACCTAAGCCACCGTAATAGTTGTGCTCTTCACAAGTTACCACCGCTTTGGTCTTGCGAGCAGAAGCAAGTATCATCTCTTCGTCCAAAGGCTTAATAGTATGAATATCAATCACCTCGGCCGAAATACCTCTTTGTTCTAAGACTTCACAAGCTAGGAGGGCTTCCCATACAAGGTGACCTGTGGCGATGAGGGTCACATCGGTACCTTCGTTGAGCAAAATCCCTTTACCTATCTCAAAGGTTTGGTTTTCTGGAGTAAAATTAGGCACCGCAGGACGGCCAAAACGCAAGTACACAGGCCCTACATAGTCAGCTATGGCAAGGGTAGCTGCCTTGGTTTGGTTATAATCACAAGGGTTGATGACTACCATATTGGGTAACATCTTCATCAGCCCTATGTCCTCTAATATTTGGTGAGTAGCACCATCCTCACCGAGGGTCAATCCCGCGTGGGAGGCACACACCTTTACATTCTTATTGGAATACGCGATAGACTGGCGTATTTGGTCATATACACGTCCAGTGGAGAAGGCGGCAAAAGTACCTGTAAAAGGAATCTTTCCCCCTATGGTAAGGCCAGCGGCGATACCCATCATATTGGCTTCGGCAATGCCCACTTGGAAAAAGCGAGTAGGGTTTTCCTCTTGGAATTTCTCCATTTTGAGTGAGCCAATGAGGTCGGCACAAAGCGCCACTACATTAGGATTCTTACGTCCCAGTTCGGCAAGTCCTGCACCGAAACCACTTCGGGTGTCCTTTTTGCCTGTATCGGTATATTTTTTCATCAGATGTTATTTTTTAACGTTTTTACTTTTAAATCTATCTTTGAGTTCCACAAAAAAAAGACTCAATAACATAAAAGGAACGATGATCACCCTAAGCAGTGGGCGCATGATTTTCCCTATAAAAGTCTCTTTTACTTCAAACTCTCCACGGTACAACTCCCCTCGCCTGTAATAGGCAGCAAATCGCCTTGTCTTAAGCAATTCTGCTATCAAAGGTTTGGCTGGCTCATACTGATGGGTAATGCCTAACACATCTATAGCATAAGCTATCACTGACATATCTTCTTTAAGAGCAAATTCTTTTTGTATGAAGGGCAATAAAGTATCTAACTGGGAAGGCGGGGTGAGACAAATGGCCATGATTTGTATCGTCTCCTTTTGTACATCGGAGGTAAAATCATTGGCTTTTATATGCTGCCAACAGTCCTGCCATATAGCTGGCTCCGCCTGCTTTTCCTCTGTTATAGGATAGTCATAATCATATACTTCTATATCCTCCCAATCGTAGAAGTCGGCCTGCATAGCCGTCTTTTCGTAAGCCTTTAGGAACGAGTCCAAACTCCTAAACTGAGGTGCAAATACTGCCTCATCGTGCCTTACAATTACCACTTTACCCTTTAGAAAGCCCGTAGTATAGATAGCCACACAATCACTCTCTTGATTGGAGAACAAGGGCAGTAGCTCAAAGCCAAGATTACATTGTGTTATCCACTCAAGGATTACCTCACGCTCGTTGTAGTCCATGAGAATAACGCCCCCATGAGGTTTGAAATCCTGTAGAGGCTGCGGGTCTATCCCTTTTGTTTCCAACAGAGTAGTCAGTTTCATAATGCTTACTATCGGCGTGCAAAGATACTATTTTTAATTCTATTAGACAAAAAAACTTTGCCAGCGTTTTTGCGCTGACAAAGTTCTATGAAAGATGTGAAAAAGAACCACTACCAAGTAAAGGAGAGACCGCCTATGATGTTTCTTCCTACCCCAGGGATAAAGTTGGTTTTATCATCGGGAGTAGCGGCAGGGTTAAGGCGCATAGGGGGTGCGGTAACTTCTGCTTGTACCAGATAGCTGGAGGCATATACCTTATCAGCTAAGTTGTTGGCTTGCAAGAAGAAAGTCCATTGTCCTTTTTTGTAGCCCAAGCGTGCCCCTACAAGGCTGTAAGGGTCTTGGTATAGCGTATTTTTATGGTCAATAGGGGTTTTTACTGGAAGAGATTCGAGGTTTACTTCAGCAAAGATTCCTATAGGGTGCTTATAAGTGAGGGCTGTAAAGAGATAATGGGTAGGAATACCCGCAATTTGGTTGCCCTTAAGCTCTCCTCCATCAAAGTAAAAGTCACTATAATTATAATTAACAGAAAGGGTGAAAGTATCTTCTTTGGCAGAGAATATATGAGTAAGGAAAGTAGATTGCAAACCAGCCTCCAACCCTCTGTGGATAGTAGCATAAGGCGTATTGACGGTATTACCTCCTACCCCTACACTACCGTCGGCTATGGTGAAGATTTCATCTTTTACCCAAGAGTGGTAAGCACTTACATTCCATACAAAAGCCCGTCCTAAATTTCCTTTGGTACCGAGCTCCACAGTGGAGGCCTGCTGAGCCTTAAGATCAGAGATGGTAATGGTGGTTGGCCCTGAATTGACATTGGAGCTATTGCTATAGACAACGGGCGGTACTGGAGGGCGATTAGAGTTAGGTGTAGCACTACCAGTCAAGCGTACAATTTCTAAGAAGGTAGGTGGTTCGTAGCTACGAGAGAAGTTGGCAAAAACTTGTGCTCGGTCAGTAAATTTATAGATCATCCCTACTTTAGGATTGATTGCATTGTAAGAGAAATCACCTGTTACAGGAGTAGCTGCGTTGGGGTTAGGCAAGGCACGAGCTTGCAAACCATTAGGTGCCACAAAAAGGAATGGACGCTTAGCGCCTGTGAACTTGTCCTCTACCTTACGGGTATCGTAGCTACCTTGTACACTTACATTGGCCAAGAGGGAAGGGGTAATCTTGTATGTATCAGATACATAAGCTATGGCATGGTTGGCTGTAAGATCTTGTTTGGCAAAGAGGGCACCGAAATTACCGCGATCGTTGTGGAAACGGGATTGGTGCATAAGGCCTTGGCTGTACTGCAAGCCAAGAGTAAAATCATTTTTCTCGGTTGTATTGGTATAAGAGAGGCGTACCCCATAGTCATTATTGAAGTCCTGACGTACTCCGTTGGCGATAGGATAGGTAAAGGCATCATCGGCATATTGGTAATAAAGGGTAGCTAAGATAAGGTTGTTAGCATTGATCTGATAAGCCAACTTGGTACCAAAGCGAGCGATTTTACTGCTTCGGTTAGGCTTGTCGCGTACCACATTAGGGCCAAAGGCATATGGGAAAGTTGTCTTAGGTGCTTTGTTGATTTGCTTGCGATCACTCTCCATTTGGTAACGGGTAAGAGGGCCTGGAATATCAAAATAAAGGTCAGTGAAGGACGCATAGAGACGTGCCTCGAACTTATCGGTAAACTTGCGCCCTACGTTAAGCAAAGCATTGAAGCGCTTAGAGCTATTATAGGTACGGTAGCCATCGCTATGGTTATAAGACGAAGCTACAAAGAGATCATTGCGACCAGCGGAGAAGCCAGAGGAAATCGTACTATTGAAGTAGTTAAAGCTACCCGCTTCCATTTTCACACTTAGAGGAGAAGCATTATAGCCGTTCTTGGTAACAAAGTTCATAGCCCCTCCGAGGGTAGCACCTCCATGTTCGAGCGCATTGGCACCACGATAGATTTCCACGAGGTTGCTCACTTGGGGTTCTAATACACCTATTATATAAGAACCATCGGCAAAGTTGATCGGAATACCATCTTGGGAGAGCGCGACCCCACGTGATTGTGGATTACTTTGAATGCCTGAACCACGGATATTAAGGCGCGGTTGGTCATTACCCCCGAAGAAATCTTGGATAATAATTCCAGGTTCACGCTGGAGAGCATCCTTAAGGGTTTGGGAACGCTGTATGTTTAGGTTTCTCAGGTCGGCCAAGTTGGTACCCCCTGCCACTTTGTCAAGTTTTACTTTGGCCAATCCCACAGAATTGGCTACAAGGCTTGGGTTGTCTGAGATCACCACAGGCTGTAACTCTACAACCCCTGCGAGTGTCTCTTCCGCATTGCGACGAAGGGTTGTCTCCACATAGGTAACCCTATTTTCATTGTCCTGTAAGACTACTGGAAACTCCAAAGGCGCGTAGCCTTCCTTGCTTACTTGCAGAGAAGGATGCTCATCGGAGGTGATAAGAGAATAGTTCCCCTTGTCATCGGTAAGGGTACTCTCTCCTGTAGCTACCGATTTGACAGTCGCTTGGGTGATAGGTAACTTGTTTTCATCAAGGATCTTACCCTTGATCTTATATTGTGCCTGAAGGCTCACGCTCAACAAAAGCACAATAAATAGTAAGAGATTTTTGTGTAAAATCATTTGTTAAATACTTTTTATTTAGACTGGGACAAAATTACGAGTTTTTCCCGATATAACAAATAGTTACGAAATAAATTTATTTTTAACTATTTTACTTTATTTCTAATAAATAAAATCAATCATAGCATCTATCTACAAGATATTTTAACATTCCTATCTAATAATTAATATTAATAAAAAAGACTCGTTTCTCCTATAAGATAGCTTTTTCGTTACTTCTGAAACTTTAACACAAAAAAAACGGCAAAAACGTTTGCTATTTAAAATTTAATGATTATCTTTGTGGTGAAGATAAAGGGAATTATGAAAACTTTGTTAAGACATGTAACTATCATAGACACGGACAGTTCCTACCATGGCCAAACCCAGGATGTATTGATAGAAGATGGAAACATCAAACAAATTAGCTCTGAAATCACTTGCCAAGATGCCGATGAAGTGTTAGAGAATTGTTACATTTCACAAGGATGGGCTGATAGCAGTGTGAGTTTTGGAGAACCAGGGTACGAGGAGCGAGAGACTTTAGCCCATGGCGCAAAGGTAGCTTGTGAGAGTGGCTTTACACAAGTGATGCTCAATCCTAACACGCACCCTATTACAGAGAGCCGAAGCCAAGTAGGCTTTCTAAAACGTGCTACCCAAGGAGCCATTACAGAGATTTTCCCTATAGGTGCTCTCACCACTGAGAGCAAGGGAGAATACCTAGCTGAGTTGTACGATATGCAAAGTGCAGGGGCTGTGGCTTTTGGAGATTATAAGCGATATATTCCTCAGGCCAATCTGCTAAAGATTGCCTTGCAATACACAGCACCTTTTAGTGGTATGGTGATTTCTTTTCCTTGCGACCGCTCTATCATGGGCAAGGGAGTAGTGAATGAACATATAGCTTCTACCCGATTGGGACTAAAGGGAATACCCGCACTTGCTGAAGAAATTATTGTGGAGAGAGACCTCTCCATCCTCGAATATGCTGGTGGACGATTACACATTCCGACAATCTCTACTGAAAAATCTGTCGCTCTGATAGCCGCAGCCAAAGCCAAAGGCCTAGATGTGAGCTGTAGTGTGGCAGTGAGTAATCTACACCTTACAGATGAAGTCTTAGGCAACTTCAATACTGACTACAAACTACTCCCCCCATTGCGTGATACGCGGCATGTAGAAGCCCTTCGCAAAGGAGTGGAAAGCGGGGTTATAGATATGGTAACTTCTGACCATTGCCCCCTTGATATAGAATGCAAAGCTAAGGAGTTCGACCTTGCAGAGTTCGGAAGCATAGGTCTTGAGGCTACCTTAGGAATCATGCTAAGACACTTCTCAGTGGAAAAAACTGTGGAGATGCTTACCGCTGCTAAAAAACGTTTCTCCCTACCTGTATCGCCTATTGCAGTAGGCCAGAAAGCAGATATAACCCTCTTTACCGACAAGGGAGAGCGGGTATTTGACAAAGATTTGATCAAATCTTCTTCTAAAAATTGTGCCTTTGTCTCAGAGACAGTCAAAGGAAAAGTCTTGGGCGTGATCTCCCCTAGGGGTCACTGGTTCTCAAGATAAGCTACTCCAACTTCTACAAAAAGTATATATATTATTATTGTTTAACTTCAGGAAAAAAACTCTAACAAAAATTAGAAACACTTCCCTATATGCTCCAAACATATAGGTGCACCAACATTTTACCATTTTCTACCAAAAGATGAAAGGTTTTTCTTTAAACTATTTGGTAAGACCTGCTATTATAGAGCAGGAGAATGGCAAGTCTCCCGCCATTTTCATGCTACATGGTTATGGACAAAACAAAGAAGAATTCTTCTCCATAGCCAATGAACTCCCTCAGGAGTATATTGTAATCTCCCTACAAGCTCCCTACAAGCTATCAGATATTGAGTTTTTTTGGTATGCTATAGAGTTTGGGGCCTCCAAATGGTGCGATATAGTGCAAGCACAAGCCGCACAGCACAAACTCCTAACTTTTTTAGGACAGGCTTGTGATCGGTTCAATATTGATACAGAACAGATCACCCTTATAGGATTTGACCAAGGAGGTATCCTTAGTCTTACATTAGCTCTTTCTTTCCCCGACAAATTCCAAAGAGTTGTGGCTATCAATAGTTATATAGACAAGAAATTATTGAGTTTTAACTATCAAAAGAACAATTTTAAGAAATTGAAAATCTGTCTATTACACGGATATTCCAATGAAATTGTCTCCTTGGATTGGGCAGAAGAAACCATAGAGTTATTCAAGAAGCTACACATCGATTATTCTTATCAGACGTTTGCTTCGGGACATGTGTTCTCAGCCGAGATGTTCTACGCCATGAAGAATTGGATAGAGCAGCAAAAATAAGCGGCTACTGATGTACATGCAACCCACATTCCTTATTGGTCTTGTGCTCCCACCACCAACGGCCTGCACGGAAGTCTTCGCCTTCCTTGACAGCACGTGTACAGGGGGCACAGCCAATACTGGGGTAGCCCTTGTCATGCAATGGGTTATAGGGGATTCCATGACTACGAAGGAAGGATAACACTTGCTCTGTTTTCCAGTGTAGGAGCAAATGCACTTTAATAATTTGGTTACTTTCGTCCCATTCCACCATGGGCATCTGCTCACGATGGGGTGATTGTTCGGCACGGAGTCCTGTGATCCATACTTTATTCCCCTGCAAAGCACGCTTGAGCGGTTCTACCTTGCGGATATGACAACACGCATGTCGCAAGGGAACGGACTGGTAAAAGGCATTGATACCATTGTCCTGTACATACTCCTCTATCGCTTTTGCATCGGGATAGTAAGGGGTAATCTTGGTATGATAATACTCATTGGTAAGCTCCCAAGTAGTATAAGTCTCATAGAAAAGGCGCCCTGTATCTAAGGTAAAGATCTTGACAGGGAAGTGTCCTTTCATGATAAAATCGGTAATCACCTGATCCTCCATACCAAAGCTAGTGGAGAAAACCACCTTATCGGGATAGCGCTCGGTAAGGAGGGTGAGTATTTCTGTCTCTGTAAGAGAGGCCGTTGCGGTGAGCAAAGAATCTATATCAGGATGCATTATTTTTAGGTTTGGAAATGCAAAAATACGAAAAATAATGATTAATGGTTAATGATTAATGATTAATTACTCAAAGAGCTTTTATATATGGTTTTAGATTATATCCAAATAAGTGTAATAGATTGATAATGTGTAGTATATAGATGCTAACTAAGATGATTCTTGATTAGTGTTTATATTTACAAACTCCTTTGATGTATTTTTTGTTGTTTAGTACATTTTTTGTACATTTGCAGAAAATTTTCATGGCTCAATGATACCTTTATTTATAAGTACTCCTGAACTATTATTTGTACTCTTTGTGGCGGTGCTGCTCTTTGGCACCAACAAAATTCCTGAAATCGCCCGTACCTTGGGCAAGGGCATGCGACAACTCAGGGATGCCACCGCCGAGATTAAGGAAGAAATCAACAAAAGCGTAGAGAAATCAGGTATAGATACCTCCCTGATTGATGAAGTAAAACAAGAGGTAGAGAAAGCCAAAGAAGGCTTAGAAGACCCACTAGGAAGTATCAAACGAAACCGATAACACATGGCAAAGACGAGCAAAGAAACCCCCTTGATGAAACAATACAACCAGATTAAGGCAAAGTATCCCGATGCCTTATTGCTCTTCAGGGTAGGCGATTTCTATGAGACATTCAAGGAGGACGCCGTCAAGACCTCACAAGTGTTGGGTATCGTACTGACTTCTCGCAATAATGGCAGTGAGGACACTTCCTTAGCTGGCTTTCCTTATCATGCCCTGAACAATTATCTACCGAAGCTGGTCAAGGCTGGTTACCGCGTGGCTATCTGCGACCAATTAGAAGACCCAAAGCTTACCAAAACCATCGTCAAGCGTGGCGTTACGGAGCTAGTAACCCCTGGGGTTGCCCTCAGTGACGATATACTACAGACGCGTAAGAACAATTTCTTAGCCTCCGTTTGGCTACATACCCCCTTGTGTGGGGTTTCTTTCTTGGACATTTCCACAGGTGAGTACTACTTGGCTGAAGGGGATATCCCTTGTATAGACAAGCTCCTACAGAATTTTCAGCCCAATGAGGTGCTCATTGCCAAAAAACAGCGCAAGGAGATAGAAGATGCCTTTGGAAATAGCTGGCACTACTTCGGTTTGGAAGACTGGGTCTATAAAGAAGATTTTGCCTATGAGGCGCTGACTAAGCAGTTCCAGACCAATTCCCTAAAGGGCTTTGCCGTAGAACAGTTGCGCCAAGGCTGGATCAGTGCTGGGGCTATACTACACTACCTATCCGAGACACAGCACCACCAGCTACAGCATATCACCAGTATTCGCCCTATCATAAACGACGAATATGTATGGATGGACAAGTTCACCATACGAAACTTGGAACTATATGGCGGAGGACAAGCAGGCAGTGTAGGCCTCTTGGAAGTCATTGATAAGACCCTGACCCCTATGGGTAGCCGTATGCTTAGGCGTTGGCTAGCCCTACCACTGACAAACCTTAGCCAGATACAAGAGCGCCACCAAGTGGTACAAGCCTTAGTTGCCCACACCGAACTTAGAGAACAAGTAAGGGATCACCTGTACAAGGTGAGCGATATAGAGCGCTTGCTTTCCAAGATAGCCACAGGAAAAATCACTCCACGAGAGCTTATCTATCTGAAAAACTCCTTACTTGCTGTACTTCCCTTAAGAGCAATTACTCTCCCTGCTGAAGAAGTTGCCCTCAAGAGACTTTTTGAGCGTATCTGTGACCTAGAGGAATTATGTGAGAGAATTGGCCATACCCTTGAAGAGGATGCCCCCGTGAATATCCTAAAAGGCAATACCATCCGAGCGGGCTTCTCGGCTGAGCTGGACGAGCTACGCAACCTCTCCCATTCTGGTAAGGAGTACCTCAATCAGCTATTAGAGAGAGAGATTGCCCAGACCCATATCTCTTCCTTGAAGATAGATAGCAATAATGTCTTTGGTTACTATTTTGAGGTGCGCAATGTCCATAAGGACAAGGTGCCTGCTCACTGGGTACGCAAACAGACCTTGGTGAATGCCGAACGCTACATCAGTGAAGAACTCAAGGAATATGAGGAGAAAATCCTTCATGCTCAGGAGCGTATCGCTTCCTTAGAACAGGAATATTTTGCCTCGCTCATCCAAGAGGTCATCGCCTATATCTCTCCTATACAGCAGACAGCCATTGCCATAGGAGAGATAGACACCCTCTGTGGGTTTGCTCTTTTGGCTACAGAGCGCCAATATACGCTCCCACAGCTGGACGATTCCTTAGTTATCAACCTAAAGGAAGCACGCCATCCTGTGATAGAGCAGCAGCTCCCCCCTACCCAACCCTATATAGCCAATGATATCTATTTGGACAATGAGCGCCAACAGATTATGATGATCACAGGGCCTAACATGAGTGGTAAGTCTGCCCTCCTGAGACAGACTGCCCTAATCGTCCTATTGGCTCAGATAGGTAGTTTTGTCCCTGCCAAGCAAGCACAGATAGGTATTGTAGATAAGATATTCACCCGTGTAGGTGCCAGTGATAATATCTCACAAGGGGAATCTACTTTCATGGTAGAGATGAATGAGGCCGCTCTAATTCTTAATAACCTCTCCCAGCGAAGCCTTATCCTCTTGGACGAGATTGGTCGTGGTACCAGTACCTATGATGGTATCTCTATTGCATGGGCTATAGCCGAGTACCTACATGAGCACCCTACCCATGCCAAGACCCTTTTTGCCACTCACTATCACGAACTCAATGAGATGCAAAACGAGTTTGCCCGTATCAAGAATTTTTCTGTCTCGGTCAAGGAAGTCAAGGGAAGTATTCTCTTTTTGCGCAAGCTCGTGGAGGGCGGTAGCGAACACAGTTTCGGTATTCATGTAGCCAAAATGGCAGGAATGCCCCCCTATGTGATAGAAAAAGCAGAAAAAGTGCTTGAGAAATTGGAGAAAACACATCAGCTAGAAGACAACAAGGAGCAACTCAGTAAAAAGAACAAAGAAGGTATGCAGCTGAGTTTCTTTCAATTGGACGATCCCCTCTTGGAAAGTATCAAGGAACAGCTCATTCATACCGATATAGACAACCTCACCCCGATAGAGGCTCTGATGAAACTCAATAGTATTAAGAAAATGCTCAAAAAATAGTGAGTAATGACTAACGACTAGTGACAAGTGACCAACAAATAATGACAAGTGACCAACGACAAGTGACAAGTGACAAGTGACTAACGACAAGTGACAAGTGACCAATGAATAATGAATAATGACTAACGATTCGAATCAATAGTTAAAATATTATTTGCTAACTTTCTAAGACGCAATAAATTG
>ERZ773035.188-NODE-188-length-52192-cov-7.049581_pt1 | contig 52192 bp, 47 predicted proteins | sample MGYA00511487_ERZ773035 | MGnify/ENA primary metagenome ERZ773035 (study PRJEB29015, sample SAMEA2737985) | human oral metagenome | biome: human oral; feature: human-associated habitat; material: dental | place: China | collected 2024 ... | reverse complement strand
GCCCTTAAAGACACATTCTCCGCTCTCGCGGACTTTCCCTTTGGAGGGGGGGAGGTTTTTACAAATAATTGATTATTAGTTATTTATAAATAGCCTAAAAATAACTTGCGAAACTCAAATTATATAAATTATGATTAAAAATATTTATGAACCGGATAATGAAGATGTACTTTTTTGGTTAGCCCATAATGAAAAATGGCCTGACTCCGATTGGGATCTTTATGTGGTGAATGAGAAGAATGACGATTTGGTTTTCCAGTTAGCTAATGACAAGGCGTGCCCTGAACAAGAATTCTTCCTGCATTGTCTGTATTACTTTGTGGGTGAGGTGTATATCTCAAATGATATGGAAAAGTATCAGGAACGTATAGATAATTTATTTAGCAAGACTGCTCTTTTGCCTTCTGTGGTGCAGTGGAAAGAAAAAGCAGCACTTTTATTGGCAGGAAAGATTACTTTTGATAGCGAGTTTTGGCTAAATTATCTCTTTTATCAAGATATTCAAAAAAGAAATATAGAAGATTTATTATATGAACCTAATTCTGTAGAAAAATTAAGAGAATATGCCTTGCAATTGTATACAAAAGGCTTTTCTAAAGAGGAAATATATCAGATATTCCTTAAATCAGACATCGAATTGCAGAATGATAAAACAGAAGAATCATATATAGATACATTAGAAGATGTAATGGATATGATAGTAGGTTGGTATCCAAGTAGAAATATTGATTTTGAAAATGAAATAAAAGGTTTATGATACTACAAGAAAATGCCTACCTGGAAGTGTATTATGGGATATTCAGAGATATTTTGTATTTTGACGATATTCAAACTGTGAAAATCTGTTTTGGTGTAGCTTTTGACCTTCATTTTGATTTTACTTTCTCCAAGAAGTATAAAAATAAAGAAGAAGCCTTTGCCGAAATAGAATGTTATTTGAGACAAGATAAGGTTTTTAACCTCCCTTTGGATATGGAAAACTTCGATAAAAATACTTCTGCCAAACAATTTATACAAGCTATTATTGACCATCAAGTTCCTTTACCTAAGGGGTATCACTACGAAGGAGATATAGATTATTTGAAAGAAATATTAGAGAAAATATGAACCTACTCACTAAAAATATAAAGCGTAATGGTTATATTGTCGTCATTTGCTATATCATACTGGTTTGTTTCTATAATGTATTCAATTATATAAGGAAACTAGGAATGCCTGAGTTACATTCTTTTTCTTGGGAGGGGATACAAGCCCTTGTAGAAACTTTTGCTATTCCTATAATGCTACTCTTTGAATCGTATAGACATGGTGATTGGGTGCTAAATACCTAGGAAACATGATAGCCTCTACTACTGTTGAAGACTTATTGCCGACCACTGCCCTCTATTTGGAATCCTACTTCGGTGATGCCTTGTAGGTTCTCTACGCCTTTTTCCTTTCCTAAGCTGCGGTCGGCCTGTTCTATGGAGAAAGTATAAGTTCCCTTGGTGGGAAAGATTACCCCTTCCTTATACCATAACTTACTATCCTTAATGGAGGCACCTTCGCCTAACCATTTCCCTTCGGTGGTGGCCATCTCATATTCCAAAGTATCCACTACTACCTGATTGTTGGGAAACTCCATTTTGGTAATAAGAAAGATATTACTATAAGGATAATCATTGTTATTCCTCAACATGATAAAAAGGTTGTGCTTTTGTAGTGTATCAGTCGCCTGATAGCGAAAAGCAATCGCCTTATTAGCTGACCAACCCTGAGGAAGGGTCTCATACTCACTATACTGTATATTTTCTCCACAGCTAACCAAAAGAAGGAAAGCTATTGAGAAAAGAAATATTCTATTCATCGGACTTAGGGGCTGTTTTATTAGGTTTTTTAAATGGTTTTCTTGTACTTTTCTTAAGGTTGGTTACCTGTGGTGCTGCTTTGTCTTGATTTTGAGAGGCATTTATAGCCTTTTGTGGCGCATTATTAAATGGTTTTTTGTTTTCAGGGCGTGGTTTACGTCCTTCTGGAACACCTTTCTTTTCTTTAGCTACAGGTACTGGTTTCTCTTTGGTGTTTTTCTCTGTTTTTTCAGCATTCTGTATCGCTTCTACCTCTGTAGTGGTTGTATTATCAGCCGCAGGTACATTCTTGAGGGGCTGTTTCTTTTTATTTTTGCGCTTTTTCGGTTTTTCATCGAAGCGGGTAAGGCTACCTTCCTGAGCGTTTTCCAAGGGCAGAGCACTTGCGGTCTCATCTTCCTCTTGCATATATTCCTCAAGGCTTGGTACGGGTTGTTTTTGCTTATTAAGCTCTAAGATTTCCTTTACTTGATCTACGGTGAGTTTATGCCAATTGATAAAATCCCCCTCATAGGTGAACCACATCAGGCGCTTGAAGATATCCACTTTCTGACAAGAAGCAATCCCCTTCTCGGTCAGTAGCTTGGTATCGGTACGCGGAAAATCACGCAAAGCCTCAAGGTAACAATCCAATTCGAAATTCAGATCACACTTAAGTTTGCCACATTGTCCAGCCAATTTCTGTGGGTTGAGTGAGAGCTGTTGGTAGCGTGCTGCGGCCGTCGTTACGCTGCGGAACTCGGTGAGCCAAGTGGAACAACTTATCTCTCGCCCGCTGGAGCCAATACCTCCGAGACGTGCCGCCTCTTGGCGGTAACCTATCTGGCGCATCTCAATACGAGTGGAAAACTCCTTGGCCATATCCTTAATCAGCTGGCGGAAATCCACACGCCCTTCGGCGGTATAGTAAAAGGTAGCTTTGGAACCATCGCCCTGATACTCTACATCGGAGATCTTCATCTCCAAGCCCAAGGCAATAGCCAACTCACGTGAGCGCTTTTGTAGTGCCTCCTCCTTAGCCCGATGTTCTTTCCAAATCTCTATATCACGCTCTGTTGCCTTGCGGTAGATTTTGGGCAGGGTGGGTGACTGGTCATCTACCTTTTTCTTTTTCATCTGGATACGTACCAGTTCCCCTGTAAGAGAAACGGTACCTATGTCATGCCCTGAGATAGTTTCGGTGGCTACCATATCGCCTATCTGCAAAGGGAGCTTATGTACATTTCGGAAAAATTCCTTACGGCTGTTTTTAAAGCGTACTTCTACACAGTCAAAAGCCTCCTGTCCCGCAGGCAGAGGAATATCAGAAAGCCAGTCATAGACGGATAGCTTTACACTTCCGTAGTTATACGCTATTTTATTATGTGAAGGTTCGTCGTTGTAAATCATTGGTTGAAAGTAATACTTTTCTAAGAGGGCAAAAATACGCAAAAAAGTCAAGAATAAAAAGTTAAATATACACCTTGTTGCTTTACAGAATATTTTTTAGCCACATAGATAAAATTTTTCAAGGAAAAGCTGTATATTTGCACACATTTTTAACAAAACAATTTAGAAGCAAATGGGAAGAGCATTTGAATTTAGAAAAGCCCGCAAATTCAAGCGTTGGGCTGCAATGGCAAAAACATTTACCCGCATAGGAAAGGATATCGTAATGGCAGTTAAAGAGGGTGGCCCTCACCCTGAGACTAATGCCCGCCTACGTGCTATTATGCAGAATGCAAAGGCGGCCAACATGCCTAAGGAAAACGTAGAACGTGCTATCAAACGCGCTACAGAAAAGGATACCGCTAACTATAAGGAAATCCTTTTTGAAGGCTATGCACCCCATGGGATTGCGATCCTTATAGAAACAGCTACGGACAATAACAATCGTACCGTAGCCAATATCCGTAGCTATTTTAACAAATGCAATGGCACGCTGGGCACTTCAGGTTCGGTGGAATTTATGTTTGACCACACTTGTAACTTCCGTATCAATGCAGAGGGGATAGACCCAGAGGAGCTAGAATTAGAGATGATAGATTTCGGAGCTGAAGAAGTCTTTGTAGATGAAGATGGGATTCTTATCTATGCGCCTTTTGAGAGTTTTGGAGCCATTCAGAAGGAATTGGAAAGCCGCCATATAGAGATCTTATCCTCTGGTTTTGAGCGTATTCCACAAGTAACTAAGGAACTCAGCCCAGAAGAGCAAGCCGATGTAGAGAAACTCCTTGAAAAAATAGAAGAAGACGACGACGTCCAGAATGTGTACCACACCATGAAAGAAAGTGAGGAGTAATATACAAAAAGAGCTGTCCAAAAGACAGCTCTTTTTGTATTAAAGCAATATAAGTTAGGTTATATCCGTTATGGGTGCTTGCTGACCTTGTGGAAGGATTTTGTTACAATGAACTCCTATCATTTTAGGTACAAACCGATGATCATAAGGGCAAGGGTAACAAAGAGACTTACAAGCCATTTGATAAGGTTAAATTTGACTTGATATATTTCTTTTCTGAGATCTTCCTTCATCAGAAACATGTCTTTTCGTATGAGGTATAAATCGTCCTTAACCTCGGATTTATAGCGTGCTATATCTTCTTTATTAACGAATGTAGCAGCCTTAGTATCTACTTCTTTTTTTACATTTTCAGTTACAGAAGTAGCTATATAAGAAGTAAGTGCTTCAGCGGTTTCTTGGTTGAGCTTCTTACTTAATAGCTGGTATAATTGTGTTACAGTGATAGTCATTCTGTTTGTTTTATTGCTTGCGCAAAAATACGAAAAATATTTTAAAACTCTCGCTTTTGAGGGGCTTTTTTATAGTCTATCATATTTAGAATACGGAATAGATAAGGCAAGGGACGCTTTCTTATTTGCTTTTTTAAGGGCTAATTGCCATTAGCCCCTACACCTGCTCACGCTAATTTTTCGCAAACCATTTCTGTTTGACTATAAAAACTTCCTCATCTCTAAAAGGATTTTTTTAAGGCCAAGGGTAATTATCTATACTAACACAGCTTTTCGTCAAAAAACAAAAAAATAAACTTTACTTATTAAGAAATTACCACTATTTTTTGGTATGTTCTAAAAAATGATGTAAATTTGCGGTGTCTTATCACAATAAGCCGAAAAGTCCTATTTTTTGAAACGAATAACTACCCAAGAAATCAATCGCTTAGCGCTTCCTGCTATCGTCTCAGGGGTGATAGAACCTGTTATCTCCCTTACCGATACGGTAATGGCAGGGCATATCGCCCTTAATACCAAGGAGGTACTGGGAGCGGTAGGGGTCGTTACCTCCTTTCTTTCGGCGCTATTATGGATTTTCATTCAGTCCAGTAGGGCGATCACCAGTCAGGTGGCTTATGCCTACGGGCAAGGACGGCTGTCACAGGTCAAAGGCTTGGTGGCTCAAATCCTTCTTTTAAGCCTGGGTATCTCCTTATTTTCTTCTATTTTTTCCTTTGCCTGTAGTGAATTTATTTTAGAACGTTTTTATGATGCAGAGGGGACATTTTTAGACTATTGTTTGGATTATTTTCACATTCGCGTATGGGGATTCCCTTTTACGCTGCTCACCCTTACCATACATAGTATCTTTAGAGGCTTTCAGAACACCTCTTGGAGTATGTACATCAGTATCTTGGGAGGTGTTATTAATCTGGTATTCAACTATATATTTGTATATATTTTCCACTGGGACATCAAGGGGCTGGCTTGGGCGAGTCTTTTGGCACAAGGAACTATGTTTGTCGTCTCGGTGGTTGTTATGTATAGGTGGACACCCTTCAAATTCTTTTGGGTCAATGGATTACACCCCAAGTTCATGGAGAGTATTCGTATGAGTGCCGACTTACTCATACGTTCGTCACTGCTACAGGCTGTACTCTATTTTTCTTTCTCAAGGGCGTCGCTTTTGGGGGCTAATGGAGACCATACCATTGTAGCTACTCATACGCTACTGAATCAGGTATGGAGCTTTTCCACCTTTCTTTTTGATGGTTATTGCAATGCAGGGGGACTACTCTCGGGCAGGCTCTATAGTACGCACCAATACCAAACTATTAGAAAACTGGTAAGGCAACTCTTTTATGTCGTTTTGGGAATAGGCAGTGGTATTGCTCTTACATATCTGCTTTTGTATTATTGGATAGGTACTTTGATGACTAAAAATGACGATATAGCTTTGCTTTTCTACAAAAATTTTTGGATTGTGGTACTGATGCAGCCTATTACGGCAGTTACTTTTCTATTTTCGGGTATCTATAAGGGTATGGGCTTTACTCGAATACTTCGCAATGCCTTCATTATTGCCACTATCTTAGGATTTTTCCCCGCCTTCTATCTAACCCAAAATATACTGGAATGGGGCTTATCGGGGATATGGGTAGCCTTTTTCGTTTGGATGGTATTTAGGGGCGGTACCCTCTTTATTCACTACTTAAGTTTCTTCTATAATAGATCTATGTGGCCAAGTATTTAATAATATTTTTTTTAGAATAAAAAAATATTTGTATCTTTGTAGGGATTTTTGCAAAATATATAATTACCTGATTTTGAAGAGAATACCTATAAAAGAAATAAATTGACTGGCCTTTCCTGCCCTTGTCTCTGGCATTATAGAACCTATCATCTCCCTTACTGATACTATAATGGCCGGACATATAAAAGAGAACACAAAGGATATACTAGGAGCGGTAGGTATAGTTTCCTCCTTTATCACGGCCTTGGTATGGATTTTCATTCAAGGGAGCAAAGCCATTTCGGCACAGATTTCTTATGCTTATGGGCAAAATCGGCTTCAACAGATGCGAGGATTGGTAGCTCAAGTGCTCTCTTTGTCCTTAGTGATCTCGGTTGGTTGTGCGCTGATTACGTATCTCTTTACCGATTTTGTATTGAAGGATTTGTACAAAGCAGATAAAGGGCTTTTGGAGAATGGTCTTATCTATTTTCGTATCCGTGTATGGGGATTACCCTTGACCTTTTTAACCTTGGCCATACACAACATCTTTAGAGGCTTGCAGAACACCTCCTGGGCTATGTATACAGGAATTTTGAGTGGGGTTACGAACTTGGTTTTAGATTATCTGTTTGTTTTTGTCTTTGACTGGAATATTCGCGGATTGGCCTGGGCGAGTCTTTTGGCACAAGCCATCATGCTGGCCACTTCGGTATATCTGTTATATACAAAAACGCCTTTTCGCTTTCAGCGCACCAAGAGATGGCACCCCGATTTCATGAAAAATACCCGTATGAGTTTAGACCTATTCTTGCGTTCGCTGATGATGCAAGCCACTCTGTATTTCTCTTACTATGCTGCGACAAGGCTAGGAGGAGGTAAGGAAAGTACCATTGTGGCTACTCATACAGTTCTGAACCAAGTGTGGCTGTTTTCCGTATTTCTTTTTGATGGTTTTTGTTCGGCAGGAGGGGTGCTTTCAGGCAGACTCTATAGCAGTGAGCAGTTTGCCTCTATTCGGTATATGATACGGGATTTGTTCTTTATCGTAACGGGGATAGGTTTGGGAATTGCTTTGGTATATTTCACCCTCTACATTCAAATCGGGGAATGGCTCACCAAGGATGCCGATATCCGTAGGCTCTTCTACCAGACATTTTGGATTGTGGTACTGATGCAGCCGATCAATGCGGTAGCTTTTCTTTTTGATGGGTTCTATAAGGGGTTGGGTTTTACCAAAACCCTGCGTAATGCCTTTTTGATAGCCACTTTTTTAGGCTTTTTTCCCATCTATTACTTTGTAGAATACGCCTATCACTGGGGGCTTATGGGGATCTGGATAGCACTACTGATATGGATGATTTTCCGTGGAGGTATTCTCATTATCCACTATAAGACCTTCTTTGTTACTCATAAAAGCTCGTTCTTTAGGATCAGATAAAAATTAAAACACATGAAAAATATAGCTATACTTATGGGGGGCTACTCCTCCGAAGCGGATGTCTCCCTCAAGAGTGCTGCCACTGTGGTGGAGTGCTTGGACAAAAACAAATACCGCCCCTACCCTATCCTTATTGCTAAGGATCGCTGGGTCTATACCGATGCGCAGGGGCAGGAGTTTCCTATAGATAAGAATGATTTTTCCCTTACTCTTGCTGGTGAGAAGATCACCTTTGCCTGTGCTTTCAACGCCATTCATGGCACCCCAGGGGAGGACGGCCACTTGCAGGCTTATTTCTCCTTTGTCGGAGTTCCTATCACTGGTTGTAGTATGTATGCTTCCGCACTGACCTTCAACAAGCGCGATATGCTCTCGGTGCTAAAACCCTATGGAATTGCTCGTGCCAAGGCCTATTACCTGAACCGTGGTGATCACTTCTCCACTCGTGAAATTATCAAGTCTGTAGGCTTACCCTGTTTTGTCAAGGCCAATCGCTCAGGCAGTAGCATAGGTGTTTTCAAGGCATATAACGAAAAAGATATAGATGAGGCTATAGAAAAGGCCTTTGAGGTGGATAATGAAGTCATCATTGAGGAATTTCTCAAGGGAACGGAAGTCTCTGTAGGGGTGATTACCTACCGTGGTAAAAAGCGGGTGCTCCCTATCACCGAGATTGTCTCCGAGAATGATTTCTTTGACCACGAGGCCAAGTATGAGGGCAAATCGCAAGAGATTACTCCCGCGCGCTTGAGCGAAGAGGAACGCAAGAGAGTAGAGGAAGTCGCCCTAAGGGTGTATAACCTCTTGCAAATGAAAGGCTTTAGCCGTAGCGAATACATCTTAGTCAATGGGCAGCCACATCTGCTAGAGATGAACACTACCCCTGGGCTTACCAAAGCCAGTATTCTCCCACAACAAGCCAAAGCGGCAGGTATCACCCTAGCCAACCTCTTTGATAATGCGATTGAAGAAGCGATTAATAATGACTAATGATTAGTGATTAGTGATTAGTGAATAGTGAAGAATGAATAGTAACTGATGACTGACAACTGATGACTGATAACTGACAATGAGTAAAAAAAGAAAAGCCAATAGAGCTAAGAAGATAGGGTTGCCCCCTGGGAGCTTGGTGTATTTCGGAGAGAAGGAAAAACTCTTGGATATAGATGTGATTTCCTACTCCGATACGGCTGTCCATGAACAAAAAGTAGGTAGTGCCCAAGAGGCGCTGTCCCTTATCAAGGACAACCAAATCACTTGGATTAATATCAATGGACTGAATAACATAGAGGAGATACGCAAAATAGGGAACTATACCCAGCTGAACAACCTACTCCTGGAGGACGTACTCGATACCCAACACCGCCCCAAAGTGGAACTGCTGGACGAACATCTGCTGGTGATTATCAAGATGCTCTACTACCAAAATGGTGAGCTCATCGCTGAGCACTTGGCACTGCTGCTGGGGGAAAACTACCTCTTCTCCTTCCAAGAATCGGAAGGAGGTGATGTCTTTGATCCTATCCGCAAACTTCTACAAGCCCCAGAGAGCCTATTGAGGAAATCCTCCGCGGACTATTTGCTTTTTGCGCTTTTGGATAGTATTGTGGATAACTACTTGGCTATAGTGGATCGGATGAGTGATGCGATAGAGAGTATAGAGGATGAGATCATCGCTCACCCACGAGAGGATATGATTTCGGAAATACAAATGCTGAAAAAGAAAGCTACCTTCCTACAGAAATCCATCACTCCAGCTCGTGAGGTTATCAGCCGTATAGAGCGAAACAACCACTCCCTCATTCAGGGAAATTGTAAGCCCTATTTCAGGGATTTGCACGACCATATCGTACAAATAGCCGAAACGCTCGCCTCCTATAGGGATATCCTCTGGGGACTTACAGACACCTATATGGGAGCTATGAGTAACCGAATGAATAACATCATGCGGCTTTTGACACTCATCTCTACCATATTTATCCCGCTGACCTTTATTGTAGGGGTGTATGGCATGAATTTTGAACATATGCCAGAGCTGCACTACAAGTGGGCATATCCTGCCTGTTGGGGGGTGATGCTACTGATTACCATAGGAATGATTATCTATTTCAGAAGGAAAAAGTGGCTGTAGATAGTGACTAGTGACCAATGACTAGTGACTAATGACTAATGACTAATGACTAATGACTAGTGACTAATGACTAATGACTAGTGACTAATGACTCATTCAAAACTTAAAACTTAAAACTCAAAACTTAAAACTCAAAAGTCCATGAGTCGTACTTTTTACATTAAAAATCCTGAGGCACCTAAGGTGATGAGTACTCAGGAGCTATTAGACCTCGTAGGAGGTAATTTTAGACAATTTGCCGTTAGAGATAATGACGAAGACCTCGATGAGATTATGCAAATGCCCTTAAACGAATTTGGCTATATGCTATTGGGACAGGAAGGCATCAGCGGGCGAGGCTTTGAGTGTAGCTATTCAGCGGATGAGCATACTTACAATGTACGTGTCTTTACCCCTAGCACCTCTACCGACTGGCATGGAGCACTCTCCTTTATAGAGAAATTGGCCACTACCTTTGGCGTTTCGGTGACCGATGAGGAAGGAGAGACCTATGAGGGTAACAATATCACCTATGATTTTCGCCATGACATAGCCTTTGGTATCGCATCTATGGAGAAAGGCGATGAGGGTTACTTTATCTTTGGCGCTATGCGTCCCATCTGCTTTTCAGATGAAGATATAGACCGAATCCTCGCAGCGGAGGATAAGATAAAGGCTTTTGATGACTTTATTGCGGCACAGCGCCAGTATGAAGACCTCTATATAGCTAACCCTATTTTTGCGCAAAATGACCAAGATGAGATTATCGGCATTTACGCGCTAACGAAGACCGTCCATAGCGTTCTTCCTTATAAATATCCTCCGTTTATAGACATTACCAAGTACAACCTCTCCCAAGAAGACATCAAGGAGTGGCGTGTACATTTTGCCGATTATGATGAGCGCCTTTCTGACGAGGAGCAGTTTCCTACCATAGGCGAGATGGACTATCAGACTTTCTTAGAGCGCCTACCTGAGGAGAAAATCCAAAAGCTGGACGGGCACTATATGTGTCTCTGCTTAGAGACTAAAGCCGAAATAGAAGCCCTATTGGGAAAGAAAACAAGTCTTTGGGGTAAAATAAAGAAGCTGTTTTAAGATAAAAAGACCTTTGTAAGTCATTGACTTACAAAGGTCTTTTTTAGATATATGAGAGATATGAGATTAAGTGTTTAAGGAAGGTCTATATGTTCTGAAGGTGTGTAGGGTCCCTCATCACGCTTTCTCTGAGTCTCCACATCATTTATATACACTTCTTCCAAATTAAAGTAATAGCCACAAAAGTACTCCTTACCATATTGTATATTTTTTCTATATCCATAGAAGCCTAATATATCTATTTTGTAAGATTTGGTTCTGTTTCTCAGATAGAATGTTTCCTTTTCTCTTGTAAAGAAATCAAAAGGTTCAACAATGGATACTCTAACGGTTTTACCATTATGAAAATCCACATCCATAGGGTAATAACGCTGCTCTTTTCCATTTACTTCTTTATAGAAATAAATAGCTTCCTTATCAATCTGTGTTCCTTTAAAAAAGAAGGCATAATCGGCCGATTCCTTTTTGATATCTACAGAAAATACATAAAAAGGATCAGGGCACCGACGAACTCTTTCCCTTCTGTTAGGTTCCTTTTCTTCTTTATCTTCTTTTTTTTCCTTTTGCTCTTCTTTGCTACAAAAGGAAAAAAGAAGGCAAGTGGCTATCAAAAAATAAAAATACTTTTTCATGATTGGTGATTTTAATGGTTAAAGCATTTTTTGCATTATCATTGTATCAGTCTAAAAATATCCCTTCAGAGCTCCCCATTCGTTGTGTTTCATGCTTCACATCATTTATATATACTTCATCTAATTCAAAGTAATATCCACAACTATATTCCTTACCAAATTGCACCAATTTCGTAGTGCCATAAATACCCAAGAGATCCATTTTGTAGGATTTTTCTTTGTTTCTTAGATAAAATGTTTCCTTTTCTCCTGTAAAGAACTCAAGAGGTTCAACCGCATCTATTCTAATATTTTTGTCTTGATAAAAATCTATTCTCAAAGGCAGATTGCTTCGCAGCTCTTTTCCATTGCTTTTTTTGAAAAAATAGATAGATTCTTTATCTATCTGATCCACATCTTTAAGAAACAAGGCATAATCGGCTGATTCCTCTTTAACAAATATAGAAAAAATATAGGGAGGATTAGAACATAAAGGCATTCTTCCTCTTGTATCAAGATCTTTTCCTTTTCCTTTTTCTTCCTTTGAACAGAAAGTAAAAAGAAAACAAACAGCTATTAGAAGATAAAAATACTTTTTCATGGTTAATATATTTTATTGGTTGTTTTGTATAACTTACATTGTTAAAAAAAATTATTTTTCACCTTGCAAAGATAATACAAAATAACTAATAAAACAACTATTTTTTAAAAAAATATTTTGATAAGTTGTCAACCCCGAAATTTACACCTTGTTTTTGTAATAAATACTCATTTTTGAACCTATATAAATAGACCTTAAAAAAAACTTACAAATATTTTTATTCTTATTTATAGATGGTGATTATACAAAAAATTAATCCTAAATCATTGACCATTACACATTAATTTCGTATTTTTGCGGTTCTATATATACTAACTTGATAAAAACATTTTCAAATGAAAGATAATAATCATAAGAAAAACACGGATGCCCTTGACTATCACGAGTTCCCGCAACCAGGGAAGATAGCCGTGGTACCTACTAAGAAACACGCCTCCCAGTATGACCTCTCTTTGGCCTACTCTCCTGGAGTGGCAGAGCCTTGCTTGGCGATTGAAGAAAACAAAAACGATGCTTACCGATATACCAACAAAGGAAACCTCGTGGCGGTGATCTCCAATGGTACTGCCGTTCTTGGCTTGGGTAACATAGGTGCTGATGCGGCTAAACCTGTGATGGAGGGTAAGGGCTTGCTCTTTAAGATCTTTGCCGATATTGATGTATTTGACATAGAGGTCAATACCACTGATGTAGATGCCTTTGTCAATACGGTCAAGGCCATTGCGCCTACTTTCGGAGGAATCAACTTGGAAGACATCAAGTCGCCTGAGGCTTTCGAAATCGAGCGTCGATTGAAGGAAGAATTGGACATTCCTGTGATGCACGATGACCAACATGGTACGGCCATTATCTCAGCCGCAGCACTTAAGAACGCTTTGGAAATTGTCGGCAAGGATATTCGCCAGATAAAGATGGTTGTCAATGGTGCAGGAGCTGCTGCTATTTCTTGTACCCGCCTGTATATTGCCTTGGGGGCTGACCCTAAAAATATCGTGATGTGCGACAGCAAGGGAGTCATTCGCAAGGACAATCCTAACTTGGACTACCTCAAGGCCGAGTTTGCCACCGACCGTGACCTACACACTCTTGAAGAAGCCATGAAAGATGCCGATGTCTTTATCGGTCTTTCCAAAGGAAATGTAGTAAGCCCAGAGATGCTCCTTAGCATGGCCAAAGACCCTATCGTTTTTGCTATGGCCAACCCTACCCCTGAGATTGCTTATGACTTGGCTACTCAAACCCGTTCGGACATCATCATGGCCACAGGCCGCTCTGATACCCCTAACCAAGTGAATAACGTGCTTGGGTTCCCCTTTATCTTCCGTGGTGCCTTGGATGTACGCGCTACCAAGATCAATGAAGAAATGAAATTGGCCGCGGTACACGCCTTGGCCGAGTTGGCCAAGAAAACCGTACCAGACCAAGTGAATCTGGTATACGGAGGTGCCAATCTTAGCTTTGGCAAGGAATACATTATTCCTAAGCCTTTTGACCCACGCCTTATCTACGAAGTGCCGCCCGCTATTGCCAAAGCCGCTATAGAGACAGGTGTCGCACAGAAACCCATCACCGACTGGGACGCTTACCGCGAACAGCTTATGGACAGGCTTGGCGGTAGCAACCGAGAAATCCGTGTGCTTCAGGAGCGTGCCCGCCAAAATCCTAAGCGAGTGGTATTCCCCGAAGCTGACCTTACGGATGTACTTAAGGCCGCCCAAAGGGTATACCAAGAAGGTATTGCTATTCCCGTACTGCTCGGCCCTAAGGATATTATCCAAAGCAAAATGGAAGAGCTCGGCTTTGAAGCCAACTTGCAGATCATAGATCCTAAAAGCCCAGAAGAGAGAGAACGTCGTCACCGCTTTGCCGACATCTACTGGAAGAAGCGTGAGCGCAAGGGCATCACTCAGATCAATGCCCGCCGCCTGATGCGTGAGCGCAACTACTTCGGTGCTATGCTGGTGAATACCGGTGAGGCCGATGCGATGATTACAGGTTACTCTCGCTCCTACCCACAGACCATTCGTCCTATCTTGGACTTGGTTGAGAAAGAAGAAGGCTTCCAGCGTATTGCAGCCACTAGTATCCTTATCACCAAGCGAGGCCCCTTGTTCCTTTCCGATACTACGATGAACCCTAATCCATCTTCGGAAGACTTGACTGCTATCACTTTGGCGGTAGCCGAGAAAGCGAAGATGTTCGGTTTAGACCCTGCTATTGCCCTACTTTCTTACTCTAACTTTGGTTCTGCTCCTTCGGAAAGTACCAAAAAGCTCAGCAAGACCGTCTCCTACCTACACAAGAACTATCCAGAGCTTATTGTAGATGGAGAGGTACAGGTGGATGTAGCCCTTAACCCAGAGAAAATGGCAGCCATGTTCCCCTTCTCCAAGCTCAATGGCAAGGCCGCCAATGTGCTTATATTCCCTAACTTGGAGTCGGCTAATATCACCTATAAGATCATGAAAGAATCTGAAGGAATCAGCTCCATAGGGCCTATCATCTTAGGACTCTCCAAGCCTATACACATCACCCTGATAAACGCCAGCGTAGATGAAATGGTAAATCTTACTACCTTCGCTGTAGTAGATGCCCAAGAGAGAGAAAGAAGGAAATAACGACAGCGTAATAATAAAAAAAGCAGCCCTTGGGCTGCTTTTTTTATTATATAGTCACATTACTCCACTACTTTGACAGGAGTACCATTATCTACATTGATCTGTCCGCTGGTAATCACCTGGTCGCCTGCGGCAAGACCGCTGAGGATCTCTACTTTGTCGCCAAAGTTACGACCACTCTTTACAGTAACCAATTCTGCCATAGGCACCTGCTCACCTTTGTCGTTTTTTCCCTCTACGATCTTAAAGATTTTGTTTTGGCTTACACTTCCTACAAAGGCACTATGAGGCACTACCAAGGCAGTAGCTGACTGGCTTTGTCCAGCAAACTGAGCAGTGGCATACATACCAGCGCGAAGCTTTTTGTCCTTATTGGAAACCAATATCTCCACTGGGAACTTAAGGGCGCCGTCAGACTTGGGAGCTATGAAAACAATTTTACCCTCTATCGTCTCGGACTCTGTACTAGGCTTTACTGTTACCTTATCCCCCACACGTAGGCGGCTTACTTGGGCTTCATCTACAGTGATTTTGAGCTTGAGGTTGTCTATATTCACCACATTGAAGAGGGCTTGTCCTGCCCCTACCATGGCGCCTTCTTCCACTAGCTTGCTGCTTACAATTCCGCTGATCTTGCTCTTTACAGCAGTGTCTCCAGAGACGATAGCTGCGGAGTTATAGTTGGCTTGGGCATTGCTAAGCTGTAGGCGTACTTGTTCCAATTGCTGGGCGGTAACCCCCCCTGTCTGGTAAGCACTCTCAAAGCGCTTGAGGTCAGCCTTAGCAGTTTCCAATACAGCCTTAGCGTTCTCCAACTGTACATTGGTACGGTCGGCTTTGGTGCGGGCAAGTACCTGTCCTTCATGAACAAAGTCACCTTCCTTTACATAAATCTGTACGATTTGTCCCCCCATTTCAGAGGAAACATTTAGGTCTTGTGCTGCTACGAAAGTTCCATTGGCAGAGAAGAGGTCGGATACATTCTCTTGAGCTACCTTAGCGGCACGTACGGCTACTTGTGCCTCCTGCTGAGCCACGATGGCCACTTCCTCGGCATTCTTCTGTTTGTTAGCATGTAAGCGATATGCTAAACCTCCCCCTAAAGCGAGTATCACAACAGCGATAAGTATTTTTTTCATTGTTTCTTAATTTTATACGTTATGAAGCTATCTTTCTTGATAAGGTCTTTTATATTCTTATTCAGGGCGCAAAGGTAAAACAAAAAACTTAATAAACAAAAAAAGTTTCCAACTTTTTTTGGTGATGCGTAAGAAATAATTTGTACCTTTGTTTTAGCTAACTGACATACAATGAAGACACTTTATCTTATTACCGTTATAATAGTTATGGCATTGGGAGTGGTACATTCCGCATTGAGTTTTAAGAAGTTTGAGCATTTTTCTGCTGACGCTTTCTGGTTTTTTAGTGCAGGGTTGGCACTTATCTTTGCAGGAATAGCCAACTTGATGCACTACCAATTGCAACTGCCTCTTAGTTTCCATTATTGTGCTGTTATAAATATACTTTTAGCGGCTTTTACGGTGCTACTAGCCGTAAAAACACACCTACCTACAGCGCTATTAGTCGCTATTTTTTCGGTAATAATGACCTTTTTGATGTTTTTATAGTCAATCATATTTAGAATATGAATAAAATACGAATAAATAAGGCAAGGAGTTCATTCCTAATTCGCTCTCTTTCAAGGGCTAATTGCCATTAGCCCCTACAACTGCTCATGCTAATTTTTCGCAAACCATTTCTGTTTGACTATAAATATAATGCCAATCAATTGTAGAAAGACAATTGTAGACTCCTATTCGTTAAGACGCAATAAATTGCGTCTCTACGGAAGACTACGCTCATCAGAAGTTGTCTTAGCCAACGTATGTTTAGCCGAGGAAGAAGTAAAACAATTCACTAAATAATATATCAACATTATGACCTCAGACGAATTTGCCAAAAACTTTTACCTTGAAAAGTTAGCGTTTTTAAAGTCTTGCTTTCAGGCACAACCCGAACAGCCTTCGGCTGTAAATGTCAAAATAAAAGAAATGGCACTGACAGCGCATCAAACAGAAAAACTTAAGGAAGTAATTGATATTCTGTTAGATGATGTGTTTTACACGATCCTATTAGGCTTAGATGGTGAAAGCCCCATAGGCAACACACAACAGGTTTATAAGATATATGACCAAGATGATAATCTTATTTCCGATTGTGGAGAATTGGAAGCCAGTGCTTATGAATACTTTCATGAGGGTAAATACGAAAAAGAAAGCCATTAAGTTTTAGAGAAAAATTTACATTAGGCAATTTTTGCTTCATCAAGTAAAAAATATCTGACTTCATTATAGGATGTGCGAAAATTGTCGTATCTTTGTCTTATGAATTAGGTTTCAGCAGCCTCGACTACTGACCGTTAATTACTTAATAATGAAAACATTTCTAAGTATTATTGCTATCCTTGTTGCTCTTACGAGCTGTCAGAAGGACGACACTCCCAAAGTATCCCCTCCCTCCAAGAACCTCAACACCCTAATAGGTTATTGGCTGCGAGAGAATACCTCTTCATGTGGAGAAGAGGAGGCGCTGCTTTTTACTGAGACACAGATAGGTTGGGTACCTCTGCAAGAAAAGACTTGCCTATTAGCCTATCCAAAAATTATTGAATACACTTACAGCCTTAAAGAAGAAGGGAAACTTGTGGTGGCTGAACAATCTGCTTCTTGGGAATATTCCTTTGAGAACGGACATCTCCTATTAAAGAAAGATTCCACTGTCAACTCCTACTCCTATAAGCGCATCACAGCCAATGAGTATCATAGGTTTATCAGCGAACATCAGAAACGCCCCTAATCCTTAGCCCTTTAACCCATGATTTCCGTTTATAAACTAAAACCTAAATTCCAGCAGCTATTGCACCCTCTATTGGTATGGCTACACCAAAGAGGGGTTACTGCCAATGAGATTACCATAGTGGCTATTGTGTTTTCCTTAGGAATCGGTGTGCTCTTTTGGGAGGCTTCTGAGGTACCACTCTTCTTTTTGGCGCTACCCATAGGGCTCTTGATTCGCATGATTCTCAATGCCCTTGACGGCATGATGGCGCGTGAATTTGGGCAAAGCTCTCGCTTAGGAGAGGTGCTCAATGAGATGGGCGATGTGGTTTCCGATGTGTTTATTTTCTTTCCTTTGCTTAAGTATCACCCTGAAAGCCTTTACTTAGTGGTGGCCTTTATTTTATTGAGCATACTCAATGAGTTTGCTGGCGTCATGGGCAAGGTATTAGGAGGGGAAAGGCGCTACGAGGGACCTATGGGCAAGAGCGATCGTGCGCTATTGGTGGGTATCTATGGGCTACTGGCCTACTTTGGAGTAGGAATAGCGGCTTATTCTAAGGTGATTTTCGCCATTGTCATTGCCCTATTGCTCTTGAGTACTTTTATTCGTCTTAAAAAGGGACTCTATGCCACACGATAACAAATATGCCGATGTACCACTGCGTATCAGGAGTTGGGGGGTGATTATCTGTGTTTTTGCCGCTGCTATTTCGCACCCTTACGCGATGTACCTCTTTTCCCTATGGGTGAGTTTTCAAGCCCTTACCGAACTGGGGCGTCTTTTTGCCTTCGATGCTACCTATTGGCGTATGGCCATTCCCCTATTACAAGGCATACTCCTTGTGAGCTGTCCTTCTTATCCCACTTATATGGTAGGAGCTGGCGTCTTGGTCGGCGTCAGCCTTATCCTAAGTCTCTGCTTAAGGCAAATCCCCTTAGGCCTCCCCCTTTCCTTGCTGATTGTCTTGGTAGCCTATCCGCACCTGACTTTCTTACGTATGGAACCTCAAGGGGTGCTGTGGATCCTCTTTTTGGTAGTTGTTACCGAACTCAATGACATCTTCCAATACCTCACGGGTAAGTGCTTGGGTAAGCGGAAGATCCTGCCCAAGGTGAGCCCTAATAAAACCGTAGAAGGTTTTGCAGGAGGGCTACTACTTACCCCACTCTTGAGTATGGGCTTAGGCAAATTGTTAGGGCTACCTACTGCACTACCTACTTTGGCCTTAGTGGGGCTAGCTCTTAGTTTTTTTGGTTTCTGGGGTGATGTAAGTTTTTCCTACCTCAAGCGGCGTGCAGGCGTAAAGGACACAAGTAGCCTTATCCCTGGACACGGAGGTCTCTTAGACCGTATAGACAGCCTATTGTACAACTGTATTTGGTTTTACTTATGGATACGATAAAACCTTTCCACAACTGTCTGCTCCTCTCAGGCGGAGGTACCCGCTTTGCCTTATACAACGGAATGTATGCTGCCCTACATGCCTTGGGCAAAACCCCTGACTTACTCATCGCCTCATGCGGAGGCGCCTTTGCCGCCTTGGTAATTAATGCGTTTGCTACGGACAAGGAGCGAAAAGCCTATTTGCAATCGGAAGAATTTTACGAGTTTATCAAAAGCCTGTCCCTTACTCCTTATAGCAAGCTACACCGCTTGGGCATTTTAGCTTTGCAAAAGCGGTATGACAAGCGCCGTGCTCCCTTTATCGAAGATGTATATCAGCGCTATTTAGTGGCTATGCGGGAAGAGCTTTCTTACTTATTGCCCTCTTTGGCACAGGTGTCTTTTTCAGCTACTTTGCCTACCATTGTCATAGGAGCAAAGATGCTCTTTGCCCCCCATGAGTGTGGCAAGCCGAGAGGTGAGCGGAAGCTATACCAAGAAGTGCTCATGACTGACCCCATGACCGCCCAGAGGATAAACCTCTCGGCTATAAAGCATACTGAAGCCAACTATACCCATTCGGCCATAGCGGCTGACATACTTATCGAGACAGAAATGCCTATGCTCACAGCTGCGCGAATTTCTATATCGGATATGTTCTATGTAGCACCTGTGGCTTACAAAGGTGTCTATTATGCAGGCGGGGCTATTGACCTTGTCCCTATGGAGCTGGCAAGTGCTCTTTCAACAAACGTTATTGCCGAAGAGAAACAAGCCTACTCCCCTACCGAAGAGGCCTTGGTGCGTGCTGTTCTTGGCTTTAGCGGCAATGAGCGGTTAGCTTCTGTGGCCTCTTATCCTGCCCAATGGATAGATACACGTGGGGCAACAACGGCACTAAAAGGTTATTACTCAGAAAAATATATCAACTGGAAGCAACTAAGCATTGGCATTCGCTTTCCAAAAGATTACCCCACTTACCGCCAGCAGATAGACCAGCAATGGGACTATGGCTACCAAACTATACTTAACACCTTTAGACCATGAATGTATTTATCATAGGAGGTACCTCTGGGATCGGCTATGCCTTAGCGGACTTCTATCAGCGAGAAGGCAACCGAGTAGGGGTATCTGGCAGAGATCTCAAGAGACTCTCTAATGAATCACGCTTTGAGAAGTTTCAAGCCGATGTTATAGACAAGGAACTGTTAGATAGTGTCATACGCCAATTTGTAGGCACAGATAGGCTCTCATTGCTCATCAACTGTGCAGGCCACTACGCCGAAGATGTAGCAGGAGAGATTACCTATGAGGAGGCTGTGGCAATGTTACAAACCAACATCATAGGTGCTATCAATACCGTAGAGATAGGGAGAGAACTCATGAGAGATAGCGGCGGGCAGATCGTTCTACTGGCTTCTATATCAGGGATTTTGGATTATCCTGAATCGAGCCTATACACCAAGACCAAGCGCAGTGTCTTACAAATAGCGGATGCTTATAGGCGCGCCTTGCGCCCCTTGGGTATCTGTATAACCAGCATTGCACCAGGGTATGTAGCCACTCAAAAGCTACACGATCTGAACCAAAACGACCTCTCTAAGAAACCCTTTGTGGTAAGTGAAGCACAAGCCGTAGCGGAAATCAGCCGTGCTATTGCCCAGAAGAAGCCCCTACACCTATTCCCCAAGCGAATGAAGTGGCTTATGCAGCTACTTTCGTTGCTGCCCAAGCCCTTGTTATCGCTACTTATGTACAAAAAAGCCAAGTGGATGCAAGCAACTGCTAATTCTTGAGTTAGAAATTAGGTTTTTAAGAAATAATTTTCTACTTTTGTCGCATAAATCTATTATCCCATGAATACAGGTTTTTTCAAAAGTCATGAAGGGGAAGAGTTATTCTTCTACGAATGGAATTACAAAGCAGGGCAAAAGACCCTTATTGTAATCCATAGAGGACATGAGTATGGCGAGCGCTTGCAGGAGTTTGCCACGCACCCCTTGTTTGCCTCTTACAATATCTTTGCTTTTGACATGCGCGGACATGGACACACCAAGGCCGCAGTATCGCCTGCTTTCATGGACTCGGTACGGGATTTGGACACCTTTGCCAAGTTCCTTGAGCAGCGCTATGGGGTACGCGAGGAAGATATCTTTGTGGTAGCCAACAGTATTGGAGGAGTCATCGTATCGGCTTGGGTGCATGATTTTGCCCCACGTATTGCAGGTATGGCTCTTTTGGCGCCTGCCTTTGAAATAAACCTTATTGTCCCTTTGGCCAAGCAAGCCATTGAACTGATGCTAAAGGTCAATCCTAAGCTCATTGTAAAGAGCTATGTGAAATCCAAGATGCTCACACGTGACCCTGAGCAACAGCGTGCTTACGATACTGACCGCTTTATCACCCGCTCTATCAATGGCAAACTCCTTATTGATCTTGCCAACGCAGGCAAGCGATTGGTGGAAGATGCCGCAGCTATCACCACTCCTACCCTACTGCTCTCGGCAGAGAAAGACTTTGTGGTGATTAACCGCCAACAGAAACAATTCTATGTAAATCTTTCTTCTGAGACAAAAGAGTTTATCACCTTGGAAGGCTTTCACCATGGCATCCTCTTTGAGCAAGGCAGGGAAGAAGTGTATAAAATCCTACAACGCTTTATCCAAAAAGCTTTCTCAACGCCTTTGCCTGCCCCTACGCTTGCCCCTGACCTCTTTACCCAAAAAGAGTTTGAGACTATGCAATACGAGCTTATCCCCAGCGGAGAAAGACGAAACTACCGATTTGAGAAATGGGCATTGGGTAAGTTTGGGCACTTGAGCGGAGGTATGACCGTTGGTCTTACTCACGGATTTGACTCTGGTGCTTCTATGGATTACGTATATAAGAATACGCCCCAAGGCAAATGGGGGGTAGGTCGCTGGATGGACAAGCGCTATCTGAATGCCATAGGTTGGCGTGGGGTGCGTATCCGCAAGGGGCACCTATTACAACAAGTAGAAAAAGCCATACAAGCCCTACAAGCACAAGGACGGAAGGTAAAAATATTGGATATCGCCGGTGGGGTGGGCAACTACCTCTTTGACATCAAGGAGCGCCATCCTGAAGTAGAGATCGTCATCAATGAATTCCTACCTACCAATATACAAAAGGGCGAACAGATCATCAAAGAACGTGGCTATCAGCATATACGCTTTACCAATTACAGCTGTTTTGAGGCAGACACCTACCGCAAACTGGATTATACGCCCAATATCACTATTATCTCAGGTATTTTTGAGCTTTTTGGCGACAATGCCTTGGCTGCTGAGGCGATCAAAGGGGTAGTTTCTATCTCGGACAATGGTTATATCGTCTATACAGGGCAGCCATGGCACCCGCAGCTCAAGACTATCGCCTTTGTACTGAAGAGTCACCAAGAGAAAGACTGGGTGATGCGTCGCCGTAGCCAACGAGAATTGGACGGGCTTTTCGCTCTGCAAGGGGTAAAGAAAGAAAGCATGCTGATTGATGATTTTGGTATCTTTACCGTTAGCTTAGCAGGGGTGAAGAAATAATTATTTGAGGAAATATGAAAATAATTTATGCCTTTATAATAGCACTTATCCTCTCTGTATTCGCTTTTTTTCTTGCTATTAGAATCACTGATAGTACAGGAGCGGGACTCTTTTTATTGGGAATGCTACCTGTAACCTTTTTTATCATCTTTACATATACAAAACTATTAGATATTTTTCATGTAAGAAAGTTTGTATATGTAGCCTTATATACTTTTATAGCTTGCTATGTAATGGTTTTTATGACCACTTTCGGTTTAGGTTCAGATGGTAAGTGGGGCGTTGGGTATGCTCTTTTGGATTCTCTTCATGTAATGATGGATGTTTATTTGCTTATTTGCAATATAGCTATTACACTTATTTACAGCACTTTGTTTGTACTTTTTAGCCGCCTTTCAAGAAAGAAAGATAAGTAATTGTATACATAGGCGTAAGCTACGAAGAAGAAAGCCATACAAACTAATCAAACCTAATGCTACAACGATAGAAATAACGTACAGGCTTTCCCCACTGTCAAACTAATACTCAAAATTTTTTCTCCATAAGTACCTCGCCCCTATATATCTTTTGATAATGAAGAAGTTGTTCCCCTTTGTAATAGCCTATATAGTAGGCGCGTTCCTCTTGGTGCGACTCGGCGTCCTGCTGACTTACCTCATCATAGAGATAAGTAGGGTGATCTGTAACCTGTTTGTGTAGGTCAGAGCAGCTAAGGAAATAACGCTGTACAATATTGTCCTTATACAAATAGAGTTTTTGCCCATTCATGGGAATTTCAGCAAAGACCCTTTCTTGCTCAACGGGGGTAATGGACATTTTAGGTTCAAAAGAAGGCTCAGCATCGAAGACGTATTGAGGATCAATGTGTATTTCTGAGCTTTTTATTTTGAACACTTTACGCTCCCAACTATTCCCTAATAAGAAATACTGAAAACCGTCCTTTTCTCCACAATACTCATAAGTAAATAGGGATTGTAGCGCAAAGGCTTCAGTGGCTTTTCGCTCTTCTGGCAATTTTTTGCAAGAGAATAAGGCTAACAAAGAGGCTAATAAGGTCATTTTTCCACAGAATAAACTTGTTTTTAAGGCAATGTAACTCATTTAATTGGTTTTCTAAAAGTAATTCCATAAAACTTGTTATTCCAGAACAATTCTGTTTTCTTTTCAGTCACTGACGCTGGGATACATTGTTCTATGGCGTTCAAATCAACCGTTTTGCCTTCGAAATAGGATTTAGAGAAGACACTTTTCTTGTACTGGGTCTCCACAAAGTCGGCTGTCTCATCAGCGATAAGCAACTTGCTACCAGGTTTGGCAACTCGGAGCATTTCGCTCATAGCAAGGGCTTTATCGTTGAAAAAATTGATACCTCCGATGTGAAAAACAATATCAAAAGTATTATCAGCAAAAGGCAATTCCTCTGCGGGACATTGTACAAGGGTAAGGTTTGTTTTCTTCTGCCACTGCTTCTTACATCTTTTGAGCATTCCCATCGAGATATCAGCCCCTACAAGGTTTATTGTTTTCAAATCAATCCCTTGGGGTAGATAACGCAAGTCCGCTCCTGTACCTATGGAAACATAAAGCACCGAAATAGCATTCTTCCATTCCAAGCGACTCATCAATTCCGTACGTAGGTGGTCTATGGCGTTTCCATACTTAAGTTTTCCTATCCATTTTTCTCCAAAATCATAAAAGAAAGACATCCAATCGTACATTTTCATATACTTTTGATTATCTCCACTGACAAAATGGTCATTCATACAGCACAAAATACCTTTTTCTTGTTTTACATCTTTTATGTTTATATCAGATCTTAATATTTGGGATATATCTTTCATTGTATTTATATTATTGAATTATCTTTTCTTAATCAAAATATCTCCTTCACAAAGCCAAATGGGTTCATTTTCTATCTTTAACTCCTCCCACCATTGTTTTTCTTCTGTTTCAGCATCATCTACAAGACGAAAATTAGAAAAATCTGTACGAGGAGGTGGCAATACTATAATCTTCTCTATAGCTACGGGTTCCAAATGATAAGTATCTGAAAGTTTTTTGAGAAACAATAGCTGTTCTAAATCCTTTTTATAGCTTACAAGTGCTTGTTTCTCTTCTTGCAAAAGAGAAACTTCTTTAAGCTGATGAATTGTTTTGTGAAGTTCGTCTTCTATGAGTTGTTTTGCTGTTTTCATTATTACAATCCGTATTTAGTCCAGCCCCCATGGTGCCATTGGCATTCGTCTATTCGCCACTCGCCATCTTTTCTGATGATAAGAAAGCGAAACTGACAATTATGTCTGTCTTGGGTGTAGAGGTATATTTTATTCTTGGTCACTGTCTCAGTATCGATAATTTGATGATCACCATAGGTACCGCCTTTATCTAAAGAATAACTAATTCCTTCAGGACGATAGCCCGCACGACGCTTATCAGTACAATACTTTTGGAAGAGGGCTTTACATTTCTCCCTTATCAAAAGATCACCCTCTTGGGTATCATCATTCTTGGTAGCAAAGGCCTCCCACTGGGTCATTGCCGCAAAGAAATCTAAGAGTAATTGCTTTACTATAGGCAGATCATCGCTAGGGGGTGCCGTTGGTTTCTTCTTTCCTGCCGTGCGTTGGGCTTGTTCAAAGGCTTTTATCTGCTCGGCAGTGAATGGTTTGTCGAGGTAGAAATTCACCTTGTTGTAATGTGCTACTGCCATGAGTCCCTCGAAAGTAACCCATGTTCTCTTTAGCGAAAGAGACTTTAAGCGTGGTACTTGTAGGACAATTTTTAGTGTCTCATCAGTTACGGGGCAACCGTCCAGTGAGATATGGTCAATAGGTTTGTTGGCAAAGTACTCAAAGCCTTCGCCTGTAACTTGCTTATTATCTTCTAAGAAAAGGAGTTTTAGTTTGGGTAAAGTCGCTAAGCACTGTAGTGCTTCATCGGTAATATCGGTATTGATAAATCCCATATTGACCAAGGACTTTACTTGTACAATTTGTGCGACCATCTCGTCGGTTAGGGCGACATCTTTGTAATGATGTCCCTTGCAAAAGCGCTCTTTAGTTACTTCCTTAAGAGCCGCTTCTAAAGTAATAGGGTATTTGTATGCGGCCATAGTTTATTTTATTTCTTCACCTAATTTATTAATCTCAAATTGTTTATCCCCTATCTGTACCCACGCTTTACCATTCTCAAAGAGAGCCCCATCGTCATAAATAAAAGGGAGGACAGTTTCGTTTTTGTCATTGATATAGCCATATTTAGCGCCTTTCTTTACCAAGGCAAGTCCCTCGGTAAAATAAGAGGCATCGTCATAGAGAAAAGGAATGATTTGTTCGCCTTTTAGGTTGATAAAACCCCATTTGCCGTCTTTCTTTACGGCTACATAATCTTTATGAAAGTAGGTAGTATCTTCATAGATAAACGGAATCACCTCTTCTCCTTTCTCATTGATAAAGCCCCATTTGCCATTCAACAAGGCAGCAGCAGGGCGGTGGTTATAGAAGTCATTGTCATCTATAAGGTCGTATTTTACGGGAGTAATCTCCTTGCCAGAGGTATCTATCAATCCGTATTGCGCACCTATTCTCACCATTGCTACGCCTTGAAAGAAGTCATAGACAATATCGTACTTTATAGGGGTAATAAGGGTTCTCTTCTCATTGATGTAGCCCCATTTGTCACCTTGCCTTACACAAGCAAAGCCCTTGTGAAAATCGGTTATTTCATCATATTTCTCTTGCTTGTTTGTATTCATTGTTCTAATTATTAGTTCCAACTATCGCCATTGTAATCTTTGGCGTACCTATCAATTTCTTTTCTCAAGCATTCATATTCTTCCTTACTATATGGCATATATGTTACTTTAATATCTCCACGAATTGTACAACTATATACACCTCTTATGTTTCCGAGGGCTACTCTTCTTATTTTCCGCATATTCACTTTCTTAAATTTGTAACTGCTGCCTATATACAAATAGTGTTCTTCAAAAAAATAACGAGGAGGTACCCCTACTCTCTTTCTAATTCGCTCTACTCGATTGAAATCATCCTTTGATAGTTTGCTTATTTTCTCAGCCCATAACTGATTCATTACTTTATTACTTTTAACAGTCAATATCAAACCTACTATCAAAAATAGAGTTCCAATTACTGCTAAAGATAAAAATTCATTGGAATCTATTGCTATTCTCACCATCATAAAGAGAAAAACTACATAGAAAAAGATAACAACCTTCATCTCATTATTGTGTTGCCATTTAAGGATTTTTTGTAATTCTTCGATATAGTCAAAACGTATATCGGGCAACTGGTCATAAGAAAAATTAGGAGACAATTCACTTTTTGTCTTTTTGTAAATAGAATAGACTTTCCAAATGATTAGAGATGTTATTAATAATAAAAATCCATTAGCACCTAAAAAAATGGTAAAATCCGACATAGTGTTTCATTTTTTCTATTTTTCTAACTCCTTTTTGTGTGCCGAAATCTGTCCTTCAAAGTCTATTTCTTTTCCCAAAAGATGCCTATAATAGCTTGTGAGTATCATAGCCGACATATCATCGGGGTGCTTAACACCTTCATCCGAAAAGAACTTCACAAGCTCAGGGTTCCCACTGCGAATCCACTCATTGCGAATACCCATACCTGTTCCAAAGTAGGTTTCTATTAGAAATTCGCTCTCGGTAAGGGTCTTTGCTTTTTCTTTATCCTCTTTCTTGAGGATATGATCTAACATTTGGATACATTCTGTTAGGTTTTTAGGTTTTTCTTTCTTCATATTCATATTTTTTATTTGTCCAAAAGCAGCAAAACTAATGGCACACATACAAAAAGTAATGAGGTATTTCATATAATTACTAAATATTAATCCGTTGTTGAGGCTACAATCCCTATATACCAATCCTGATAAGGGTTATAGAGCGTCCAAAAGAAGCTCCCCCACCATTCTTTGCCTATATCAAAGTAATTAGAGCTATCCGTACTCCACATATAGACTTCTATTTGAGAAATATCAGTAAAGAGGGTTTGGCAAAAATCTAAAAAAAACTTACCTTCTTCAAAAATAGTTTTACCACACATAAACGAATGAGGAGGATCTAAAAAGGCATACACAAAACCTATTTTCCCCTTATCTTCTTGATCAATAGTGAGCGCATTTTCAATCACTTCTTTTTCATTGTAGTAGAAATATAGGTCGTAGCCTTTAGTTTTAGGGTTAAGTAAATTATAACTGAGTATTTTTACCCTCCCGCTTACCTCTTCGTACTGCCAGCCCATAAAGTCTTGTAGAGAAATCTCCTTACCAGAATCTTTAAGAACGTTAAAATCGTAGTCCATCGTAAAAAGTTTGCTACGATTCATTTTAAATTTAGCCGCTATACGGTCAAGACGCGTATTTGCTTCTTCTGCTACCGAAATAAGAGTCTGCTGGGCTACTGCCAAATGCTTCTGATAAGGTGTATCTTCCTGCTCCGTATTCAACTGAAAGATACGAAAGTCTATAATACCGCCTTCCCGCTCGTAGGCTTTATACTTCTCTATAAACTTAGGTATTTCTATAGTTGTCATTTGTTGATATTAACTAATTAATATTGTAATTGTTATAATTGGGAATGCAATGTGTTCGCAATTAGGCAATTTTTATTTATACATCAAAATAAGTAAATACAAACTTTGGGGAATGTTCAAATAAAGGATAATCACCTACTATAAGCCCTATACATTTATTCTTATCATCATATACACAAGCTTCTACCACAAGTTTATTCATTTTTTTGTCTTTATACAAGGTCAGTTCACGTAGTTTATTCACTTCCTTATCTATATCTTCTATAGGAAACAGGTGTAAGACGTTTTTGTCTTCTACAAAATCAAGTGTCTCATTGATTTCTTCTAAAAACGCTCCTGAAACACCAAACTTTTCACCTAATACTTGGGCATTTTGCAATTTATAAGCATTTAAAAAATCGGTAAGGGCTTGGTAAATTTCTGTTTTAAGGGCTTGTGTAATTTCCATATAGTGTTATTTAATCTTTGCTATATCATTTTTATAACTTACCAAAGTACGGATAGGCACAAGCTACAAGCTCGCGTCAGTCTAGGGCATAACATATAAGCCGGAATTTCGTAATAGGAAAACAAACTATTTTCAAATGCACAAATATACCACTTTTTTGTATATTTGCCCAATTAAAATAAGTAATTGCAATGTCTTATCTGAAAGATCTTTCTAAAAAGCCCTCCTCTTCCCTCTCTACAAGCACTCAGAATACTTATTCTGACCCAAGAGAGAAAACCATTCTTGTTCTATCAAAAATCATTCGTATTTCAGGCTATGTTGCTTTAGTTTCTTTCCCTATCTTTCTGATAGAAATGTATATACTTAAGCAAATTCCTTATAGCCTTCCTATCCTTTTTCTCTCTTTCTTTCTCTTCTGTATGCTATCATTTACTTGCTATCTGCTCAGAAGAGAGGTAGCAAAGGCTGCGCGTTGTAAAGCTGAAAAAGAAGCTATTATAGTTCCTAAAGAATTTACCATCTTTGCTTACCAAGAAAAGATAAACTTCTGGGATTGGCTGCTTCGTTCTATCCATATAGCATTTACTCTATTTATGTTCTATATCTCTCTGAAATCAGATTTTCTAAGTATAGATTGGTGGAAAGGAATGGGAATTGTAGTGTTCTCTATAATTATTTTCTTTTATAACCTTCACAAAGAGCCCCTACTCTTTACTCAATTACATTGTTATGAAGATCTGATGGAGGTACTCCCTAAGGAAGGAAAAGCTATCTATCTAAAAACAGAAGATATAAAAGGAGGACGTTTCTACTTAAAGGGAAGAAAAAACTATATTAAACATTTCGGCATACAATTCCAAATCCGTGATTCTCTTGTAAATATAGATATACCCCTATCGGCAGATGATTATTTCCTTTTGAAAAAATATTTCAAACAATATTCTGTACCCTTATTTGACAATGTACAAAACAATAACATTTTCAAGGAACATTATTACTACTAATTATGTACTCCATCACATAAACGGAATACCAATAGTTGTTTTACTGCCAGAAAGGCCTCTCCTTGTGACCATGTTTGCGCATATTGTCTAAGTCGTTCTGCTCCTTCGTCCCAGAGTTCGTTGTTCAGCAGACACTCTACTACACAATCCTCTCCGACACGTGCTACATAGCACTTGAGTGATTGTACACGTACTTCTGTTGTGAAGTATTGAGGCAAGAGATCCGCAAGTAAGTCATAAAAATCCCGCTTGGCAGGAGGCGTTTGCCACTTTCCTAACAAATACTGATTACCAAGCGTGGTGTGCCAATGTATATCTCCCAGATAAATATCGCAGTTCTTATTATGATAGCCGCTCAAGCTATCAATAATCGTCTGAAAAGTTGTAGAAAGATAGTTTTCTATAAGTGAAAGCACCTTTTCCTGTTCGGTATCTCCGAATCCTGCTATATTATCCACGATTCCTTGAGGAAAATAGCCATCTTCTAAATAAGTGCCTATGTGTAGCTCTATGAGACTTTCGTTCATTTCAGGGGTAGGGATCACCTCCAGCTCTATACGCATTTTTTCTCCCATCCAAATGGTACGGGTAGGGATATCAGGGTCTGCTTTATACCCTTGTTCTATAATCTTTTGAGAGAGTTGCTCAAGGATTTGCTCTTCTATATGAGTGGTAAGACGCATGGTTAATGATTAATGATTAATGGTTAATGATTAATGGTTAATGATTTCTGTAAATATAATGCAAGTGGGTTTGTCTACACTGATATGCTGTGAGGTATCGGTAAGGGTGCCTGTGGTAGCATTTCGCTGGAAGACCTGTATCTTATTATTATCTCGGCAAGCGACCAAAAGATATTTACCATTGGGGGTTATTGCAAAATTGCGAGGGTGAATACCTGTGAGTTGGTAACCTACTTTCTTTAGCGTACCCCGCTTAGGATCAATGGCAAAAATAGAGATACCATCTTTTTTCAGACGGTGCGAGGTATAAAGAAAACGCCCATCGGGACTGATATGTATATCTGCACTTCCTCCCCCTTGGCCTTCATCGGCCATTAGGCGTTGGACTTCCTTTATCTTCCCCTTGTGATAGCTTAGCACCACACACTCTCCGCCCAATTCGTTAATGAGGTAGGCAAAACGTCCGTCCTTGCTAAAGGTAAGGTGACGAGGGCCTTGTCCATCGCTAACCTGATAAGCTATCTGTTGGTCTGTAAGCACCACAGCTCCTTGGGGAGCTTCCTGATTATAGCGAAAGCGATATATATGATCATTGCCCAAATCGGTAGCTAATACATATTTCCCATCAGGGGTAGGGATCATACAATGGACATGAGCCACACGCTCTGGAGTCCGCCCCTCAAAGGCTATATACTGTATCTCGGCCTGTAACTTACCTGCTGCATCTAATAGGAAAACACCGATGTCGCCCCCTGTGTAATTGGCTGTTATGGCATATTTACTATCTGCAATGATATGGCAAGGGTCAGTACCTGCTTGTGTAGGGTGAAAGATAGGCTGAGTGGGTAGCTTATCTTGGCCTACCTCAAAGGAATAAGCCCCTTGCCGGCCATCGTTATACTCACTTACCGCATAGAGATGTTTGCCATTGGGGGCTAAGGCTATAAAAGAAGGATTAGCGGCGGCGGTACTACCTAGCAGTACTGAAGTTCCCTGTTGCTGATCAAAGCTATAGGTATAAATGCCCTTAGAATTACCCCCTTCTGTATAAGTGCCTACATACATTGTAAGGCTATTGGAGGGAGCTGATTGTGCAAAAGTATGCAAACCAACTAATGCACAAAATAAAGATAAAAGTGTTTGTAATCTTTTCATATGTGTTTTGGGGTTTAAAAAAGTTATTTTATTTTCCAAGAAAAAACAAATTCTTTTGCTACAAGCTGTAACAAAAGAATTTAGTTTTTAGTAGCTTCCATTATTCAATAGGGGTAGTAGGAAGTTTTACCTCTCCTGGATCTTTCCAAAGGCCGTCCTTAATAGCGCGTTTCTTAGCTGCTTCTGCACGCTTTTCACTATCAGGGTGAGAGCTCATCATCTTTTGGAAGCGACTTTGGGTTTCCCCGCCAGAGAGTAAGGCTAATTTCTTGAAAGCGGTATATACCCCTACTACATTGTAACCATGCTTCTTCATGAAGTTATAAGAGTACTCATCAGCTTGGGATTCTTGCTTTTTGCTGTGCTTGGCATCGAGCATGGCTTCGGCCATTTCCCCTAATTGGCTTTCGCTCAAGGTCTTTACCGTATTGGAAGCGGCTGCGCCTGCTTCTTGTAGGGCGGCTCTGGTATAGGCTGCCTTAATGGCATCCTTCGTATCCTCATTCTTTACGTGGCCAATTTCGTGACCAATGATTGCCAAAAGCTCATCGTCAGTCATCAAGTCCATAAGGGAGGAGAAAACGCGTACACTACCGTCGGCACAGGCAAAGGCGTTGATATCGGTTACCAAGTACACCTTGTAGTTGAGGGTCATGCCATCTTCGTTTTTGTGCTTGCCGAAAAGACGATTAAGTCGCTTAGTATAATGACTTTTTGCATCCGCCACTTTATTATGGGTATCCATCCACTCTACAGATTCTTTGGATAGCTTTTGAGCATCCTCATTGCTAAAGGAAAGTGCTTGTACGCCTTTGGTAGCGGCACTGGCCATCTTTCCAATATTAATCTGTGCTTGCGCAGTAGCTACCGCTACCATACACAAGACTGTCAAAATTGTTTTTTTCATATAAATCTCTTTATAATTACCGAGTGCAAATATAAGGGATTTAATTGTTAATTGTTGATTATCAACTGTTAATATTTAATACCAACAATGATTAATGACCAATGACTAATCCTTTATAGTATTAGTCATTGGTCACTAATCATTGGTCACTAATTGTTATATCTCGTGTTCTGCTTTGATTTCCCTATGTTCGTAGTCGGCGATCATCAAGCGATCATAGTCAGGCTTGGTACCTTTTCCGAAACGCTTACCTATGTTGTCAAAGATTAGATATACCAGTGGCACAATAATCAAAGTCAAGAACAGAGAGGAGATTAGCCCTCCGATAATTACAATCGCTAAGGCATTATTAACCTCAGCTCCTGAGCCAGAGGCTATAGCCAAAGGTATCATCCCTGCCACCATGGCAATGGTGGTCATTAGGATCGGACGGAAACGTGCATGGTTGGCTTGTATCAGTGCCGTTACCGTATCTTCTCCTTCCTCCTTGCGGTGGTTGGCGAAATCCACAATCATAATCGCATTCTTAGCCACCAAACCGATGAGCATGATGATCCCCAAGAGGGTGAAAACATTAAGCGACATATTGGCCATGGCCAAGGCAATCAAAGCTCCAATAAAGGAAAGAGGAATAGAGAACAAAACCACAAACGGACGAGAAAAACTGTTATAGAGCACTACCATTACCATGTACACCAATAAGATTGCGGCAAAAAGGGATACAAATATTGTTCCGAACCCTTCGTCCTGCATCTCTTGATCTCCAGAGAAGACGAACTGTACATTGGCGGGTTTCTGCAAGGTTTCTAACTTGGTTTTCCACTCAGAAACAATAGTACCTGTAGGACGTCCTACGGATTGGGCTTGTACGGTTACTGAAGGCGACTTGTCATAACGCTCTAACTGGGTAGGCCCTGAGGCATAGAATACATCGGCAAATTGGGAGAGCTTGACTTGTTGTCCTGCATTGTTGATAAAAATCATATTCTCTATATTCTCTATAGACTGGCGGTTGCCTTCCTCAAATAGGATATTGATATCATATTCGGAGTCTCCTGTGCGGAACTTATTATCATCATTTCCGTTGAAGGCTACACGCATGGTCGTTCCCACTGTAGCAATATTAAGACCCAGCATGGCCATCTTATCACGGTTCAGCTGTACATTGATCTCAGGGTTCCCTGCCTCTGAGGAAAGCTTTATTTCAGTAGCTCCTGGTATCGTCTTGAGTAGTTCAGCGGTTTTCACGGCATATTCTTGAGCCACCTTAACATCGTCGGAGGTAACTACCAAGGCAATAGGTGCCTGCTCTGCCCCCATCATGCCAACAGGTACAGTCTTTACTTTGGCATCAACCAAGTATTGACTCAATTCTCGCTTGAGCTTAGCGGCAATTACCGTAGTGGATTCGCTACGTTCTTTCTTATCCACAAGAGTAATCTGTATTTCAGACTTATACGCAGTAGCCCGAGTGGAACCCATACCACTGGTAGACTGTCCTACTGTGGTAATCATACGCTCTACCAAAGGCTTATTGGTGCCCGATACCTTGAGGTTACGCAAATAGTTCTCTGCCTTTTGGGTAATAAAGTTGGTCTGTTCCAAAGAGGCATCTTTGTTCAGCTCAAACTGTATTAGGAACTTACCCCTATCCATATTAGGCATAAAGTCTGTTCCTATATAGCCTGTAGGAATGAGCGAACAAGAACCTGCAAAGAGGAAGAATACCAAAATGAATGTTTTCCATTTGTGCTTGAACGACCATACCAATAGGTCAGAGAAAAGGTGAGTCATACGCTTGATAAAGCCCTCAAAACCAATAGAGATCTTGCCCATAAGTGATTTAGGATCAGGATGCTCCAACTTTCCAAAACGAGAGTAAAGCCAAGGCACTATAGTAAAGGACATCAGCAAAGAGAGTGCTGTAGCAATAGCCACAGTAAGACAGAACTCTTTTACGATATTGACCACTATACTATTTCCTATAGAAATCGGTACGAATACCACCACAATCACCATAGTAATAGCCATAACGGTAAGGACAATTTCCTTAGACCCATCATAGGCAGCACGTACCTTGTTCTTTCCCATCTCCATATGGCGGTGTATGTTCTCCAAGACCACGATGGCGTCATCCACCAAGATACCAACCACCAGAGAGAGTGCCACCAAGCTCATCAGGTTCAGTGTAAAGCCAAAGAAGTACATACCAATAAAGGCTGCGATGAGCGAGGTCGGGATAGAGACCATGACAATGAGTGCGTTGCGCAAGCTGTGGAGGAAGAAGAACATCACCACGGCTACGAGTACAATCGCCAATACAAGGTCAAACATCACCGAATTAGCCGCATGTAGGGTAAATTCGCTGGTATCCTCTGCCAACTGTAACTTTACATTTTGATTGACATATGTTTTTTCTATCTGTGCCATTTTCTTGCGCACCAACTCACTTACCGATACGGCGTTGGCATCGGTCTGCTTGAGCACTTGCAACAAGAGCGTGTTTTCTTGGTTGATACGCGCGATTTTCTCAGCATCCTCTTCGGTATCTTGTACATCAGCTACATCGGAAAGGCGGATTTCGATACCATTTTGGGAAACTAATGGAAGGTTACGCAGCTGTTCTACATCCTGAATCTTACCCAAGACACGGATGGAGGTACTATTCTCACGTGTTTTGAGCTTACCGGCAGGGATTTCTATATTGGAAGCTGCAATAAGCTGTTGTACCTGAGCGATCGTAAGGCCATAGCCTTCGAGCTTTTGAGCATCCACATTCACACGAATTTCCCTCTTACGTCCGCCAATGATATTGACCTGTGCCACCCCTGGTACACGAGAGAGTTCAGGCTGTATCTTTTTATCCACTAGGTCATAAAGCTCCTGTGAGGAAAGATTGGAGGTAACCCCAAGGGAGATGATCGGCAAGTCCGAAAGGGAAAACTTGGAGAGAGAAGGTTCTTTAACATCGGTAGGGAGCTTAGAACGAATAGCGTTGATCTTACGCTGAGCCTCATTGAGCGTATTGTCCACATTGGCATCGTTGGTTAGCTGGACAACCACCACAGAGAGTGACTCATAGGAGTAAGATTGTATTTTTTTGATATTCTCCAAGGAAGATACCGCATCCTCGATTTTCTTGGTTACGGTACTCTCAATTTCTGAAGGAGATGCTCCTGCATATATAGTGGAAATGGTTACTACATTGACCTCGAACTTAGGAATGAGTTCGTAGTTTAGGAGCTTATAAGAATATAACCCTCCTAGGAGAAATAAGGAGAGCATCACAATTAGGACACTGGGTCGCTTGATAGAGAGTTTGATTATATCCATCGCAAGTAATTTCTAAATCGGGGGCAAAGGTAAAGCAAAAAAACTAAATAAACAAAAAAAGTTTCCATGTTTTTTACCAAGGAATGATAGCGTTATAGAGATATAGGGATACAGAGTTGCTAAAACTCTATATCCCTATATATATTACCTTAACTATTAACTATTTACTCAAAAGAAACCAACTTTTCTCTCCATTCTTAACACTACGTAGATCGTAATAGTAATCATAAGTAGTGGCATCTATTTGATAAGGACTGTTATTGACCACCTCGTCGATAATAGGAGTGAGGTAGGGGAAGTATTGCGAAAATCCGCTGGCGAAGTTCGGGTCTTTTAAGAAGATCTCTATCTGATCAGGATGACCTGCTACCCCCACAAAATCAGCCTCATAATCCGAGGTATAGTCAGTATAATTACCATTATTAGGATTGACATTTCTCAGGCTCAAGGTTATACCAGTGGAAGTTCCCCCATCATTTCCCTTGATAAGTTCTCTAAAGGAAAAAAAGGTATTTAGGGAGTAGTTTCTCCACTTGCCACGGCGTACCTGATTGTCCAAGTCCCTATGAATATCTATATAGCTTTGGGAGGTATAGTATTCTCCTACCCTTATCCAACGAGAAGAAGTCGTAGAGAAAGTGATAGGACAAGGTACTAAGGCTGTGGAGATAGCACCATCGGGCGTTGTCAAGGCCGTCTTATCTTCATTGAAATAAAGTTCGTCGAAGGTAACTCCCTTAATATCAGTAGGTTCATAGAGCTTAATTCCTTTTTCGGTAAGAGAGAAGGCACGTTGTAGCGTCTGTCCTTCATAGCTAAAGACCAATTGGCGATAACTAGGGAAGTGTGTGAGTTTCACCTCAGTGCCTTGGATAGTGATAGGAGAGAGTCCCTTGCCCTTAAGCACTTGAGTATTCTCGCGGAGCTTAGTAAGGAAAGCCTCCCTATCGCTGGTGAGTTTGGTGAGGGTCATTAGGTTATTGGAGGTACGCCCTCGGAGGGTAAGCACCCCGTTTTCTTCTTTGAGGAAGATAAACTCAATATCTCCTCCTCTAGCATTGGTAAATACTGGAGAGACGAATCGGAAATGGTCTAAGACACTATTGAAAGTATCAAAACTCAAGGTAGGCCCCTCGGTATTGGAATAGGTATAGTAAGATTCTTCCTCGGCATTGGTAGGTCTTACCTCGGAAGAGGCCTTTACCTTACCATCTTTGAGTTTCAAGACAAAGGAGTAGCCTCCTATACTGCGTGGTGCCACGGGGAATCCCCCGAAGCTACGGCTTACCCCCGGATAATAGGAAAGCAACCAATAGCCATCATAGCTTTCTATGATCTTTTTATAAGTATCAAGCGTGGTGGAAGTACGGTCACTAGCCTCCTTTTTGAATATGGCTTCTTCCTTATATTCACAAGCCGAAAGGAGTGCAAAGGCTAAAAATAGAGTAATATATCTTTTCATTTTTTTAATTATTAGTTAGATCAGAAAAATCTTTCCGAGGGACCACCTGCCCACTCAAGGTACGTCCTGCCACATAAGGATAGCGTTCGCGAATCTTATTGCGCAAGACATCCAAGTTGATATTCCAAGTGGTGGTGAGGTAGCGGCGGATCATTTTCATCTTCTGCTCAAGCTTCTCTTTACCTGTATATTGCTCTGTAGAGCGGATTTTGGCATTGCCCAATTCCAATTGTTCTTCCCATACACGAGCCGAGTCATAGGAAGCCACTGAGGCACCATTGTTATAGTTAGTAAAACTACGCTTCCAAGCTGTATAGAGGGCATCGTCGAAACCATCTCCATTAGTATCCAAAGTAGTATCCTCGGTAGCACAACCACAATCCTGTGTGGCATTGAAGTAGGTGATATAGCGAGAGATCATCTCCACGAAGTCCTCATCAGAATCCTTACTTCCGTAAGCGCTGATAAAGCCCGCCTTGAGGTAATCGGTACCTGTCCAGCTATTAGCCCAGCTATTACTCTTGTAGTCGGTACCAGAGATACGCTTGTAATCGGTAGGGTAATCCACCGATTGATGCCATGTGTGAGCTGTCTCGTGGTAGAGGGTGTGTAAAGCATTATCATTGAGGTAAAAGATGCTATTGGGGCGTATATTGTTGATATTCATCATATGGATCTTTACCCCATTGGTAGCCAATCCTCGCATAGGAATACGGGTAGCATGATAGGCATTCTCCCCTATGAGAATCAAGGTATTAAACGAATGTTCCTTCATGAACTCCTTGGAGGTTACCTCTACATAAGGCTCTATAAATAGATAATTGAACACGGAGGCGAACTGTACCGCCTTGTCATACTTAGTGGGGGTGAGCACCCAGCTACGGGTGGTTTCCTTCTCCACGAAGCGGTAGAGAATACGGATATTATACGGCTTGGTAAATCGCTCTTGTATGTAGGTATCTAAGGGGTTAGGCGGGTTGAGCACCTCTTGTTGTGAGTCATTTTGCTCATTGTCCTTGGGAATAACACTATCGGCCGTAAGAGTATTATCCACGGAGCAGCTTACCATGGCTGCTGCTAAGAGTATATATATAATTTTTTTCATAAACATGAGTGTTTTTATCTTGGATTAGGTTGCATACCGGCACCTATAGCGGTACCAGGGAGCTGTATGGCACGGCGAGCATCAATAGGAGCTAGTACGCCTTCTATGGTAGAGATGTCTCTCTCTTGCTTGGTATGTTGGTAGCGTGCCACCTCTATCCCATAGCGCTTGATGTCCTGCCAGCGAAGTCCCTCATGCATAGTAAGGATACGGCGGCACTGTAACACATAATGAATCAAAGGTTCCTGTTCAGCTGTAAGAGTAAAGGAAGGATGTAGCTGCTTTTTTTGAGTGGCTCCACTAGGAGTGCTTTGGCTATAAGCCAAATCGTTATAGAAGTTAGTTATCTCTTCCTTGGTAAAGGTATTGCCATTAGGATTATAATTAACCCTTCCACGTAGATACTTGGAAGTCCATATATTAAGATCCGCCACGGCACTATCGAGTTCTCCAAGCATAATTTTTGCCTCGGCACGCACCAAGAGGGTCTCATCGGTGGTGAAAGGCACCAAGATGGTACGAGTATAGGAGCCATCTCGAAAGGTAGGAAACTTAGGTTGTAGGACGATATCTCTTAGGTCAGCACGCTGCGTGAAAGGCATGAACCAGTAGAACTCATAACCATTATTCTTTGATTCGGCACGCGCATCCCAAAGGTTGGTAGTGGAGAAGGTTTCTTGCTCTGCTACTCTATAAGCATGGGCGAATCGATAGTTAGTTTCTACAAAATAAGTGGTAGAGAGTTCCGAATAGACGGGTTGTAACATAAGGTTGGCTACTTCACTCTCACGGGTATAGGCCTGTGCATAAGCGGTTAGGGAACGGATACCTGTTTTTTGGGCATCACGGAAATCTAACCATTCGCGTATGAGTGTTTTGGTTGTAGCCTCATTGGTAGTAAGCACCACATTGGCTGCATCTACTGCTTTTTGCCATTGTTGGTAATAGAGGTAGAAGCGAGCAGCGAAGGCATAAGCTGCTTTCTTATTGAAGTGATACTTTGGCATTTGGTAGTAACTATCATCAATAAGAGGAAGCCCCTCCTGAAGGTCATGATCGATCTGCTGATATAGCTGGGCTACAGTACCACGGTCACGCTTAGGATTGAGCTGTGCCTCAGGCTCGGTAATATAAGGAATCCCTAAGTCGGTACCACTGGTGGTAGGGTTGTAAGCCTGACAGAAGAGGTTAGCCAAGCAGAAATGGGCATAGGCACGAGCTACTAAGGCTTCCCCTTTGGCAGGATTAAGGGCTGGATCACCCTTTAGGGTCGTCTCAATAGCCTCCAAGGCAGCATTGGCATGGCTGATCGCCTTATAGTGAAAGTCCCAAATATTCTGTAAACCATCCAAGTAATTGTATTCCAATATAGGTTGCCAATAGGCAGCCTCACGAGTGAGGAAGTTAGAATAGATATTGTCCGCCCCTATATCATCTATATTATCCGAAGAAAATTCGCTAATGAGGGTGGTGGCTATCTGGGGATAGGCATTGGTCAGGGTCTGCTGTACCTTTTCAGGTGAGTCAATCAGCAGGCGATTGTCCGGCATTTTATCCAGCTGATCGTTACAAGCGGTCAGCGCGAGGGAAGTAATGGCTAATATATAATATATTCTTTTCATCATTTTAGGGTTAAAGTCCTACACGTAAAGTAAATATCAATCGCTTAGGAGAGATAGGGGTATATCCGTTAACCAAGTAATCAGGATCGTCTCCATTAAGTCGCTTATCGGCATAGAGTAAGGCTAAGTTGGTGGCTTGTAACTTGACACTAAGCTGGCGGATACGAGTCTCACGCAAGAAATCCTTATCGAAGGTATAGCCTAAAGAGATCTCTTTCAGGCGGATATTATCTCCCTTGGCGATACGAATATCGGAATAGTCATAGGTATTATAAGCCTGGCTGATTTCATTGTAGCCATAGGCATTTTGCATAAAAGTGGTATAGACTACAGGGATGTTGGTTTTGGTCTCATCACCAGCGAATTGCCAACGGTTGTTGAGCTCACGAGGGACAATTCCATAGTCGGTATAGATATTGCTGAGTTTTCTAAGGCGTACCACATTCCCATAGGAGTAAGTAAGCACTACCCCCAAGGAGATACCTTTGTAGTGAAAGGTATTGCTAAAGCTTCCCTTATCAGTAGGGATGAGGGTACCTGCATATTTTAGAAAATCTACGTTGCGACTATCGAATCGGATTCCCCCGATGGTAGATTGGTTGTGTTCGTTGAGGAAAGTAGGCAATCCTCTATCATTGAGTCCATTGAAAGGAACTGAGAAGATAGACTTAAGTGGATAGCCTGCGCGGGCGAACCCTCCTTGGGAGGTAGCACTGGTAGAATAGCCAATCATATCACGAATGGTAGGAGTGGTAAGCAGCTCTGTGATTTCATTTTTAGCTCGAGAATAGATAAAGGAAGTCTTCCAAGAGAAATCGGCTGTTTTGAGATTGGTTGTCTCTAAACCTATTTCAAGTCCACGGATACGCATTTGAGCCATATTCCCTTTTTTGGTAGTGAAGCCCCCCGTACCTTGGGTAACAATATCCCCTATCAGGTCATAGCTATGACGGTGGAACCATTCTACAGAGAGGTTGATACGATCGTCGAGGAAGCCCAAGTCAGCTCCTATGTTTAACTCTTGGTTTTTCTCATAGGTCAGGTCATGGTTGGCAATATTCTGGATTTCAAGACCTAACTCACGCTGAGTAGAGTTGCGCCAAGGATTGTTGATATAGAGCTGTGCTAATGAATTGCTCACAGAAGGTGCTACAGCCGTTACTCCAAAAGAAGCCTTGAGGCTTAGGTGAGAAAGGGGCTTAAGAGAAGCAAAGAAGTTCTCTTGGCTCACATCCCACTTCAGTCCAGCATTCCAAGTAGGCATCCAGCGGAGGTAGCGAGAAGGGCCAAAAGCGTTAGAGGCATCATAGCGCAAAGTACCATTGGCCGTATAGCGTCCTTTGAGGGTATAAGAAGCATTGGCAAAGAAAGCCTGGTTGTTATTTTCAGTATCAGCTACGGTATAGTAGTTACGGAATTCTTCTTGCAACTTCTTGAACATCAGGTAAGAGAAAGAAGCATAGTTACCTGCATTGTAGAGCAAGCCATAGTTTCGGTTCAGATCATTGGTATTCTTAGCGTTGTCCATCTCAAAGCCTCCGAATAAGGCGATACTATGTAGGCCTTCGGCAAAGGTATCCTTATAGCTAAGGGTCGCACGGAGGTTATTGGCCAGTGAGGTTTTGTCTATCTTCTCACGAATTCCACCCTTGGGTAGTACCACCACTGGAAGGGCGAAAGGATCGTTAGGGTCTTTGTACAGATTGGTATTATTGTCTCTCACAGTTGTATTGGGCATGGCGCGGTAAGAGAGCACCCAGTTGGAATTTTCCTTATACTCTGTCTTTTGGGTATTATTTTGGTAGCGGATAGCACCCATGAGAATCGCCTCTATCTTAGGGGTGATCTTCCAAGAGAGTTGCCCTTGTATACGAAGGGTAGCTATATCGGTATCTATATAAGCGTTGTCCATCTCATTGAAGATGTTGTAAGGAGCATAGTTGGTTGTGTAATAGTCCTTAGCATTTAGAGTTCGAGAGTGGTTCAATGCATAGTTATAGCCATCCTGTATAGGAGTGGTTTGGTCTCGGTAGGAGAGGTCTGTGATCAGTCCCAAGCGCACTTTGGAAGAAAGATTATAGTTAGCATTGAGATTGGTTGCATACTGAGTGAGCTTATTACCTTTTTGCCAACCTGGATCTGAGAGGAGGCTTAGGGAGGCATAATAGGTAGATTTTTCATTTCCAGAGGAGAAGGAAAGGGTATGGTTCTGCATTACGGAAGTTTGGAATAGTTGCTTGAACCAATTGGTATTACGTCTTTCTGCTTCTTGTAGGTAAGCCCTACGTCCAGCCTCGGTATTGAGTACGCGAGAGTTACCTTGTCTATCAAGCTCGTAGAAGAGTTCATACATTCTTCCTACGATCCCTTTGTTCTTTTGGGTTACTACATTTTGGAACTCATAGTGGCCACCCTGCATCAGTTCTTGGATAACAGACATTTGTTCCTGAGAGTTCATAATGTTGTACTGGTCATAAGTAGGAATAAGGCGGAAAGTAGATTCGTTGGTATAGGTGAAGCTACTGGTTCCAGCGGCACCTTTTTTGGTGACCACTTCCACTACTCCTGCGATAGCACGAGGGCCATAGACAGCAGTAGCAGAGGCATCCTTAAGCACTCTAAAACTCTCAATGCTTTCAGCTGTAAGGCCTGGGATTGCGGAGGCTATCAGCAACTTAGCATCTTCGGAGACGAGATCTTCAGGTTTAAGGTCTATTTCGTCTTGGAGGATAACCCCATTGAGCACCCATAGGGGTTTTACCTCTTGATTGATAGACGTTTGCCCACGGGTATTGGTATTCATGGGCGCTTTTGGGGCAGGTTTGGGCTTTGTTTTGGCCTGCTTGCTCTGCTCCGTTTTTTTCAGTTCCTCCTGTGCCCAAGAGGTCTGTCCTACTGCTAAGAGCAGCAAGAAGAAGAGCAGAAATCTGACTTTCACTGTATTCATCTTTATGTATTAAAAATAGATTTTTTGAGTCTTGTTAGGGAAATCTCCCTTTTGAAAAAGGCTTGCAAAATTACGAATAAAAAAAGGAAAAAGCAAGTATTTTACCTTATTTATGTAGGGCAAGAGATGTTAAAAGAACCATGCCTAACACATATGAATTTCGTGTTCTTTTATCCACTAAATCATAAAGCTCATAAGAGGAAAAATCAGGAGTAATCCCAAAGGAGATGCTAGGCATGTAAGTCGAGGACAAAGGTAAAGCAGAAGAGTTTCCATATTTTTTAATAGTCAGTGGCCAGAAGTCAGTTTTCAGTCTTTTTGAGACTGACCTCTAAAAACTGAAAACCAACTAATATTTGTTTTTCTAGGGAAAAAAACGTAATTTTACTGCAATCAAAACCTACCTTTCTGTTTTTGAAAGCTAAACTAAAAGATATGAAAATAGAAAAAGACAAAATGAAGGATGTTTCTAATCCTTCCGAATGTACTACTATTATTGTAGGCAAGCGAGCCACCACCGATGGTTCTATGATTGTAGCACGTTCTGATGACTGGAGTGCTGTAGTGGCCAAAAGATTAAAAGTACACCCTGCGAAAGGACAAGGCCCTGAGGAATTTGTATCCTTCAACAATGGTTTCCGTTGTCCCCTTCCGAAAAAGGCACTAGGGTATATGGGGATGCCTCCTTATCAATACCCTGACCAATGGGAAAGTGCCGGCTTTAACACCGCCGGTGTGGGTATGAGTGCTACCGAGAGTATCTTTAGTAGTGAAAAAGCCCTAGCTGCTGACCCCTTAGTTCCCAATGGCTTAGGCGAAATTTCTATTAATTCGGTAGTGCTTCCTTATATCCATAGTGCCAAAGAAGGCGTAGAGAGATTGGGAGCTCTTATAGAGAAATATGGGATTGCAGAAGGCTTTGGGGTTGGTTTCATAGATCAAAAAGAGATATGGTATTTGGAAACCGCCTCTGGCCACCGCTGGATAGCCAGTCGTATTCCCAGCAATGTATATTTTGTAACAGCTAATCAGGCACGCCTGCGTGAGTATGATCCTATGGATAACCACCACTTCCTAGGCAGTGAAGACCTGATTGAGTTTGCTATCACTCACAAGCTATATGACCCTAGCAAGGGTGTTTTTGACTTCCATAAGGCTTACATTCGCGATGAAAAACTTGATACTACCTACAATTACCCACGCGTATGGGCTTTACAAGCACTCTTTAGTCCTGAAATAGAGAATGATGTAACTGAAAATAACTTTCCTGTATTTGTACAAGGTGAAAATTGTATCTCCTTAGCTGATGTCCGCCGTGCTTACTACCACCACTACCAAGGCTCGACACATGACCCTTACTTCCACCAAAATCCCAAAGAACCTTACCGCCCTGTGGCTATCTTCCGTGCTACTCATACTCATATCCTACAGGTAAGACCTGAGCTACCTAAGGCTATAGGCGAGATCAATTATGTGGCTTTTGGTATGGCAGCATTGGGAATTTTTATCCCTATCTACCAAGGGGTTACTTCCTATCCAGAGGCCTACACCAAGGGTGATAACCACTGCAAAGAGGATGCTGCTTACTGGATCCTAAGGCGTGTACAGACCTTAGGCATGGTCAATTATAACAAATATGCTCCCGTGATACGCGATGTGTATGACCGTTTTGAGACTGAAATGGAACAACGCCAACGTGAAATGGAGGCTGATTATCTTGCCCTCTACCCTACTCATCCTATGTCAGCTCAAGAGCTATTACAACGCTTTTCTGATCAGCTCTTAGAAGATGTACTTACCGTAAGTCGTGAGCTACTCAATGACCTCTTCACCCGCCTTACTCTGGATATAGAAGCCAAGTATCGCTTTGCAGGTGCATAAGAGAGTGATTAGTGACACTACTAACAAATAAAAGGGCTACCCTCGCGGGTAGCCCTTTTGAAAATGATGATATGAGAAATGCTAATTACTTGTAAAGGTAGAACCAGTAATCGCTATTAGTGGTACTGGTAAATTTGTAATAATCACCTCCGTCCTCTACTGTATAAGGGCCATTATTAGCAATAGCTCTATAGAGTATGGTAACAAGCCAAGAGTAGAACTGTATTTGGTTTCGGTATTCGCCTGTTCTGAGGGTTCTGTGATCGGATGGGTCTTTGAGGATAAAGCGCACTTGGTCAGGGTGATCTCCTACCCCTACCATATCCACTTCATAGTAAGTCCATACACCTCCTTCGTATCCCTCTATATAAGAGATAAACTTAGTGAATCCTGTAACTGATTCGTTGTCATTCCCTTTGATTGTGGAAAGTCTAAGGTCTGTAAAGCCATTTCTTTTGAGGTCATACCAAGCATAGGCCCACTTAATCCACGAATCGGTAGTATTGTAGCTAGTCAATAGCTTATTGGAAACAAAACCTTCGTCAAACCACACTTTCATAGGGTTTTCTGTTAGCTGGAGAGGAGCTGCTTGGAGAGTAATGGTAACCGTATTATCAGGTGTGGTAAGGGCTGTTTTTGCCTCATTGATATAGAGTTCGTCCAAAGTAACCCCATTTACAGTAACAGGTTCGTAGAACTTAAGACCCTTATCGGTTACCACAAAGGCTTGTTGCACATCCTGCCCATCATAACTAAAAGCTATTTGGCGATAGCTGGGGAAGAGGGTCATGGACACTGTCTTGCCACCGATTTGGGCAGCGTTAAGACCTTTGTCTTTAAGAACTTCCGTATTAGCACGTACCTTATTGAGGTATTCCTCACGGTTTCCTGTGAACTTGGTAAGGGTCATTTTGGTAGTGGAAGAACGCCCTACAATAGCATAACCATTACTTACAGGTTCCAAAATCTCTAACTCAATATCCCCACCACGAGCGTTAGGAAACTGACCAGAGGTACGGCGGAAGTGATGCAATACATCGTTATATGTATCAAAACTAAGGGTGATTGCCTCGGTATTCTGATAAGAGAAGTAAGTGGTATATTCATCATTATTAGGCATGAACTCTGCGGAAGCACTTACCTTACCATCTTTGAATTTCAAGAAGATGTTATACCCCCCTACACTATGATCCATTCTTGGTAGCCCTAAGAAACGTCGGCTTACCTGAGGGAAATAAGAGAGTTGCCAATAAGTATCCTCTTCAAGGGTGTTCTTATAAGTTTCTAGGACATTGGCCATACGGCCTGCTGGTTTCTGGTCGAAATTATCATCTTCCTTGTAGCTACAAGAGGCTACCAAAGAAAGCGTCACGAGTAATATGATATATCTTTTCATAGCAAATTTTAATTATTAGGTAACACAGAGAAATCTTTTCTTGGTACAGGATTTCCTTCAAAGTCTCGACCCACTACATAAGGGTATCGGCTACGGATTTCAGCACGTAGTTCATCAAGGTTGATATTCCATTCTTCCAAGAGATATTTCTTCATAATGGCCATTTTCTGTTCTATTTTTTGCTTACCTGTATAGGTTTCAGTAGGGCGTATTTTTACATCAGCTATTTTAAGCTGCTCTTCCCATACATTGGAAGACTCATAGGTGTTTTGGCCATCGTTTAGGCTTCCGTAGTTCCAGAACTTATCCTTCCAAGCGGTATAAAGCGCATCATCAAAGCCATCTCCGTCGGTATCCAAAGAACTATCTGTAGTAGCACAATCACAATCCAGTGTTGCATTGTGATATACGATATAGCGAGCCAACATCTCTACGAAGTCCTCATCGCTATTAAAGCTAGAGTATGCGGTCATAAAGCCCGCAGGCAAATAGTTTCTTGAGGATAGGTTCCAAGCTGTTACCCAGTTATCTCGCTTGTAGTCAGAAGCGGAGATCTTCTCATAATCAGTAGGATAGAGTTTGGCTTGGTGCCAAGTGTGTGCATTCTCATGATAGAGTGTAGCCAAGATGTTGTCGTTAAGCCAATAGATATTGTTAGGATCCATATTGTTAATCTCCAACAAGTGAATCTTCACCCCAGCAGCAGCAAAACCTACCAGCTTGGCTCCAGTGGAGTTGAAAGCAGGTTCACCTATCAATATAACGGTATTGAAGGAATGTTCTTTGAGGAACTGCTTAGAGGTTATCTTGATATAAGGCTCTACAAAGAGATAATTAAATACATTGACAAACTCTATGGCTTTTTCGTAGCGTGTAGGAGCCATCGTATAAGACCTATATATTTCCCTTTCAAGGAAGCGGTATAATATATTTATACTATAAGGCTGAGCAAAGTGCTTTTCTATATACTTATCCAATGGATTCTGAGGGTTAATCACCTTTCCATTGACACCTCCATCGTCGGCAGTTGTAGCACTTTCGGAGGTATTGATTTTATCATCATTGGAGCAGCCCATAAGGAAGGCTGCTGCCAAAAACATATATATTATTTTTTTCATAAGATACTATTTTTATTATCTTGGATTAGGGGTCATACCTGCTTGTAGTACCATGGTAGGCAACTGAAGCGTACGTCTTGGGTCATCAGGAGGAAGTACTGCTTTGACAGAGAACTGGTTACGGTTATTTTCGTCGGTCTTGTAGCGTACTACCTCTATATTGTAGCGGCGTATATCTTGCCAACGCAAGCCATCACCAAGGGTAAGAACGCGGCGGCACTCAAGTAGATAGTGCAAGAGGGGTTCCTGCACACCATCAGCCTCTATAGTGAAGGAAGGATTCAAATGTTTCTTCTGAGTTGCTCCATCGTCGGTAGCTTGGGAGTAGTTTATACCATTGTAGAAAGCCACAATCTCATCCTGAGTTACTTGGTTCTTGTTGGTATAACCTGCTACTTCTTTAACTTGGATAAACTTAGATGTCCATAGGTTCAAGTCATTAACAGCGCTTTGGTACTGCTTGAGGTGTATCTTAGCTTCAGCACGTACCAAGAGGGTTTCGTCGGTAGTGAAAGGAATCATGATACTTCTGGAATAATCACCTGAGAAAGCAGGCCATTTGTCAAAGAAAATAGTATTGGCATCGTTACTTTCTGTCTTAATAGGCATAAACCAATAGCGCTCATTGATAATAGCCTTTCCTTGTGTATCCCATAGGTTAGGAGTTGCCAAAGTTTCCTGGTTGGAAATACGGCTATTGTGGGTGTAACGGCGGGAATAGTCTTCAGAGAAGTAGTTAGTAATGTTCGAATACACTGGTAATACTAAGAGGTTCGCCTGTATATCATCACGGGTATAGTAGAGCGCTCTGTTTCCTTGTTTGGTACTTCCTACTTTGCTCACATCACGGAAGTCTTGCCAGTTTCTTAGCAAGTTCTTAGTGGTTCTATCGTTGGTCGTAAGCACTTCATTGGCTGCATCCAAGGCTTTTTGCCACTGTTGGTAATAGAGGTAGAAGCGTGCTGCAAAGGCATAAGCTGCTCTCCTGTTGAAGTGATACTTAGGCATATCATAGTAGCTATCATTGATAAGGGGCAATCCCTCTTGCAAGTCGGCATCTATCTGCTGGTAGATTTTAGCCACTGAAGTACGTTCGTACTTTTTGTTCAATTCAGTCTCAGGAGCGAGCATATAAGGAATCCCAGGGTCAGAGGCACTGGTAGAAGGATTATAAGGCTTCCCAAAGAGGTTCACTAGTTCAAAGTGCCCGTAAGCACGAGCTACCAAGGCCTCACCACGAGCAGGTTGTAGCTCAGCGGTATTACCCAATTTGTCAATAGCCTCTAAGGCTGTATTGGCATGGTTAATAGCATCGTAGTGATATTGCCATACGTACTTTAATCCTTCATAATCAGAATATTCGTTGATGGGTTCCCAGTTGGCTATTTCTACGGCCAATGGGGGGTCAAACTTCACGAGATCTCCTCCATCACCTATATTATCGGAAGAAAATTCGTTCAAGACGCTGGCACTTACCTGAGGATAGGCATTGACCAAGAGTTTCTTTACCTTTTCAGGAGAGTCCACACGTACTTGGTTATCAGGTAGTTCGTCCAATAGTTTGTTACAGCTTGTAAGTGCTAAAAAGGCAGCTGAAAATATATAATATAATCTTTTCATATCGTCTTAGTATTAAAGTCCTACACGTAAAGTAAAGATAATTCGCTTAGGCGAAATAGGGGTATAGCCATTGGCAAGGTAGTCAGGATCGTCTCCGTTGAGCTTCTTGTCGGCATAGAGTAGTGCCACATTGGTAGCCTGTAACTTCATGCTGAGCAGGCGGATACGTGTATCCCTCAAGAAATCTTTGTCAAAGGTATAACCTATAGAAATCTCTTTTAGGCGGATGTTATCCCCCTTGGCTATACGCACATCGGAATAGTCATAAGTGAGATAAGTACGTCTGATTTGATCCCAGCTGTATGTCTTTTCATACATATAGGTAGTATAGAGGCGCGGAATATTGGTTTTGTTCTCATCGCCAGGTACAAGCCAACGATTGTTGAGTTCTCGAGGAGCATTGGCATAGTCGTTATATACATTGTTCAAATGTCTTAGACGTACCACATTTCCGTAAGAATAGGTAAATACCACCCCGAAAGAAATTCCTTTGTAGTTGATTGTATTGCTAAAGCTACCACGGTCAGTAGGAATGAGGGTACCTGAGTATTTCAAGAAATCTACATTTCGGTTATCGAAACGAATACCACTCATGGTTACATCCCCGTTTTGATCACGGAAAGTAGGCAATCCGTTGCTAGCTAGTCCGTTGAAGGGAACAGAGAATAGAGATTTTAGTGGATAACCCTCTTTGGCAAAACCACCAGCCGATGTAGCATCGGAGGAGTTATAGCCCACCATATCAGCAATATTAGGGCTGGTAAGGAGCTTGGTTATTTCGTTCTTAGCACGAGAGTAGATAAAGGAGGTACGCCAAGAGAAGTCGTCGGTCTTGATATTAGTAGTTTCCAAACCTATTTCCAAACCATGGGTACGCATTTCGGCCATATTACCTTTCTTAACTATGGTACCACCTACCCCTTGGGTTACGATGTCCCCGATCAGGTCATAGCTGCGACGATTGAACCATTCGGCTGAGATGTTGATACGGTCATTGAATAAACCAAACTGAGTACCTATGTTAAGCTCTTGGTTTTTCTCATAGGTAAGGTCGTGGTTAGCAGAATAAGAGATGTTAAGCCCCAACTCTTGTTGCTTGGAGTTCTTCCAAGGTAGGTTTGGATAGATCTGGGAGAGAGAGTTGCTCACTGATGGTGCTACTGCTGTAATCCCTATAGAACTATAGATATTTAGGTGAGAAAGAGGTTTTAGGTACTTGAAGAAGCTTTCCTGAGTAACGTCCCAAGTAAGACCTGTGTTCCAGGTAGGCATCCAGCGGATATAGCGAGATTCCCCGAATTGGTTAGAGGCGTCATAACGCAAAGTACCAGTAAAAGTGTAACGACCATTGAAAGTATAAGAAGCATTACCGAAGAAAGCCTGATAGTTACCTACCGTATTATTGATGGTATAATACTTATTGTCATCCTCTTCCTGACGTTTCTTAAATATCATATAGTTATAAGAACTATAGTAGCCTAAGTTATAGAGTATTCCGAAGTTTCTATTGACATCGTTGGTATATTTGGCATTATCCATATCAAAACCACCGAATAGGGACAAGGTATGCAATCCGTCCTTGAAAGAGTCATTATAACTAATGGTAGCACGGAAGCTGTTGGCATTGGTCGTATTTTCAGTCTTTCTACGAATCCCTCCTTCAGGAAGTACTGAGATAGGAAGAGCAAAAGGATCATTAGGATCTTTGTACAAGTTGGAATTATAGTTCCTTATCACAGAGTTAGGCATATATCGGTAAGAGAGTGCCTCGTTGGAGTTCTCTGTTTTCTCCTGATTATAGATAGCTGATTGGTAACGAATAGCTCCCATAATGGCTGCTTCTACCTTAGGGGTAATCTTATAAGTAAGTTGTGCCTGTAGTCGTAGGTTTGCTATATCGGTATCCATATAAGCATTGTCTATCTCATTGAAGATATTATAAGGAGAATAGTTACGTGTATAGTAGGCCTTAGGGTCTAAAGTACGAGAGCTATAAAGGGCATACTTATAGAGCGAACCTGTGGAAGAGATATAAGGAGAGGTCTCATCGCGATAGGAAAGGTCGGTGATGACATTGAGGATAAATTTGGAAGAAAGGTTGTAGTTGGCATTGAGGTTCCCTGAGTATTGTGCCAGCTTACTACCCTTAGTCCATCCTGGGTCTGCCAGTACATTGATAGAGGCATAATAGGTAGATTTTTCATTCCCTGAAGAGAAAGAGAGCGTATGGTTCTGCATCACAGAGGTTTGGAAAAGTTGCTTGAACCAGTTGGTATTTCGTCTTTCAGCTTCTTGTAGATAAGCCAAGCGACCTGCAGAAGTATTAGGCACTATGGCATTTCCGTCAGGGCCGATTGTTTTGTGTAGTTCGTACATTTTACCAATGATTCCCTTGGTCTGTAGGCCGGACATGCTTTCTGTCTTGAAGTGTCCACCACGTATAAGCTCTTGTATAACCGACATATGGTCTTGGGAGTTCATGATATTATACTCATTATAAGTAGGAATAAGTCGGTAAGTAGATTCATTCGTATAGGTAATGCTGCTGGCGCCAGCAGTCCCTTTTTTGGTAACCACTTCCACTACCCCCGCGATGGCACGAGGCCCATAAGTTGCAGTAGCAGAGGCATCATTGATCACACGGAAGCTCTCAATACTCTCTGCGGTAAGTCCCGGAATAGCGGAGGCAATGAGCAACTTGGCATCATCCGATACCAGATCCTCAGGCTTGAGGTCTATATCGTCCTGAAGTGGTACGCCATTGAGCACCCATAGTGGTTTGGCTTCTTTGGAGATAGAAGTTTGCCCTCGTGAGTTGGTATTCATAGGCGCTTTTGATTCTCCTTTTGTGGCGGCTACCTCACCTTCTTTAAGCATAGTAACATCCACAACGAGGGAAGTTGGGGTCAGCTCCTGCGGCTGCATGCCTTTGAGCGCGAAGACTAAGGTTTGTCCCTTAGTGATTTCGAGGGTGTACTTCCCATCGAAATCGGTGTACGTACTTTGAGAGGTGTCTTTCACACTGACCTGTACGCCAGCCAGTGGCTTGGATTGGGAATCTTTTACCAATCCAGAAATTTTCATCTCCTCTTGAGCTAAGGAGACATGCCATACTCCAAAGAGGAGTAAGAACATGCACAGCAATCTGAATTTGACTGTATTCATCTTTATATACTTAAAATAGATTTTTTCCATCAAAAGTTTTTTCCTTATCACCCACAAGACATATCTTGAGAATATTATCCTACTGCGAGCTTTTCTAAATACCTATTTTAGAAAAAGGTTCGCAAATTTACGAATTTTAAACGATATATCCTACAATAATTTGTTATAGTCAATCATATTTAGAATGCGAATAAAATACGAATAAATAAGGCAAGGGAT
>ERZ773035.183-NODE-183-length-52561-cov-45.244886_pt1 | contig 52561 bp, 57 predicted proteins | sample MGYA00511487_ERZ773035 | MGnify/ENA primary metagenome ERZ773035 (study PRJEB29015, sample SAMEA2737985) | human oral metagenome | biome: human oral; feature: human-associated habitat; material: dental | place: China | collected 2024 ... | reverse complement strand
CTTGGCTGCTAATTTTATTCATTTCTTCGCGGACAATTTGCTTGATATTCTCAACCACTTTTAATCCCAGTGGCAAGTATGAATAAACGCCCGCCATCGTTTTATGCACGTAGCCAGCACGAATCAGCAGCTGGGCGTTACGCGCCACTTCACCTGCTGGTGCTTGTTTTAAGGTTCTGGTAAAAAGTTGTGTCATTCGCATATTTTTCCTCCTTACATGAATGGCAATAAAGCGTTGACTTGATTAATTAGATTCGTATTAACAAATAGAAAATAAAACGCTATCCCGTTTTTCATCATATGCATCAGGACTGGCACCCAAATAGCACCGGTATATTCCCGCACTGCGCACATCACTAGGCTTAACGTAAATGTATCAACTACCACCGCCCATTGCAATGGTAAATTTGGACCAGACCACAAATGAGCCAAACCAAACGCCACACTCGTTATTAAAATTGATAGCCAAATTGAAAAGGAATTGCGCAGCTTCCCATAAAGATATCCACGATATAAAAGTTCCTCGGCAATTGGCGCCAAAACTACCATTACGATAAATGCTAAGAAAAATTGCCAATGTGTCGACAGCATGCTTTGGCTGAACGGCAGTGATTGTTGCTGCTGTATATTGACCGAGAAAACACCACTGGCAATACTCATCGTGACCATCGTTAGCAGAAAATATGCCACGAATGCCAGCGGCGAGATAAATATTTCCAAAAAAGTCGGCCAATCATTTACCCCCAAATCACGAAGAGACGTTTGGCGATTTTTGATATACACTGGAACGTAGATTACCACAGCCAAAGATACGACATACGTAACAATTGAAAAAATCGTACTAAAAATGACTGGATTTACGGAACCTAATGGCGCACCAATTCGAGACAATTCTCCAACCAAAAGCGAAAGAGCTAGTTCTACCACTAAAAATACACCGTAAACCCATACCGGAAGTGCCAACAGCAGCCACCACTTGCAACCTATTATTTTCTTAGAAAAACTTCCCAACATCGCTTACCGTCACTAAAATTGTTAATACTAATAAAATCAACATGCCCGTAGCTTGAATGTTTTCTTCGCGCTCTTTTGTTAGATCCTTTTTAAACAAACGAAACCCTGCCATCGTGAACCATCGACCGCCATCAAGCGCTGGAATCGGCAAAACATTCATAACCGCCAAAGTAAGTGAGATGATTGCTGCTACAAAAATAACCTGTGTTGCCCCAGAGTGAATGACCGACGGGAATAATATACCTAATATACCAATTGGACCCGCTACATTCTCACCAACCGACGCCAAATCAGCACGCGCAGCCTCCCTTGACTCTGTCGAACCAAAAAATTGCCCAAAGAATCCACCAACCGTCTTTACCAACAGCACGCCAACACCCTTAACCGTTTCATACGATAACTGTCCCGTAATTGCCACTCCCATAATAGGTGCCGACCATGTACTATACGTTTTTTCCGTCTGACCCGGCACCACACCCAAATAACCACCAGATTTTGCCGCCTGTTCAGAATTTAATTGCACTTCAATTGATGATTCTTTACCGCCGCGCCGATACTGAATAGCTATTTTTTTACCAGAATTTTTTTTGGTTAAGTCTGGCAATTTTTCTGCTTTATTCAGCGGCTGATTATTTATCTTTAGAAGCTGATCATCGACTTCTAGTCCTGACTTATCTGCTGGCGATCCTGGCGTAATCCGCACCACTGTCACCGGCGAACGTTGCACTTCCGCATCGAACGGTAATTGAACTTGGTGGGATAATACTTTTGGTAAGCCAATTACAGCTAAAATCGTAAATAAAACGATTGCCGTAAGCCAATTCATGAATACACCAGCGAACAAAATCTTAGTTTTTACCCAAAACGTCGAACCACCATAAGTGCCTTTACCTTTTGCGGAATCATATTCCCCTTTCAAACGTACAAAACCGCCCAACGGTAGCCAATTTAGACTAAACGTTACATTTTCACCCAAAAAACTTTGCTTTACTTTCCATTTCTTTGCGACTGGCGGAAAACCAACTCCAAACTCTTCTACTTTAACACCATTTCGTTTAGCGACCATAGCATGCCCCAGCTCATGTAAAACAACCAGTAAAATCAGTACAAATAGTCCTAGAATAATCCCCAGAATCAACATCATCACCCCCCGAACCGCCGGTTCCGATGTGCATACTCATCCAAGATCACCGTAACATCATCAGTCGTCATATCTGGCCAATGCTTATCAATAAACATCAGCTCGCTGTACGCTGCCCGCCATAACATAAAATTACTCAGGCGTTGCTCACCGCTAGTCCGCACTATCAAATCACATGGCGGTATATCTGGCACATATATATTCTGCGCTACCAACTCCGGTGTTACATCTTCAGAAGAAATTCCAGATTGAACAATTTTTTTAACCGCATCAGCAATCTCCAAATGTCCGCCATAATTTAAACATAATACCAAATCACCGCCCCTTAAATCTACTGTTTTTGCCTCCGCATTATTAATCGCCTCGACCAGCGCATCAGATAATCGTTCTTTGGAGCCAATCACGCGCAATCGTACATTATTCTCGATAAAAATCGGCACGTCAGCCTTCAACATCTTTAATAATAATCCCATCAAATGCCCGACTTCTTCTTCTGATCGCTTCCAGTTTTCCGTACTAAAAACGTAAGCACTCACACATTTTACGCCTTGGTGAAGCGTCTCTAGAGCTACATCTTTTAGAGCATTGTACCCAGCCAAATGCCCCTCATATGCCGGCAATCCATGTTGCTTTGCCCAACGACGATTTCCATCAACAATAAACCCAATATGCCGCGGTAATTCTGCTTTTTCACCCATTATTTGTCCTCCACTCATCAATTAACTCAACGTCTTGAATATCTTTTTCGCGCCCGCGCCAATTCTTCCATTGTCGCAAGAAATCTAAACTAACAAACTTCACGCCATCATATTCCACCGAACGCTTCAACAGCTCCTCATAATTAAGCACTTGCCCGTCAAATTCCCAACCATCCCAAATTTCTGCAGATCCATCATGCTTTACAAAGTATCGGCGCTGGTTTTTATCGCATTGTTCAGCCCAATCTGGATCGCTAGCAATTTTTTCTAATACTTCATCGCTGGCTACTAAATCAATATCCGCAGCTTTACGAATTCCTAATTGATCCAAAATACCGCTGCCAATGATAATAATCTGATCTAGCGACAGTCCTAATTCTTTAACGCGCTCGGTAAAGGTTTGACTCATTAGACTGTCAAGACATCCTTTTCTTTTGCCTTAAATGCTTCGTCAATTTGCACCTGCATTTTACTCATCAATCCGTCAATCTCCTTCTCTACCAGTTTCAAATCATCCTCGCTCAGCTCTTTAGAATCCTTCATCCGTTTAGCATCCTTCAGGGCGTCCTGACGAATATTTCGCATCGCAATTCGAGCTTCTTCAACTTTCTCGCCAACCTGCTTTACCAGCTGACGGCGACGCTCCTCAGTCAGAGAAGGCACCGGCACGCGTACTACTCGCCCATCATCAGATGGGTTAAATCCTAGACTTTGATTATCACGAATGGCTGAAGTAATTGCGGTAATATTTCCTGGATCAAATGGTATCACCAACAACATTTGCGCCTCTGGAGCAGTAACGTTCGCCACTTGATTAAGCGGCATTTTGGTACCATAAGCCTCTACCATAACACCGTCCAGCATTCCAGAGTGCGCTCGGCCTGTTCGCACCTTTTTTAACTCGTCCTGAAAAAAGCTAAAAGCCGCGTTCATTTTCTCTTCATAAGGGTTTGTGTCAAACATATATTCCTCCGATTATCTATCGCTATTATAACAGACTTCCGCCAACTTGTCTGTTTATTTTCACGCCCTGTCCCATGCTATAATAACAGAGTGATTTCTAAGATTAAGCTATATAATTTCCGCTCTTATTCCCTACACGAAACTGCATTCGGCAGCTCTGGCACCGTCATCATTGGACCAAACGGTACTGGTAAAACAAACTTGCTTGAAGCGGTCTATGTAGCACTACGTGGCAATAGTTTTCGTGGCAGTCTTAGTGATTGCATGACATTCAACACCCCTCAAACAATTATTCATCTGGAGGGAGATTTTGGTGAAAGACGAATTAAACTAGGCACTGCATCAGGAAAAATTAGTAAAGAATTCATCATCAACAATAACAAATCGAAAATCCTAACCAGAAAAAATCGTCTTCCTGTAGTCCTATTTGAGCCAAGTGAACTACGCCTGATTTCCTCATCGCCATCCAGACGACGCGATTTCCTTGATGGACTAATTGCCCGACTTGACACTAAATATGACACAAATTTGCGGGCATTCAATCGCACATTATTACAGCGCAATGAACTCTTAAAAAACCACCAAGAAAATTGTTCAATCTGGCGCGACAATCTGTTTGCTTGGGACATAAAATTTGCTCAATATGCCGCCAGTATTGCTCAAAGAAGAGCCGAATTTCTCCAAACCAACGAACAGTGTATAAAAAATTTATACGAATCTTTGGCCGGAAAAAATACGCAATTATCAATTGAATATAACGCGACAGCAGCGCTAGAAAACTACGATCAACTCCTATTTGACCGCTTGTCAAAATCTCGTGAATACGAAATTGCTGCCGGATTTACCTCGACCGGCCCGCACCGCGAAGATTTTACCATTTTTCTTCACGATCAGCCCGCCATTAAAATCGCCTCCCGCGGCGAGATGCGTACCATTATGCTGGCCTTCAAGCTGTTAGAACTGGAATTGCAAACAAAAATTAACCAATCAAGGCCGCTAATCCTACTAGATGACGTCTTCTCTGAGCTAGACGCCACTCGCGAAAAGCTCCTCCAAGAGACCATTCAAAACCATCAATTCATCGTCACCACCACAGACGCTCGACACCAAAAAGACGGCTGCCTAATCATCTCCACACAGTAAAATCCGCCCTCCCAGAAAGAAGGCGGATCATTGTTATTTTTATATTACTTACTTTTGAATAGCGTCGGAATTTTCCACTAATTCACCCAGAACAATCGCCACATTATCCTCGATAATTTCATCATATTCTGGAATATGTTCGCGAATCCACGCATCAATTTCCTCAGCCGGCGCATTACTAGTCTGTAATTCCACCAGCTCTTTTAGCTGATCATCGCTTAGTGACTCAACAACTTCCTCGCTAATCCGCTCGTTAATTGTCTCCTCTACGTGCTGGATCAGCGCCTGCATCTGATCGTCTGGCAGACTAATGCCGATTGAATTCAGCTGCGCCTTGGTAACTATTGTTGCTTGAATACTTAATTGAGGTTGGTCGTTATTCATGATTTTATGATATCCTTTTTATTTTTTATTATCAATTATGCTTATTTGTTACTATCTGACTCTACTGGATCAAGCCTATTGGCGACTTTCCTAGCAACCTTGCCAATTCCTGAAGAAATCTTCTTACCAAGTTGCTTCATCCAGTCAGCGCTCTTGCCGGCAACTCGCGTAACCTTCTCCTTAGCAGATTCCCATTTATCGCCAAGAGCTTCCCTGCGAGCCTGCCTTCGTGCGTTTTTACGAGCTCTGGCCTTATTCGCACGATCCTCTATACGACCTCTAACGTTATCTATTTCAGCTTTAGCTTTATTAATTTTTGCCTCAGTAGAATCAATCGTATTTTTGAGATTATCTACATCAAGCTTAGCACTCTCTAATGCCATATTAGCCGCCATACTTAGATTATATTTTTCAGCAGCCTTTAGGCACAATTTCTTATCAGACGAATCGGCATCCGCAGCTTCCCTTGCGGCTTTAGCTTCGACAGCAGCGATCTTAGCCCTCTCTTCCGCTTCTCGCCGCGCTCTTTCCGCTTCCTCTAACTTGGCAAACGCTTCTTTTTGTTTTCGTCTAGAACTTTCTATAGTTTCTTTATTATCACCAATCACTGCTTTGTCAGCTGTATTGTCCTTCCTACCTTGTTCCTTCTCTTGGCGGTATTGTTGTCTTTCGGCCTTACGCTCACTTCGAGATATGTCTCGATCTCCTGCACGCATTTCACGCTGCCACTGCCTCACCCTCTTGCGTGTACGAGCTTCTGCCGCTTTTTGAGAAATAAGCTCACGACCACCCGCAAATAATTCCGCAGCCTTGGCTTTTGCCGCAGTATAGGTGTTGCCGACTTTTTCCTTAGCCTTCCCAGACCATTCAAACCCATAGCTCGCGCCAACATAAAAGCCCTCAGACACTTTTTTCCACGTCTTACGAAGACCTTCCTTCACCTTGTCCTTTAGTGCGTTCAGCTTTTCCCTGCCATCAGCAACACGCCGTTCGCGTGTCATTTCTTTGTTCGCCCTAGTCGCCGCGTCCTCGGCAGTATTTACTACTTCACCTGTATTAGGCGATGGCGTGGTAGATCCTAATTTTTCGCTCATACTTTTCCTTTTTATTTTTACAATTGTCTGCTATTTTACTGTCTGATATGTAATCATACTAGCACATATTTGCGATATTGTCAATATACTTGTAGTAAATATTGACAAAACAAAAAATCGGCCGCATTACTACAACCGATTTATTTCTGTGTGCGTAAAAGATTATCCGCTTACACCAAGCTCAATTCGCTTAAATTGGCGAACTACGATGTTCTCGCCGAGCTTAGCGATTGCTTCCTTAATATGCTGCTCAACTGTCTTAGAATCGTCTAAAATGTATACCTGGCTCATCAATACTTGCTCAGCAAAATGCTTGTTCAGCTGGCCAGTCACAATCTTCTCACGCATTTCTTCAGGCTTGCTTGCTAGCGCCTCGCTGGCCATCAGTTCAGCCTTCACCCGCTCCATTTCCTCAGCCGGAATGTCCGCCTCGGAAACATACTTCGGACTCATGGCTGCAATTTGCATAGCAATTTCGTGCGCCAACGTCTTGAAATCATCCAAACGTGCCACAAAGTCAGTCTCACAGTTAACTTCGACAATCACGCCAATTCGACCAGAGTGAACATAGCTCTCAATCAAACCTTCGCGCGCTTCGCGGTCACCCTTTTTCTCAGCTTTAGTCAAACCTTTTTTGCGCATCTCTTCCAGTGCCTTATCAAAGTCGCCATCAGCTTCAACCAATGCTTTCTTGGCATCAGTCAAACCCACACCTGTCAATTCGCGCAGTTTTTTAATGTCGTCAACAGAAACGCCCATCCTATTTCTCCTCTTTTTTCACTGGTTTTTCTTCAGGTTTCACGCTACCCGCACCTTCGGCAACAGCTTCAGTGAAGTAGTCTAGCAACAATTGGATACCCTTGATAGCGTCGTCATTGCCAGGGATAACGTAGTCGATACCAGTTGGATTGACATTGGTATCAACGATAGCAAATACTGGCACACCCAATGTCTGAGCCTCACGTACTGCATTTGCGTCAATCAAAGCATCAACCACGACCACTGCGCCTGGCTTGCCCATCAAGTCTTTGATACCACCATACTTGAAATTCAGATTATCAATTTCCTCTTGGAAACGCTGCACTTCCAACTTATTGTAACGCTTTTCCAGGTCACCTGACGCCATGCGCTTTTCCAGGTTCTTCAGCTTTTTGATCTGCTGAGCAATTGTTGAACCGTTGGTCAACATACCACCAATCCAGCGTTCAACCACATATGGTTGATTAATCTTTTCAGCTGCTTGGCGCACAACATCCTTAGCCTGCTTTTTCGTACCAACAAATAATACTTTGCGGCCTGACGCTGCGATTTTTGTTAATTCTGGCAACGCCTTGTCCAGTGCCTCGACCGTCTTGACCAAATCAATGATGTGACTGTCCTGACGCTTACTGTGAATATACGGCGCCATCTTTGGGTGCCAGCGGCTGGTTTTGTGTCCAAAGTGAACACCTGACTCCAGTAAAGCCTTAATGTCTACTGCTACAGACATTTCCTTCTCCTTTTGCCTCATCCGCTCACGATTTGGAGTGCGAAACGGATTGTGTCATTAAAATTAGTTACTTGGCAATTATACCACTAATCCCTATCAGAGGCAACCACCCCTTGACGAGATTGAACGAATTTTTCCAATTCCTCGCTAAGCTCTATTCTTTCTAAACTAGTATCTAGAGGCGAATTTATAGAAGATACCTTTTTAACATCACAATCTTCAGTAAACTCAAAAAACTCAATTCCATTATCCGAAACGACAGCACCATAAGTACTGGTATTACGGTTCAAATCTTCCACGGTCATAGGTGGAGTTGGCTCGCCAGATACGTTTGCCGATAGCTTAAAGAATAGCAATGAAACTTTTTCTCCCGAAGGAGCTCCATCTTCTATACATATACGACGTACATCAAAGGCTACAACCGAAGTATGGACATCCAGCGGCACTCCTCTATATGAATCCTGAATTGTCTCGTGCGGCTTAAATAATTTTGCAGTTGCCTCTTTAGGCTTACATGGCGTCTGGTCGATCCTAACCCCAAACTCACTGCCAACTAGCGCCGTCATACGTCCTGGCTCCCCCGAGTTATATAGCACAAAAGATTCGGTTTTATCGGGATTTTCTAATATCATCCCTACATCTTTCGCCATAGCTAACTCCTTAGAACGACGGAGAGCTTCTCCTGTTAAATACCCCGATCCAACACCCATGTTCTTATTATATATAGTAGAACTCTCTTGCATGATTCCTCCTCCTAGATTAGGATATCTCATTTGTAATTATGCGCTACTTTTTACGTATACGTCAAGGCGTCCGCACGCCCTTTTGGTAAATATTGCAATACCTGCGGTTTTTTGCTAAAATACCAAGGTTATGAAAAGCAGTATTCACCCACAGAACTATCGCCCTGTCGTATTTAGCGACGATCAAGCGGGCTTCGCGTTCTTGACTCAGTCAACAGCGCCAACAACAGAGACTATTAAATGGGAAGACGGTAACGAATATCCATTAGTCAAAGTTCATATTTCATCAGCTTCTCACCCATTCTTTACTGGTGAGGAGAAGATTATCGACACCGAAGGTCGGGTTGACCGCTTTAAGGCTCGTCAAGCAGCTGCTGAAGCTCGCCGTGCCGCTCTGGCAAATAAAGCTAAGAAAGCTAATGCCAACAAGACCGCAAAGACTGATACTCCACAATCAGACAAAAAGGATAAAAACTCTAGTAGATAGCAGGGTATAACGCCTTAAAAAACCGCCTCATCACTGGGACGGTTTTTTGTTAGACGAGTCAATTTTCTGATTATTGGACATGTCCGACAACGCCGCTTCAGCATCAAACAGCTGCTCCTCGGCTTCTTGATAGCCGAACAAACGCTCTAACAGGTCTGTTGTCTTCTCTTGAGACGGCATAATGATTCGATTACCGACCGCATCTGTTAATATGATACAGTCTTCTTTCATCCCCTGCTCATCTCCAGGAAATTGTACAGCTACTCGAGAGTACAGACCAATCTCTTCTGCCCTATGTTCAATATCAGTCACTTCCTTCAGTTCGTCGCCCCCTGAAATAACCAATCCCGCAGGGGAGTCCTGCTTTTGTTCTATCATTTTCAAAGATCCAGTTGCCGACACCATGGACAAACCGGTCAGCTTCAGCGATTCTTGGTCATCTTCTGACACTTTGAACACATTCGGTGTGGTCATGCCCTGGCGCTGAGCAATGTGGTTATAATATGCCGATCGCATGAATGAAAAATCTCCAAAAATTACATCCTCAAGATATTGCTGTACCACTGAATCCTCAGCGTCATTTTCCTCTGACTCATCCAATGCCAGGACAGCCGACCTTCCATCAATTCCTCCCCGAGCTATAAATCCTTTCACTTTGACCGATTCATTAGGACTAAGTGACATTCCCTCAGGCAGCCTGTATGTCTTGGTAATAGATGGTAACGGCAAAGTATCTGGTGTTTGTTTAACAGTGTCAATTGAACTCTCCATCTCCCGTATTGTATCATATATAGCTCTTTTTGTCAATATATGACACTAGTCTTCTGTGTTATAATATAGCCCATATGGCACAAATTGCATTACACTTAGACGACTTGATTACCGAGAGACAAATCTTGGCAGATTTTTTGGCACAACCAACTGCATATAGCGATCCGGAGTTTACCACCAAAAATAAACGTTTCTCAGAGCTGGAAACCTTGATAGCAAAGGCCGAGGAACGCCAGCAGCTGACAAAAAACTTGGAAGAAGCACGAAAACTGGCGACTGGCGGTGACGAAATTGCAGAACTAGCAAAAGCTGAAATTACCGAAACTGAAGCGCGCTTGACAGAACTGGAAGAAGAGTTATTTATCCTACTAACACCCAAAGATCCAAACGACGAGAAAAACATTATTGTAGAAATCCGCGCTGGCGCTGGTGGTGACGAAGCCTCGTTATTTGCGGCGGAGCTGTACCGCATGTATTTACGTTGGTGCGAGGCAAATGGCTACAAAACCGAGCTTATCAGCGAATCCGCTAACGACTCAGGCGGTTATAAAGAAGTTATTTTCATGGTCAAAGGCGACGCGCCATACGCCAAATTGAAATTTGAAGGCGGCGTCCACCGCGTCCAACGCGTCCCAGTCACCGAAAGCCAAGGCCGCGTCCATACCTCCACCGTCACCGTAGCGGTGTTACCAGAAGCCGAGGAAACCGATGTTGAAATCAACGCCAATGATCTACGAGTTGATATTTACCGCTCCAGCGGCCATGGCGGCCAAAGTGTCAACACCACCGACTCAGCGGTGCGCATCACCCACCTGCCAACTGGCATCATCGTCACTAACCAAGACGAAAAATCACAGATCAAAAACCGCGAAAAAGCCATGAGCGTGCTGCGTTCGCGCCTACTACAGATGAAAATTGATGAGGAAAATGCTAAATTAAGCGCTGAACGGCGATCACTAGTCGGCACTGGCGACCGCTCAGAGAAAATCCGCACCTACAACTTCCCGCAAGACCGCATCACCGACCACCGCATTCACTACAGCCGCAGCAATATCCCCGCGGCAATGAACGGGGATATTGACGATTTGATTGAGCAATTACAGCGGTATGAGCGGGAATTGAAGGCAAAGAATACTACCATTTAACTGGTCGCGCAGATTCCAACAGCTCTGCAAGCTTGTTTATTTCATCCACACCAACTGGCTGACAGTTCAATCCCATCTGCTGCTCTAGCCTGCCATTTTCCATCCGCACCAATAGCATGTTTTATTTCCTCAGCGCTCAACGCTTTTTCGTCTATCCCAAGAGCTCCTCTCGGCTCTTCTCTTCTATCAACCGCCGCATTAACGTCATGCCGCAAAACCTGACCGTTTTCTGTATAGTAACTGTGGCTGACATCGCCAGTTGCGTTATCTCGTACTGCCTGTACATTAATCCTTCGCTCTTTAGAGCCATCGTCTAAAGTAGCCGAAGACACAACGATACCTATAGAAGACCCATCCTCCTGGGGAACTGATAGCGTTAAATACGATCTAACTCCATCAACTCCTCCACTGTGATCAAAATTAACCGTAGATTCCGCGAAGCCCAACAGAGCCGACAAGACCAGTTCTTCAAACTTATCTGCTGCTTTCTGTTTTTCTTCGGTCATTAAACCAGCGTCAAAATCCCCGGCGAACCCATTTGCTCCAACGCTTCACTCCTATGATTATTTTCCGATGATGCCATCTGTTATTACCTATTCCCTTTTGTTAATGGTACAGGCCTATAATACTATCTCTCTTGATTTGTCAATATTTTTAACACTTTTCTCAAATTTTGCAAGCATATTACCCTTCTCTATTCTCGATATGTGTAGTATAATTAACAACATGAATATCACAACTTGGCTGAAAAATGCCAACAAAACCTTAAAAACTGCCAGCATTCCCTCACCGCGACTGGACGCAGAGTTGATCTTAGCCAATACTTTACGAAAAAACCGCACCTACCTGCATGCTCATCTGGATAAAGAAATTGACCCTAGACGGCTTGATATCGCAAATGCCAGGCTGGACTTACGGTTAGATCGCGTACCAATTGCCTATATTCTGGACTATAAGGAGTTTTACGGCCGTAGGTTCGCTGTATCACCATCTGTCCTAATTCCCCGCCCAGAATCAGAAGACATGATTTCATTATTTCTTGAGATGACTGCCGGTGAAATCACCAAAAAAACACTTATCGACGTTGGGACTGGCTCTGGCTGCCTGGGAATTACCGCCAAATTAGAGCGAGATAACCTGTCAGTAATTCTATCGGACATCAGCAGGCCAGCCCTGAAAATTGCTGAAAAAAATGCTGACATATTAAATGCAGATGTCACCACTCAACAACAATCTTTGTTAAATGGCCAGCTGGAGCCTGTTGATTATATTTTCGCCAACCTGCCCTATGTTGACAGAGATTGGGATGTATCGCCAGAACTCCAATATGAGCCAGAAATTGCACTTTTTGCCGAAAATGAGGGGTTGAGGGTCATCTTAGAGTTAATCTCGCAGACACCGCGCTGTCTTACCGCAGGAGGACTATTGTTCATTGAGGCCGACCCCCAACAACATGATAGAATTATTAACGAGGCCCGAAAAAGCGGCCTCCAAAAAGAAAAATCCCTTAATTACATCCTAGTTTTGCGCCTGATACGCGCCGAGAGTTAACCCTAAAGTCAGTTCTTTACTATCTCGCAACACCGATATGCGGACCGTTTCTCCTGGCAGAAACTCCGACACTAGTGTCGACAATCCCCCATCTTCGCCAACTTTTTTATCGTTTATCTTCGTGATGATATCGCCCTTTTTCATACCAGCCATATCCGCTGGCCCATCCTTCTCTATAGCAGAGTCAGATTTTCCGTCAACATAAGCACCAGATTTTACTGGCAAGTCATACTCAGCTTGAATGCCCGGCGTAATAGCTACGTAGCGCACTCCCAGATAAGCCTTTTGGACACCTTTACCTGCCATGACGCTTCTGGTCATGCCTTTCACGGCATTAATCGGAATCGCAAAGCCAATACTCTGGGCATCAGAAGCGATGGCGGTATTTATACCAACAACTTGTCCTGCCATATTAATTAGTGGACCGCCAGAATTACCAAGGTTAATCGGTGCATCAGTCTGTAATAAATCAGTTAGGCTTTCGGTTTTTAGACCGCTTCTATTAGACGCGGCGGCGACTGGCCTACCTTTACCAGAAACAATCCCGCTGGAAACTGTATTTTGATATTGACCTAGTGAATTACCAATAGCAACAACCCGCTGCCCAACCTTCACTGTCCCGGAGTTACCCAGCTCCGCCACCGGCAGATTCGAAGCCCCGTTAATCTTCAGAAAAGCAATATCATTAAGTGGGTCGGCACCGACAAATTTGATATTGGTGAATTGGTCTCCATTACTCGTAACAACCCTGACTCTTCGTGCGTCTCTCACCACGTGCTTGTTTGTTAAAATGTAACCATCAGAACTAACAATTACCCCTGTTCCAGCACCCATCTTATCAGAATAAGTCCCCTCCTTAGTAGTCAGTATAGAGACGACACTAGGTGAAACTTTAGCGACAACCTTCGAAACATCACCTTCGCCCGTCGCCATTAAATTGCCATCAGGTCTTGGGGTTTGCGAGGAATGGCCAGACAATTGAAGTGTCACCCAGCTCGTTAATAAAATCACACCCAAAAGCGTGACGACTCCAACAAATCCGCCGATTAGCCAACGTGCCATTCTATTCTGTTGGCTAGAAACACCCATAAAACCTCCTATCTAAAGATTAAATCACTACTGAATTGAGAAATACAAGCATCGCTACAGTTATTGCAATTGTCAGAGCCACTGGACCAGATATGTCCGAGAAGCGAATAGAATCATGCTTTTTATATGATTGGTATGCCTTACTGGCGCTTAGAGACAGTAAGAGCAAAATAATGGTAATTTGCGGAATACCGCCAAACAATAATCGACCATAACTAAACGTCCAATAATACGCCAACCACCCCATTTCTGCAAAAATAATTCCCCAAATTGCGGCAAACAACACCGTTTGCTCTTCGTCATAACTATGCAAAAAATGACGAGCGACACTATAACCCATCAAGAACATTAAAGGAACGACAGCCAAGACAGGCCAATCATACGACACTGCCATCAACGCAGTTACGCCTATAAAAATAGCCACAGCCGATTGCAAAGCAACTTGCCAGCGCTTAGACATTGGCTTAATAACCGTTAGCCAGATAGCATAAAACACCGCCAATCCTATCCGGAAATATAGACTTGAAACCGATAAATACATCAATCCAACAACACCAATGCCAACAGTCAGGTCTACCAAGTTTGCTTGAATGTTTGCCCACCAAAAACGCGGCCTTACAGCGATAATGCGCCATTTGCTTAAAACAACCAGTGCCAATGCTGGATACGGAGATTGAATCGTTTGAGCAATAGCCAACAACACCGCCGCCAGACCAATATTCAAGCTGTAATAAACCAACTCACTCCAAAATGTTCTTCGTTTAACTGTTTTCAGCAACTCCATAGCTTCCTCTATTATACCAAACTACGAACCAGATCCCACCACGACGATAAATTGCGCATCAACATTTAAATCATACTTTGATGAATCTGATGAAACCGAACCATATAACTCCTCAAACTTTGCCTTTGTGGCAGATTTTTCTTTACCAGCCGGCAATTGATAAACACTAGTTTTTGTTACTTTTTCATTACCTGGAGCATTACCAACATGAACAACTTTTAAGCCCATCTCCATCAATTTATCTGCCTCTTTCTGAGCAGCACCACTTACACCACTGCCATTTAAGACGGCAATCGTTGCTTTTTCCTTCGATAGTGGCGTTGCGTAAATTTCATCCTTAATATATGAGCGAATCTCACTATAGTTATGTAATCCCGCCGACGGCTGAACTATGCTTGCGCCACCAGCTGAACCGGTCGTCATCAACTTATTGCCCTCTTCCACAAAACTCAATCGATGAATATCAGACTCTTTAATCTCTGACGCCAAGTTCATAATTGTGCGAATTTCTTTTGTATCAATATTTGTACGCAAATTCTTACCCATAGCGTCCATCAGTGAAGTCACCTTACCAAAGTCCGTTAACGTACCAGTGGATGTCGCCTTACTCTTCAGTGCCATTAGTACCAATTGCTGGTTTTTTTCGCGGTCAAAGTTCGATTGTTCCAATCCATAGGTTGGCGCCACCAGACCGCGTGCCCGAGAGAACCACATCGCCTTTTCACCATCCATATCATGATTACCATTAGTCAACTGCATATAATGGCCAGTCGGACAACGTTCGCGACGCTGCTTCGCATTTAACTCCTTAGCCCGGCACATCCAGTCCATACTTGGATCAAGGATTCCGCGCGGATCACGACTCTGGACATTAACCGTGACGCCACCGACTGCATTCACTGCATCACGTATTACCGCCGTGTTGATATGTGCCACATATTGAATATCCATGCCAAATATATCGCCGATGAACTTCTTCGTTTTTTCCATCCGCTCAGACTCCGCCTCCTGGTTATCGCCATTGTTAACGCAACCAAAATACTCATTAATCTTACCAGCGTAGCCAGAATTACAAGCCATACCAAATTTAACGTACAGATCACGAGGAATACTGAACATGTATGCGTCCTTTTTTGTCTGATTGACACTAAGGACCATCATCGAATCAGTCAGTGTTGCGCCCGGATGGGCTGGATCATCGTCAGTTGTCCCTAAGATTAAAACATTACTTCGCCCATGAGCATCCTCTTTTAATTTTTGTTGTGAGAAAAGGTCTAAAATGTTACCGTTGCCGAACACACTATTCATAGTTTGCCACAGCTTCAGAAGTAACCATCCCACCACAATAGCCACAATAATCCCAACAACCGCCAGCGCAATCCTCACAATTAACTTCTTCTTACGCTTTTGCTTGCGCTCTTGCCGGTGTGACGGCTTAGCATTTTTATCAATTGCTGCCAACGATTCGCTAATATTCTGCTTCAATTTATTCGCATTATTAGCAGACGTCAATGGTCGAGTATTTTGGCGGGTATTACTCAGAACTTCTGGCCTATTTTCAATACTACGAAGATTCCCGATCGTCGTCGTTTTTTTGCTAGAAATTTCCCCCAACGAAGTTCGCTGCGGTCGTCTGGCGACAAAACCGTCCATCGACTGTTTGCGTGATTTCATATCTATTGATTATAGCACACAAAACGCTTATAATTGAAGCAATGGACGCGACTTTTATGGATCGTCATCCGAAGTTACATGATGGCCTGGGGATGGTCATTTTCGTTGTCGGCGTAGTGGTTGGTACTATTTTATTGAACACATTTGTATTCCAAACTTTCAACGTCGAAGGCGCCAGCATGGAAACGACGATGTACACTGGAGATCGCCTAATTGTTAATCGTCTACCTGTTACTGCCTCAAAATTACAGAATAAAAACTATACCCCAAGCCGTGGTCAAATTATTGTTTTTAAAAATCCCAATTTTAACGCCTCACTCGGTAAGGATGAATACATTGTTAAGCGAGTTATCGCCTTTGCTGGCGAGCGCGTCACTGTAAAAGATGGTACCGTAACAGTTTACAATAAAGAGAACTCAAATGGCTTTAATCCCGATAGTTCTGTAAACAAAAACGAGCCAGGACAACCGACCTCCGGCGATGTTGACACAACCGTACCCACTGGTACTATATTTGTTATGGGCGATCACCGCCAGGGTAGCTATTCCTGCGACTCAAGAAATTGCATGGGTTCAATCCCCCTGTACGATATTGTTGGTCCAGTCAGCCTACGCCTATTCCCATTCAATAAAATTCGCTCGTTTTAACAGATTTTATTTCTCTAGCAAATCACGAATTCGCTCAAACTCAAGATTATTCTTGAATTTAATGCTAATTTGACCAGCTCCGCGACCATTAGTGCGAATCTTCACACCGGTACCAAACCTCTTAGAGAGGCTCTCCACGACATCTGCATGCGGCATATCCGCTGGACGACGTTTATTTTCAATTGGACTAGCCTTTGCCTGTTTCCATAGCGTCACCACCTGCTCAATTCGCCGCGCCGACCACTCCTCGCGAATCGCCCGCTCCATAATATCCTCTGCCGCATCTTCAGGTAAGCCAATTAAAGGCCTGGCCTGACCCTCATTCAGTCGCCCCTCAAACAATGCCTGCTGTACAGTTTTTGGGAGCTTCAACAGCCTCAGTGTGTTGCTGACGGCGCTAATAGACTTGCCCCCCAAACGCTTACCAATCTCCTCTAGCGTCATATTAAATTGATCTCGCAGTTTCTGGTAAGCCGTGGCTGTTTCTAATGCATTCAAATCGTGTCGCTGCAAATTCTCAATCAACGAAATTTCCAACCGATTCTGATCGCTCATACTTCTGACTATACACGGCACCTCTGTTAAATCAGTCCTCTTTGCCGCGCGCCATCGCCGCTCACCCGCCACGATCAAGTACTTGCCGTCCTTTGGCGTCACCACAATTGGCTGCACTACACCATGCTCACGCACCGACTCTGCCAGCTCGCTTAAAGCTGTCTCGTCAAAAAACCGCCGCGGCTGATTTGGATCTGGAATAATTTTATCAATTACAATATCCCTCAGACGAGATACTTTCACGTCCTGCTGCGCTGTCGGGTCGAACGTCTCATCAATCAAATTAGTTGGAATTAACGACTCAAAACCCCTGCCTAAACCCTTTTTCACCGCTCGACCCTCTCTATAATTTCCTTTGCTAATGCTTTATAGGCCCGAGAACCTTTTGAAAACCGATCATACGCCCCCACTGGCGCACCGTGACTTGGCGCCTCAGCCAAACGAATATTCCGCGGGATGCTGCTCTTAAATATTTTATCTGGAAAATATTTTTTAATTTCAGCGTGAACCTGTCCAGATAAGGTCGTCCTAGAATCCATCATCGTCGCTAGAACCCCCAGTAACTCCAACGGCGGATTAAGGCCTTTTTTAATCAGCTTCATGCTTTCGAGTAGCTGACCCAGACCTTCTAGAGCGTAAAACTCTGCTTGAACTGGCAGCAGTACATAATTAGCCGCAACCATGCCATTAACCGTCAACAAACTCAAACTTGGTGGACTATCAATAATAATATAGTCATACTCTGTCGCTTTCCGTAGAGCCTCGCGCAACCGAATAAAACGCCCTTCTGCCTGAGCCAACTCGACTTCTGTATTAGCCAAATGCGGCGTCGCCGGCGCAATTGATAGATTTTTATATTCTGTAGGTAGTACAATGTTAGCAAGATCAATTTGCTGCATAACTACTTCAGACATTGTCGCGCCTAAGCTCTGTTTATCAATACCAAGTCCACTAGTGGCATTCCCTTGCGGATCAAAGTCAACCAATAAGGTTTTCTTGCCAGCCTTTGCTAAAAAATATGCCACGTTAATTGAAGTCGTTGTTTTGCCGACGCCACCTTTTTGATTTGTCACCGCAATGATTTTTGTCATTCGTTCCCCTTTTACCTACATTAATTATAGCATGAGCGTAACAGAAATAACAGACATAAAAGAACCGCTTCTTTGATGGAAGCGGCTCTTTCAATTATTTGATTGACGTAATCTGAATCTTAGTGTATTTCTGGCGATGACCAGTTTCTTTGTGTACATGTTTCTTGCTCTTGTAGCGGATGACGCGGATTTTATCGCCTTTGACTTCCGCCTCAACAACTTTCGCTTTTACCACTGCGCCTTTTACGGTCGGCGTGCCAACTTTTGTTTTATCACCATCAATCACTAAAAGTGCGTCGAGAGTGAGTTCTTTTGTGCCTTCAGGGAGGAGATCCACCAAGAGGGACTCTTTTTCGCTGACAATGTATTGCTTGCCAGAGATTTTTACGACTGCTTTCATTTCGTTCCTTAAAATATATTTACTATCAGTGACCAATTATAACAGAGACGGACAATACGTGCAACTAATTTGTCTGTAACTCAGCCATGGCGTTATTAGCACGCAGCCAGCCACTCGGTGAGCCGCATTCCATGTAGTCGCCCTTAGCCTCACCAACCGCGATGACACCGCCACTCGCGATGTACGCGTTGATGGCATCGGTCAGCTCAAATTCGCCGCGCTGCGGATTAGCGGGCAATGTACGCGCCAGCTCGAAAATTTCTTTATTAAGGACATAAAAACTTGAATTACTGAGGTTGCTCGGCGCGTCCTCCAGCTTCGGCTTTTCAATGATGCGAACAAAATTACCCTGCTGGTCGGTTTCGATGATGCCAGTGTGCGGAATAAAGGCCTCCTCGACAGGATTGCCTAGTAGCCCAGCCGACAAACCGCGCGCCTCCACCAGCTCCGCCAGATCAGCCGCATTTGAACCGCCATCGCCGCGCCAGAAAAATTGGTCACCCATCACCACAAACGCCGACTCGCCTGGCTCAATAAATTCGCTAGCCAGCCCCACTGGGATACTAGTGCCGTAACCGCCCGTACCAGGCTGAGTTAAAAAATGTATTCGCAGGTCACGGAGCGGTGCCACCAGTGGCAATTTATCTTCTTTGCCAGCGCGCCGCAAATAATCATTCAACTGGATATTTGACCGATAGTAGCTTTGTACCTGAGTGCTTTGCTCGCCAACCACGAAATAAATATCCTTGACACCTGCCCGAATTATATCCTGCACGATATAATCAACCACCGGACGCGTCCCCACCGGCAACATACACTTTTCGATTGATTTGGTAATCGGCAGCATCCGCGTGCCCCAACCGGCGACTGGAATGATAGCTTTGGTAATCATATTTCCTCCTTACATCTTCAGTTCTTTATGCGATTTCTGTAAAATATCCATCATTTCCGCATAGCGCATCTCGCCGTTGGCAATCCTGGAATAGAGATAGACGACATTATCTACCACCTCAATATTAACCTTGATATTCTGATCGTACAGCCACGCCATGAAGCTGGGATTAAGTAGCTCAAAGCTGGTTACTTGGTTTTCATCGGTGGCATACACCTGGTAACGTTTATTAAAATCGCCCCACTCCATCTGGACTTTTTTATAGCCCGACGGCGCTTTAAATCGTTTTAACAAACGCGAATCCGGGCGTTCCACTAAAATACCACCGTAATATTTTGGCAAATTAACCTGCCCGACAATATAGTGGTCCATATTATCTTCGCCGACCGGCTTATTATACGTATACAGCTGCACCAGCAGATTGCCCGTCCAAAAACCGATGATATGATTGTTAATATCGGCACCCTGAAAGCCGCGCTTAAACAACTCGCCGCGAGTCGGCAGCAATAAATGCCCCCAATCGGGACTGAAGTACATATTATATTGCGCAGCAAATTGCCGCATTGAAGCGATGAACTGCGCCGAATCTTCCGTCGCCTGATCGATACCGTCCAGCAGCCAGCCATTTCCCGAACGCACGAAGTTCCACTGTTCACCGAATTCCTCGGCACTGCGATAAATCAGCGAACCATTTTCAATCAATTTGTCATCCGCCGACGCCACGAATCCGACGCTCACCCGATCGTTTTGATCGTTCTGGTCATCGTAGGCTTGAGTAATTACCGCTTCGCTTATCGACACGTTGCTCATTTGGTTGACTCGTCCCATTTGTTGTAAAGCATACAACATCAGGCCGACGTGCCGCGCATAATTTGGCGTGGTATATTGCTGAATCGACGTCAGATCCAGCCGCTCCCAATCATACTGGAACCGGTTGAATACCGTCGTCGCATAGCCGATAATCGCCTGCTCATTCCAGGTGCTATCCTGCATTGATGCCTTCTGAACGGCTTGCTGGGCGGCTTGACTATTCCGACGAAAACGCCTTAATTTATCAGTAAGCGCCCCAGCTACCGCGCCGATAACTGCTGAAATAAGCGCAATAATAAACCATATCGTACCGCCTAATAAATATAGCAAGCTTACCAGCAAACCGGCAGCAAGACCGACAGCCGTGCCCGCTGCTTTCGATTGGGTTCGTTTTTTAACCGGTTCAGAGACTGACGCAGCAACAATACCTGGTAACGCAATAAGGACAACAGCACCGCCTCCGCCGCCAGAACTTGATCCACCGCCACCAGCGCGCGCAAAAACCGTTAGGAACTCATATACCATGAGCTAATTATACACTACTCATCAATACTATCGTTGACGCTACTCCAAAAACGACGAATATCCTCCACCTCATCAGCATCTAGGCGAATCGCTTGTGGCTCCCGGCGTTCCTTAGCAATCTCTTCAGCAAGTCCATCCGCCAGCGGATCAACTGGTAAAAATCCTACCTTATGACCGAATAATTTTTTGAATATATTTTGCATATTTTTATATTTATTAACAACTAGCCCTATATTAACATAAAAATCATATAAAGTCAATAAACAGCCTTCTCACGCCTGGGAGACCATTTTATTGTAGCTTCTTTATTCCTATTCAGCCTTTCTCAGATAGATCTCTACTGGTTTACCGTCAACTTTAGCATCGTATTTTTCCATATCGTCCGCTGCAGAACCTAGTTTTACAGCCAACGTCTCAGCCTTGATGGTATCAGTAAATACATCGACAGCTTGGGTGATTTCTGAGTCACTACTAGTAATAGCAAGCTCAATCCTATCATCCACCTGCAGCCCAGCTTTCTTACGCGCACTCTGGACGTGGCGAATGATCTCGCGCATCAGGCCTTCGCGTTTGAGCTCGGGCGTCAATTGCTTGCTAATTTCGATCCAATTCTCTGGCTTGATCACGCCCTCGGTCACCTCATAATCAGCCAAGTGCTCGTCTAGATTCTCAATCCAGCGAATTTCCTTGACATTGAGCTCCTCAGCCATGATTTGCTCATAGTACTCAGCCAGCTTTGCACCCGCATACGCCGCACATTGCAGCGGTTGGCGAACCTTGATCGACACCTGATGCTCATCCTGCTTCATACGCAAACTAAGGCCGTTGTTGATCAATTCACGCGTCCGGGACATATCGGCCAACACCTGCTCATTGACCGCCCCGGCCGTGAGCCAATCCTTCAAATGAATTGATTCATCATCACCCGTCAGATTATGATACAACTCCTCAGCCAAAAACGGTGTAAACGGCGCCAATAGGTAGCTCAGGCGCACCAGAACATAATGCAGCGTGCGGTAGGCATCGTTCTTATCGCCATCATCCTCGGACTTCCAGAAGCGGCGGCGGCTGCGGCGCACGTACCAGTTGGATGCGTCGTCCAGGAATGGCAAAATCGGTTTGGTAGCGTCTTGTAAATTGTAATCATCAAGACCCTTGTCAACATCCTTCACCAATTGATGTAAGCGGCTAACAATCCAAATGTCCAACGGATTGGTCAACTCACCGAGCGGATCTTTCAGCTCGCCGTCAAATTCCCAACCGTCAACCTCGGCATACATCGTGAAGAAATCATACATATTCCACACCATGCTCAGCTTGCGCGCCACGTCCACGACATCCTTATCCGCGAGTGCAAAATTCTCGCCATTCGTCAGTGGGCCGGATAACATCAGAAAGCGGAAGCTGTCAGCTGACGTTTTATCCATCAACTCCATCGGATCGGTGTAGTTTTTTAGCTTCTTGCTCATCTTTTTGCCGTCCGCCGCGTTGATGAAACCGGTACAAATCAAATTTTTCCACGGAGACTTACCGAATAGCGCCACATTGACCGCTGTCAAACTATAGAACCAACCACGGGTCTGATCAATCGCTTCAATGATGAAATCGGCTGGAAAACTCGCTTCAAATTTTTCTTTATTCTCAAACGGATAATGAAACTGAGCAAACGGCATTGAACCAGACTCAAACCAGCAGTCGAGCACCTTACCGATATGCCGCATTTCCGCTCCATCACACTCAAACGTCACATCCATCACTTGCGGCAAATGATAATCATCCAGCCTACGCCCCGTCAGCTCTTCAAATTCCGCAAAGCTACCAATCACTTTGACAACTTCCGTGCCGTCATTCTTAACACCTTTCCACACTGGAATCGGCGTTGCCCAATAGCGATCACGGCTTAGATTCCAATCCGGCGCCTGCTCTATAATATTATGAAATCGCCCCGTCCGCAGATTATCTGGTGTCCAATGAGTCTGTTTATTTGCCTCCAGCATTTCCTTTTTCTGGCTTTGGATATCCATGAACCAGCTCGGATGCGCTCGATACATCAGCTTAGTGCCACAGCGGTGACAATGCGGATACTCATGGCGAATATAGTCAATCTTCAGCGCTCGACCTTCCTTCAACAATGTCTTGGCAATCTCTTTATTGACCTCCCAGATATTACGACCGAGCCACCTGCCCTCAGTATAATTGCCATCACCATCCACCAGCGACAGCACTGGTACGTCATGCTTGCGGCATAGTTCATAATCGTCTTCGCCATAAGCCGGCGCAATGTGCACCAGTCCTGTACCGTCATCGGTCGTCACGAAATCAGCATGCAACACTTTATGAGCATTCGGACCGCGGTTCTCAAACAGCGGCTCGAATCGCTTGCCCACCAATTCCGCACCTTTTATCGTTTTGACAATCGAATATTCAAGCGGCTGATGTTTTTCATCGGTCATAACTCTTTCGATAGCATCACTTGCGATATAGAATTTCTTATCGCCGTACGCCACCAATGAATAGTCAACATCTCGGTTGATTGCCACCACCATATTCGCCGGCAAGGTCCACGGCGTCGTCGTCCAGGCAAGCAAATATTCATCTTCGTCTTCCAGCTTAAAATAGACAAACAAGCTTGGGTCGGTGTCCATCTGGTAGCTGTTTTCCATCGCCACCTCGCTTTTGGAAATTGGCGTGGCATCCTTCGTACAATAAATCAGAATCTTCTCGCCTTCGTAAATCTTGCCCTCTTCATAGAGTTTCTTGAACGCCCACCAAACTGATTCCATGTAATTATTATCCATGGTTTTATAAGCGCCCTTAAACTCAACCCAGCGACCGATTCGCTCAATTGTGTCTTCCCACTCAGTGCCAGTTCGCACCATAGCCGCACGACATTCCTTCACATAATCCGACACGCTAATCTTCGTGCCAATCTCTTTTTTGTTAGAAATTCCCAGCGTTTTCTCAACATACACCTCAGCTGGTAGCCCATGGCAATCCCAACCCCAACGGCGCTCAACTCGCTGGCCTTTCATGGTATGATAACGACCCATCGTATCTTTAACGGTGCTGACTAACAAATGCCCGTGGTGCGGCGTGCCAGTCAAAAATGGCGGCCCGTCATAAAATACCCAAGAATTATTAACCGGCCGATTCTCCACCGATTTATTAAACGTATCGTCAATCTTCCAGCGCTGCACCCAATCTTTTTCATATTCTGCCGCCCGACGGCGTGTTCCGTGTTTGAATTTCATTGGCTATCCTTTCGTTATAGTTACTATTGATACTCGAAAAGTTTTTCCAAAATAAAAACTCCTCTTGTCCTCGAGAACCCGCTGGTGTTCGCACGGGCGGTACCATCTCGATTCCAAAAGAAGTGATTCTTTTAGCTCTTTCTTATGCTATTTACGCAAGCTCACGGCGAGGTCTAATCTCAGCTTATAAAACCGATTTCTTCCCGCAGACTTCACGGTTGATAGCCGCTCACTTCACGCTAGCCCTGCCAGAGAATGCCTCATCAAGCATACGCGAAAACGCCCTACTCACATTCTACTACATAAAATTAAAATAAGCTATATCTAGCGTAAGCACACTAGATATAGCGTTATCTCGAGCCAAATCAAACTAAACTATTTTATCTCCAAACCGCCCAAAACGCACTCGCCGCGCAGATAGATTGTCTTTTTAGCGGAAGATTTGGATACGGTTTTATCCTCGCTGCCGCCCAAAATGCCGCGAACTTCGTTTTTGACAATCACATCGTCTGGCAAGCTTATGCTAACGCCACCGCAAAACGTAAAGATGTCAATGACCGCACCGTCCTTAATTTTCGCCTGGCGCAAATCCAAATCTACGCCGCCGAATACCGCCGTTGCTGAACCGCCAGCATAATCGCCCTTCACGCGCGACTCTTCGCCGTAGAAAATTGCAACTTTTTCGTTATCAATACTGTCACTGGCTGATTTTTCATATTTCTTGCGTCTTCCAGACCCAATACTAAACACCATCATCAGACCAACAGCTATCAGCACCACCGGCCAAAACAGCTTCCAAATACTAACATCAATTATGCCATACGCGTTCAGGCCAATTGACACACCAGCAGCCATCAATAGCAACCCCCACGCCCGCGTCAGCAGCTTCCGAGAGCTGATTATCGTCGTTAGTCCCGCCAAAACCAGACCGGCCGCCCAAACCGTTCCCCAGAACACGTTCCAGCTATCAAACTTAATAATCTCGAGATTCCTTAGCAGCAGAACCCCGCCGAGCGCCGCAATGACAATGCCAAAAAACGCTCTGATGAGAAAGTTTTTCTTCATACAGTTAAGTATAATATATCGCTAACGATTACCAAAATTAACTGCTTTTTTGCGGCGCTTAATTGTGACGATAAGACCAATCAATAGCAGAATAACCAACAGCAAGACACCACCAATTATCGCCAAAGCCATAGTTGACGGCCAGAAAAACAATTCTTTGGGTTCAATAGTCTTCGTTATTAACTCACCTTGATTCTGACCAACCCCCCATTCACCAGCTTTTTTCTTATAAGAAATCGAGAGTTCTGCTGTATATTTACCTCCCCAGAACGGCGCCAGCTTACTTTCATAACGGAATTGACGTGTTTCATTAGCAATCGTTGCATTTACGCCGCCGTTCCTGTAAACAACATTTCCTGCTGCATCCTTGACCACCAACTTAATGTCAACATCAGCAGATACGTTACCAGAATTCTTTAGCGCAATTTCGTATAACTGACCACCATTTTCATGCTTAATATCAAATTTATCAATTGTCACATCACGATGAATATTTCCAGGAACAACTATCGCCATGCGAATCGCCTGACGGGTTTGTATCTGAACACCACCAGTTGCTACAGGTTGAGTATTTTTACGCTGTACGACAATACAGGCGTTATGCTCGCCAACATCCACTTTACTAGGAACATTAACGGTAAAATCGACTAGTTTATTTTCCTTTGCCTCAAGCGTTATCTCCTGCCTAGGAATATTAACCCATTTACCAGCGTCAACCTTATCCTCCACTTTTTGCTTGCAGGTCATATCACCAGTCGCTGTTACTGTGCCATCAACTGCATAAACCTCAACCGTTGCTTTTTCATCTAGCCCATTCTGAAGGTGTAGTTGGTCGGATTTTGAGGCGCCACCAGATAGATTGTAAATAAAAATTGATTGGGTCCTCGGGTTATTCGGATCAGGATTAGCTGGTCGACTACCAATTCCCGCAGCAGATACTGACATAGGTAAAATTAGACCCACAACAACAGCCGCTCCAACTATTTTACGCCACAATAAACTATTCATAACCCTCCTTGTCAAAACTATACTACCTATTATACCAAGAGAATATGCTTATGACTACTACTTAAGCAAACTAAAAACGGACATCCATAAAGGTGCCCGTTTTTTATTAGTGACTTAGCTACTTAGATAGCGGCAACAGTCTGTGTCATTGGCAGGGTGTATGTACCTGCTTGCTGACCAGCTGGAATGTCCTGCTTCAAGCTAACACCTGTGATGTAGCCATTCCAGACAGCATCAGCACCCGCCGAAGCACTCATTAGCGTAACTGGGTTGCTACCAGAAAAGGCCATTGAACTACCTTTAGTGATACCGGTAGCTGTACCAATTACCGGAGTAACTGTGCCAGTTGATGGATCAACAGTCAGACGACCGTCAGTGGCTGTACCGTTGTATTTGTAGTTTTTACCACCGTCTGCCCACGTGCCAGTACCTGGAGTAGTTGCGTTCAAAGTCAGCGTCCAGCCGTTATTAGCACCGCCAGGGTTGTCAACGGAAATACGCTTGTCATTTTCACCAAACGTACCCGTTGAGACCTGAGCTGACGTAGACAATGTCACGGCACCCATCGCAAATGTTGGGTTACTAACGACTGCATTACTTGAGTCACGGATATCAGTACTCAATGCACCGGCATTAATGGTTTGAGTCAGCGTAGAATTAGCAGTGGTTGCCGCATAAACAGCAGAGCCAGCTAATCCAGCAAAGCTAACCGCTCCAAATCCGACAGCTGCCAATAATTTTAATTTCTTCATTTTCCCTCCTTGTTGTGTGGATTTAATTTGTTTATCGTAAATTATTACGCTTATTTCTTCATCCATCCCGCTCCTTTTCTTTTTTACGAATCAACAACAGAATGGATGCTACAAAAATCGCGGCGGTACTAACGACAATCATCAGCCACATACTAACGCCAGTACTCGCTAAAACTCGGCCAGCTCTCTTAAGCATGTGTGGAACGGCAAGAATCTCTTTAATGGTTTGCTTTGGAATAGTGACTGAAAAATCAGCAAACTGGGTTACTTCTGGAGATGAGGGGTTTGCTTTCATTTTGGCCGTAACTCGCCCATTATAAGTATGGCCTGGAGTTAGTGGCATAAAATTGTCCCCCGGATGGTCAATTTGCCAATTTGAGAAATCTAATGTCCACACATTACCATTCACCCGAAGCTCACTGTCCCGACCCAATACAAACGTCCGCCCATTAAACTCCACCGTTAGATCATGTTGGCCTGTTATAGGGTTAGTGACTGTATGAACTGCATCATATACGCCATATAAAACTGGATGTTTCTTATCTACCAAATCAAGCTTCATAAATTTTGGCGCAAAAATTTGACAATCTGGATGGTTTAATTGATTACCATTTTCAAGCGTAGTATGCGTGCAATCAATATCCCTAATCACCTGCGACAACGTCGAATCTGCAGTCGCAAAAACCGGTGAATAAATACTCATTGCAACAAGTAGTGTGATAGTAGTGAATAATTTTTTTACTCTACTCATCATACCCCCTACTGAGCCGTCACCGTTAATGTCATCGGTAAATTATACACGCCAGGACTCTGATATGCCGGAATAGTCTGATTCAGCCTAACATTACGCAATAAAAATGCACAGCCCAGCTGACCGGTTGAACTACTGCTACTCATCAGCGTAATACTATTTGCAGTTGCCCCTCCTGCCTGGAATTGTAAATCAGAACCTTTTTGTACGCCACTGGTATTACACGCCGATCCGCTTAATGAATTTCCCGACGTAGCAATGGAAGCAGCTGCAAACTTAACTGATAAGAAACCATGGCTATCACTATTGCTATTAAACATATAGGACTTAGTGCCGCCTGACTGCTGCCAGCGAGCAGTCGATCCATTAGAGGCTGATAATACCACACTCCATCCAGCATCGGTCTGCGTATTAACTACTTCAATTTGCTTTGAACTAGCATCAGATAAAGAAGCACTTGTAGTTACACTATTTCTGCTTGTGGTTGCATCAGCAAACCTCGCGGTCGGATTAATAACCGTCGATCCCGCACTATTCACGAAACGAAGATCCAATGATCCAGGAGCGGTTTTAAACTCTGGGTACACCGCGTACACGTCGACACTGGTGCCTGGCGCAGCGGTAGTATCCGTCACTAAACGCACGCAATAATTTTCATTCCTATCAAGCCCCTTATCAACCAGCGCCAAATCCCAAAGACCCACTTCACCAGCAGCTATGTCTTGGGTGTTCGTGAAAGTTGTTGAAGAGCCGCCATTCTTTCTGACAATCGTCTGCGGCCGCGTACCAATGGCGTCTTCCGGCAATGACGGATCATCTGAGGTCTTAGTTATAGCCGTGCCGTCGGCTGGACCGCTCGTGGCGTAGCCAAGTTTTGTCGTTCCATCAATTGCCTGCCAGGCCGCACCATTAACCGCTGAGCATGTCACTGCACTACCTTTCTTTGCATATTCAGCGCGTAATTTAATTGCTGAACCTCCGATGATTCGTCCTGGGGTCGACAAGGATGTAGGTGTTAAGGCGTTAGACGACGAACCATTACCCAACTGATAATGCCAATTCTCGCCCCAACAATAAGCATATCCTCTAGTCGTTAAAGCACACGCGAAATTATTACCACTATATATCTCGCGTATAGTATTATCAGCGGTTATAGATGGCATATTGACCTTGACTGGCGACACAGAATCTGAAGTCGAACCATTGCCCAACTGACCCTTGTCACCAGCTCCCCAGCAATAAACATCACCGTTACTAATAAGAACACATGTATGATCATAGCTGGCCTTTACTTGCTTGATAGTCTTCCCACCACCAAGAATTCCACTTACTGAGGCAGGCGAAGGAGAATAGCTATCCGAGGTTGATCCGTTGCCAATCTGCCCCCTATTATTTTTTCCCCAACAATATAGCTCTTGGGATCCCGAAATTACAGCACAAGCGTGAGTAGCATGGCCAGAAATTGACTCAACCGTCTTACCGCCAAAACTTATCTGGGCTGGCCGCGTAGAATAGCCGCCAGTTTGACCTGTACCAATCCGACCATTTGCAGTAGTACCCCAACAAAACACCGAGCCATCAGTTGTTAATGCACAGGTATAATAAAACCCGGCAACAATTTGCTTAACCCTCTTTCCGCCAAATTCAGTCATAGAGGTGGCTACCGGAACATTAGAGATCGTAGTCGAATTATCACCAAGCTCACCGTAATAATTCTCGCCCCAACAGTATACTTTTCCATCAGAATCAAGAGCACAGTTATGATTAAATCCAGCGGCAATTTGCGTCATTTTTTTACCTGCCACAACTCCAGAATCAGTAATAGGTGTTGGCTCATTAACTTGAACGTTGAAGCTATTTCCAAGCTCACCTTTTACACCATACCCCCAGCAATATATTTTATCGTCAGAAGCAATCGCACAGGTATGGTAGTCTCCTGTAGCAATTTGCTTGATTGTTTTTCCGCTCAGCCTGTGCCCTGTGTAGACGGGAGTCGGTACATTCGAATCAGAAGTTGAGTTAGTACCAAGTGCACCCCAAGCACCCTCTCCCCAACAATACGCATTATTATCCGACAAAATAGCGCAGCTATGGTTATGTCCCTCACTACCTATCGGTAGACTTTTCGTATATAGACCCTTATTTTGCACACCAACCCGCAAGCGAAAATCAGCACCAGGTTTTGATAATGTAGTCTCAGTATTAGTATTGGCTAGTGGCGTCCCTGGATTGGCTGAATTTGACGGCTGATAAAAGCGATACGAGACTTGCCCAATCTCATTCTGTTTACCGCCAGCTGGAATTGTCGCATGGCTCTGCTGCGATGTCATGAAAATAAAGCTCATAACTGTGCCAACAGCAATAATGCCACCAAAGGCAAAACAATATCCCATTCGGTGTTTCTTCGTAATTGCTAATGACTTTCTATTTCTTATCATGCTCTATTGTTCTTAATTGAGCCCCGGCCCATGATTACTCATTATCAAGTATACCATGAGCTTTTTACTTAAAACAATAGCTTTTTAGAACAATTGCCCACCGAATTTGGCAATTATCGCCACAATCACCACAACAACGAGCGACGCCGTAACAAACATATCATATCCACCGTCAACAAATCGCCTCGCGCCTCGCCAAGATATATTTTTTAGTAAAATGTTATAGCGCGTTAACCCAAATATTATCAGCAACATACCCATATCCAACGTCAAACACCACGGGCATAACGCACCAATCTCAACATAACTCATATAGAACATCCATCCAGCAAACAACAAACCAGCCACCGCACCCAGCTGCGCCGCCTGCATAAACCATTTCGGAAACTTCGCGCCAGCTAGTAACGCCACTGCAATTGTTACTATTACTGGCAGAGTTAGCATGCCGATGAAACTATTAGGAAACCCAAAAATCGCCGCTGACCAGTGATGAGCTACTGCCGAGCAGCTTAAGGCTGAGTTTAAGTCGCAATTTAGAACAGCTTGTGAATTTTTCGCTAGTACAAGTGATTCGATCGATAAAACAAACGATGTCAAAAGCCCGAGCGTGCTACCAATAAGTAACGACAATCCTGCCGAACACTGCTTCCTTAAGTCCTTATGAAAAAGTCGTGCTTTAATTTTACTGAACATAAAAACTCACTTCGCTAATAGTTGGTAGAGGCAGTCCACGCCACATACTTTGCATTTGTCCGCCATCGCTTAAAGCAATAATCGTCGGATATTCTACAATGTCATAAACTTCACAAAAACTATTTCCCGCCGCAGAGTCAGGATTCATCTCCTCCAGAACCTGACCAGTTTGTCGGCTGAAATCACGCAAAAAATCCGTCACTGCGCGCGCATGGTCGCTTTCTGGGCGATAGACAACAACTACTCGCATTACATCACCTCGTCTTTATTACGGCGTTTTGCTAAGATTCTCACAAAATCATCCAATGTCTTAAAATCATAAAAAACACTTGCAAATCGGATATAGGCGACTTCATTGCGCTTTGCAAGCTCATCTAATACTTGGTCACCAATTTGCTTCGAGGTTACCTCAGACTCACCCAGGGCATACAGTGCGTCTTCAACCGCCGTAATGATATTATCGACTTCCTCGTCAGACTTGAAAAACTTACCGACTGAACGACGCGTTGAGTTTGACAATTTTACCCGATCGAACAATTCACGATCACCATTCTTCTTAATGACCGCAAGATTAGGTTTCTCGACTCGCTCATACGTCGTGAATCGCTTGCCATCTGGCGTTTCGCGGCGACGACGAATTGCCGCACCATCAGAAACTTCACGCGACTCAATAACGCGACTATTACCAATATTAAATACCATTTTTCTACTCCTTATTCTTCTTTCGCCGTCGTAGAAAGGCTGGCGTATCATCCTCTTCATCGTCAGCTTCAACGGTTGGATTATCCCACATATTGGTTTCTGGCTCAGCTGCAAATTTCTCAGCTGCCTCTTCCTTGTCCAGCTCCAAATCAATGTTCTTCACCATCTCATCATCAACTTCTACCTCAGCTGCAGATTGCGGTGCACCTACAGTCAAGCTAACATCCTGCTGATGAAAAGTATCGCTATCAAATCCCGTTGCAATTACTGTAATCACCAACTCATCTTCCATCTCTGGCTTTAATGTCGCACCAAAAATAATGTTGGCGTTCGGACTAACAGCACTAGTGATAATTTCTGCCGCTTCCTGAATTTCTGCCATGCTCATATCGTAGCCGCCAGTGACATTAAACAGCACACCCTTCGCACCATCAATTGATACTTCGATTAGCGGGCTTTCAATTGCCTGTTGTGCCGCCTGAACTGCCCTATCATCACCACTTGCTCGTCCGATACCCATTAAAGCCGAGCCGGCGTTGCTCATAATTGCTTTCACGTCAGCGAAGTCCAGATTAATTAAGCCGTGTTCAGTAATCAGCTCAGAAATACCTTGCACGCCCTGGCGCAGTACATCGTCGGCAATCTTAAATGTCTCCAGTAGTGGCGTCCGGCGATCAATCGTCTGCAATAACCTATCGTTTGGAATAGTAATCAAAGTATCGACTTCACGACCCAAATGAGAAATTGCCCAATCAGCATTGATTCGTCGCTTCTCACCCTCAAAACTAAACGGCCGCGTTGCTACGCCAACCACCAAAACTCCCATCTCACGGGCCACTTCCGCCACGACATAACCAGCTCCAGAACCAGTACCGCCACCAGCACCAATCGTCACGAATACCATATCAGCACCTTCTAGAGACTTCTTAATCTCTTCACGCGATTCATTGGCCGCTGCCTCACCAACTGTCGGATCTGCACCAGCCCCTAGACCATTGGTTGTATCGTGACCAAGATGGATCTTGATGTCGGCCTTCGAGTTATGTAACGCCTGAGCATCAGTATTCATCGCGATAAATTGCACGCCAGTTAGGCCCGCATCTTTCATTCGATTGATAGCTGAACCACCAGCACCACCAACACCAACAACTTTTATACTGGCAAATGTTTGAACTTCACTTGGTTGTATTTGCGGCATATATTCCCTCTCTTAATCCTTACACTCAGTATAACATTTATTTGAATCTAGCAAAAATATTCTTCAAAAAACCACTCGCTTTTTTGGTGACATCACGCGCTGCCGCGGACGACTTAATGTGCCGAGATGTACCCATAGCATCAATCAACATTAGGCCAACTGCCGCTGAAAATTCCGTTCCTTTTACCTCGTCGCTGATGCCACTATACCCTGTTGGTTGTCCCAGACGAGCCGCCACGTTTAGTTGGTCTTTAGTAAATTCTACTAACCCCTTAACCTTTGCAGCACCACCAACCAACACAACACCGCTTGGCAACTTACCTAATCTCCCCACCTTTTTAAGCTCCTTAGCAATGGCTTCAAAAATCTCTTCATAACGCGCCTGTACAATTTCATCAATATCATCTTGCTTAAATTTGTACGTTTGCTTCTCGACCTTCGTTTCAACTTCGCCTAGATCTTTTCCGCCGAATCGCGCATGCGCCAGCTTCACAACCTCCGCCACTTCTGGATCAGTTCTTAGTCCGATAGCCAAATCATTCGTTACGTTTTGCCCGCCAACTGGAATCACCACTAAATGCTGTAAATCCCCCTCTTCATACACCGCAATACCCGTTGTTGATGCCCCAAAGTCGATAACCGCCACACCATTTTCGCGCTGGTTTTCTGTCAATACTGCTTGAGCCGCTGCCAATACCGATGGAACAACAGACGCCGAATCAACTTTTGCCATTTCCGCCGATTTCTGTAGATTAGTAATATGCGGCACCAGACCAGACACAACATTAGCCCTTATCTCCAATCGTGCGCCAGTCATACCAACCGGATCCTTAATATTATCCTGACCGTCCAACCGATAAGCATGTGCCACAATCTCCAAAATATCTCGATTCTGTGGCACCTTACCGGTTGTAGCCACTTCCTCTAAGCGCAATACATCGTCAGTCGTAACTTCATTATTAACCGTACCAACGGTTATCATACCGTCAGCCTTAGTGCTTAAAAGATGAGAACCATTGATACTCAATGTAGCTACATTTACCTGATGTCCACTCATTCGCTCAGCTGCGTCCAGAGCATTATCAATCGCTTCAGCTGGACCATTTAGGTTAGTTACAACACCCTTTCGCATGCCGCTATTTGGCGCTTCGCCCACACCAACCACTTTCGGCATACCGCTCGTGGGGTCGACATAGCCCACAATACAACGTACATTTTTCGTACCAACATCAATTCCTACCACATATCGAGATTGCTCCTGCATGAGCTTTATTATACAGGTTATGGCTATAGTTTGGCAAGCAAATTACAATGTTGCTCCTAAAAAATATTTTTGCTACAATGTCTTCAATGAAAAACACAAGCGGTTTCACTCTAGTCGAAATTATAATAGTTATCTGCGTTATTGGTATTATTTCCACGGTCACTCTCGTTTCATATTCCAAGCTGAGAGAGAATTCTTATGATGATGCCGCTAAAGAAACTCTACATCAGGTTGAAACCGCCTTTAAGGCATATGTGGCTGGCGGCAATAAAGTACCGCTAAGACATTATAAGAATATTGGTTTTTATGATAGTCCAGGTGGCGGGTCAATGGATCTGGGAATAAAAGTGTTTAGCGGCGGCGGTATTGGACTAGCTATGCATAAAGCCAATTATCTTCCAGATGATCTATTAAAAACTCTTAAAAATGGCCCAACAAAAGATACTGACTTAAAAAATAATATTGGCTATAAAGAATGTGGTAAAAACAAAGTTTTCTTCTATATTGAAGTATATAATGGAGGAATCGAACAGCGCGATCTAAGAAGTAAAATGGACGCCCTAAGATGTAGCCAGAAAACCGACACCGACTGGCTAGCTGAGCATGGTATAACTCGCCATGCTGGCGGTTGGGGCAGTGGTGACTTCACCGTTCAGCCACGCTATTTAGTTGCGGAAGTAGACTTCGATAATGAATCTCTGGATTCTGACTAATCACCTTAGAGTCTTGTCAAAATCTCCGCACCCGTCTCAGTAATTAGCACGGTATGTTCAAAATGCGCACCCAAACTGCCGTCTTTCAGGCTAATCGTCCAGCCGTCGTCCTCGGTCACAATTTTCTCACTGCCGAGGCTGGCCATCGGCTCAATAGCAATCGTGTCGCCAGCGTGCAGCACTGGCCCGGTACCGCGCCGGCCATAATTTGGAATCTCTGGACTCATGTGCATTTCCAGTCCCACGCCGTGACCAACCAGCTCGCGAATGATGCCCAGTTTCGCTTTTTTCAACACCGCTTCAATGGCTGCTGAGATATCACCAACTCGTGTCCCGTCACCATAAATTGCATCAATTCCCGCATACAAACTCTGTTCCGTCGCGTGCAACAAATGTTTTTTAGCCCCACGCGGTTCTTCATCAACTACCATCGTAAAGGCACTGTCGGTCTTCATGCCGCGGTAGCCAATCACCAGGTCAAAACTCACTACATCGCCCTTCTCAAACACATAGTCTGTCGGGAATGAGTGCACCAATTGCTCATTGGTCGACACACAAATCACCCCTGGAAATTTCACTTCATCCGTCAAATACGTCGCTTCCGCGCCGAAATCCTTGATACGCCCAGCCACGAAGTCATTGGCGTCCAGCTCGCTCATGCCAGCCGTTACCTTCCGGCGCAACTCGTCATAAATCGTCGCCAACATCCGCCCGCATTCGCGCATATCTTTCATTTGCTGCGGCGTTTTTTCGCCAGTGATCAATTGACTCATTTGGCACCCTCAACAATTCCGCGACTAACCAGTTCTTTTTCAATTTCATCATGCACTTGCCCAACTGTACCCACGCCGCTCATATGGATGATTGGGATATTATTATCATTAAGATAGTCCAAGATTGGATAAATTTCGCCTCGGTAAATACTGAGGCGCTTATCAATAGCCTCTGGCGTGTCATCAACACGACCACGCACTCGCAAACGCTCCAAAATCTCGTCTCGCGGCACTTCCAGCACAATCACCAGCTTCACATCCTGCCCATGATGCGACCGCGATTCAATCAACCACTTAGCCTGCTCCAATTGACGAGGATAGCCGTCCAAAATCACACCGTTAATATCCTTAGCTTTATTCAAAGCATCTCCCATCAAACCATTGATAATTTCTACAGGCACCAATTCACCAGACTGCATACGATGAATCAATTCACCATCGTGCGTGTCGCGCAGCAACTGCCCCGCGCTCAGCCAACGCCAACCATGTCGTGCTGCCAAAATCTGCCCCTGCACGCTCTTACCAGCACCAGCCGGCCCAAAAAAGATAATCATGTTTCCTCCTATTTTGTCAGTTTTTCTTTAACAATCTTTGCAACCAAAGCACCGTCAGCAGCATTGCCAACCTTCTGTTTAACTGCGCCGATAACCTGTCCCATCTTTTGCATGGAAACGTCATTCATATTTGCTATGACATCTTCAACAATCGTCACAACTTCTGCTTCACTCAACTGTTCTGGTAAAAATTCTCGCAAAATTGCTGCTTCTTTTTCTTCAGGCTCAGCCAGCTCTATGCGACCATTGCTACGATACAGCTCAGCACTCTCGACACGTTTTTTCACTTCACGAGCCAGAACTTTCTCAACTTCGGCGTCATTCAAACCTTCATCACGCTTGCCTAGTGACACTTCCTCGTTCAAAATTGCCGCCTTTAGATTACGCAAAACATCACCACGAAAACGATGCCGCCCTAGAAGAGCGGCTTTCATTTCATCAGCAATGTGCGCTTTTAGCGCTGACATTAACGCACTCCCAGGCGCATTTTTGCAGCTTTGTCAGCTCGACGTTTGCGACGAACAATTGCATTTTTACGACGCTCGGCCTTTGAAATCGGTTTTTCAAAGCGCATAAAGCTTTTAGCTCGAGCTAAAACACCGCTCTGTAAAACCCTGCGGTTGAAACGACGAATAATATTTTCGTTCGCTTCCTTCTGATCTTTACGTGTTACTTGTACCATACTTTCTGCATTATAACAGATGAGAGACTATTTGCCAACTGAATTAATTTTTGTTTTCTCTATTTATAGAAACGCCGCCAATAATGTTGCCATCAGCGTCAGAGGTGATTGAGTAACGTACTGTACGATTATTATATGGATCATCCTGAACCGAAAATTCCGCAACGTATAAGCCATCCTCTTTTAAGGTTAGAGTTGCATCAGCCAAAGATGGGAAGACTTTCTGATCATAGGTGGTGGTTTTTGTTTGCACACCATCTTCAGTAACATATGCTTCAGCCGAACAGTGTACTAAGCCAAGAGCTACATTTCTGTCTAGCTCTCTCATCTGTTCTAATAAGGCGAGTCTTTCGTCAAATAGTGGATTTAACTTATCTCTCAGCCCCATACTACGAATTAGAGCCTTAGCCTGCTCATCCGAATGAAGGACACCACCAACATAACGCCCCAAAGTATTACCAATGTCATTATACCTTTTCTTCAGCTTTATGTATTCTGCTTTGAGCTTCGCCAAACCCTGAGGATTACCGCCAGGAAATTCTTTAGCTAATATCTCACCTTGCGTAACTGTTTTTTGCTCGAGCTCCTCGGTAGCCCGGATGGCCAACTTCCCTAAAGCAGCCTCTACAGCATCCAAAGTTGATTCTTGCTCTGGACAGCGCTCATTCGCAGTCGAATAACCACCAGCACTGTTTTCATAATTTGCCATATTATCACACCTCCTAAAATTGCATTTTATGCAAAATTATTATCATAGTCTGATAATACTATCTTCCTCTGGATTCTGCAAGTTTAAGCAAAGCTCACATGCAGCAACCGCCCCTCAACCGTCCGCACCCCCTGCCACTCATTGACAGTTGGCTGGAACCACGCCGCTACCTCGTCGCCTGGCTCGCGGAAAAATTCCTCTGATGCGTTGAACGCCAGCATCTGCAACACTTTACCATTTTTATCACGCAGCGCTAATTTAACGTGTTGCCCGTCCGCGCCCATTCGTCGCATGCTCAAAACTGATGCCCTGGTAATTTTTAGCACTGGTTCGGGATTACCATTGCCAAATGGCTCCATTTTCGCCAGATTTGCCACCAATTCCTCATCAATTTCCGAAAAATCATCAATTTCTACATCAGCTCGCGGCAGCAAATATCGCTCTTGGTTTGTAAGCTGCAGCGAATCATAAAACTCATTAACGCGACGACGAAAATCGCCAATTTTCTCAGTTTCCAGCGTCACGCCCGCCGCTGCTCCGTGCCCGCCGCCTTTGATGATAATATCGTCCGCCGCCCGCACGGCATCTGCTGCCGAAAAATCACCAAAACTGCGTGCCGAACCAGTCGCTTCCTCACCGCGCTCGCCAATGATAAATACCGGCTTTTTATATTTCTCCACCAGCTTCGACGCCACAATGCCGATAACACCGTGATTCCAACCATCACTACTGACCACCAGCACCCGGTCATCAGCCAGCTTCTCGGCCTGCATACACGCTTCCTCAAAAATTGCATCCTGGATACCACGCCGCTTGGCATTCAATTCCTCCAGCTTCTCGCTCGCCTCCAACGCCGCCAGCCCATCGCGCGCCGTCAGCATATCTAGCGCGTGCTGTGCCGTCTCCAGCCGGCCCGCCGCATTCATTCGCGGACCCAAACCAAACCCCAAATGTCTAGCATTGACCTGATCCGGCTCAACACCCGCCACCGCCATCAAGGCTTTCAATCCTGGACGTTGTTGTTTTTTCAACACTTCTAAGCCCCAATACACATTTGCCCGATTTTCATCTGCCAGCGTCACAATGTCGCACACAGTCCCCAGTGCTACCAAATCCAGCAGCCACTTTTCATAGCCATCAGGTAAGCCGTCCAGTTCAGTCTGCAGTGCCTGTACTAGTTTAAACGCCACGCCCGCACCACACAAATCACGAAATGGATAAGTATGTCCCGGAAACTTCGGATTCACCGCTGCCACACTCGGTGGCGGCGTTTCGGCCACGTTGTGATGATCCGTCACCACCGTATCAATCCCTAGGCTGGTGGCATACGCAATCTCCGCATGACACAAACTGCCGGTATCGACTGTCACAATTAAATCTGCGCCCATGTCGCGCACCTTGTCTACCGCGCCCATAGTCATGCCATAACCCTCAACAAACCGGTTTGGAATGAAAGCATCAACGCTCTCAAAACCAAACTTACCAAAGGCATCCAGCAGCAGCGCCGTAGCGCTCAGTCCGTCAATGTCATAATCGCCGTAAATAACAATTTTTTCGCCCTGCTCCCGCGCCTGTTTCAACCGCGCCACTGCCTTTTTCATGTCTGGCAGCAAAAACGGATCATGTTTCACTGCCGCATAATCCGGCTGCAAAAAAGCCTGGCGCGCTGCCCGCGTCATCAGACCGCGCGCTGCTAAAATTTTCTCAAATAACGACATTAGTCTTTGTCGGCCATGCCGCGTTTTGATCGTGCTGAATATTGCTGTGATTTAATCACCATGCTCTGTAATTCCTTAAAGATAGGGAATTGTTTATTTGTAAAATACGTTCGCGAGTTACCCTGTTTTTCACTCTGTAAAAATCCAACCTTCTCCAGCCGCTTCAACTCACGCTGGATATTGCCAGGATCTTCTTTGATCAATTTCGCTAAACCACGAACATGTGTATGAAAATCAGGATACTTAGCGTACACTACTACGATTTTTCGCCGCACCCTAGATGTAATAAAAACGTCTAACATAACCTCCCTAACGCATCTTTCTTATTTCAAGTTTATCACAATTTTACAACACCCGCCAGCATTTTACCGCCAATTTAAAATAACCTGATTAATTTTTGCTATCGTCTCCTCTTTAGACGGCAATATATTATCCTCATAATAATGGTTTAATCCCATAAAATTCTCCTTCACATCCAAAATATGCATTTCATCAACCGTCATATGAAGTTTGTCTACTGCCGCCACCCCACAAAACGGTACCGCAATTACCAGTTTCTCAATTCGGACAGATTTTAAAAAACTCAGTGCCACATCCAAAACCGACAAATCATCACCAAATCCATCACTAGCTAAAATTACCACTCTGTCTTTTAACATATTCTTATCAATTATACCGCCGTCCCCCAGCAGCCGATTGATACGCTGATGTGCTTCACGCTTTTTTTCCTCCAAATAGCCATGGAATTCACTAGTATATTCATTGATCTCGCCGTCAGAAAATTGACTATTGTAAGTAAATTGTCCCGACTGCGACATAGCCCCAAAATTCAAATTTTCTCCAGGAATTTCGATACCCTCGCTCAGTAGCATCATCAGGACACAGTGAAGCTTTACAGCAATTTGCTCGCCAATCAGTACACCACCCTCGCCGATAGCTACCACTGCACAGTTTTCATAACGGTATCTTCCCAGCACCTGATCCGCCAGAATTGCCCCAGCCTGCGAACGACTCTCAAAATACATATGCTTATTTTAGCATTTTTTCGCGATATAATATGGATTATGTATTACTATTTGGTTTCGCCAATAAAAATCGTTCGTAGCGACGCTAGTTCGTTTACCTATTCGTCTGAAGAACGATTGCCAACTGGTACAATTGTCGAAATAGAAATCGGCAAGGCCAAGAGTATAGGCGTCGTCCTACAAGAAGTCCGTTGTCCTGATTTCGAGGTTAAGGCAATTATTAAAAATATCGAAAAATATCCTCTACCAATTGAACTAGTTCAGACAGCCACCTGGATGAGTAAATATTATACAACCCATCAGGCAACCGTCTGGCAGACTATTTTACCGAGCGGATTATCCAAAAAACGTCGCAACTTAAATTTATCTACCTCAGTTATTTCGCCACAAAAACGAATAAAAAATGTATTCACTACCGAACAACGGACTGCCCTACACACTATTGACAATCTACATTCCGGAACAGTACTTCTACACGGCGTTACTGGCTCAGGAAAAACCTTAGTTTATATTGAAGCGGCGGAGCGGGCTCTAAAAGAAGAATTGTCATCAATAATTTTAGTGCCAGAGATTGCCCTGACCTCACAATTAGTTGCAGAATTTTCTACACACTTCCCAAACGTTATTGTAACCCATTCTAAACAAACCGAAGCTCAACGCCATGCTGCCTGGAGAAAGATTATTAGTTCTAACGATCCGGTAGTAGTAATTGGCCCACGCTCTGCACTTTTTATGCCCGTGCAGCAGCTTGGCCTGGTAGTAATTGATGAATGTCATGAACCTAGCTTTAAGCAGGAACAATCGCCCCGCTACTCGGCCTTACGTGTTGCCTCAGTTCTCGCCAACCAACATCGCGCTAAACTAATCTTGGGAAGCGCCACTCCTGCAGTTGCTGACTACTATATTGCCCAGCAATCAAAGATTCCCATCATTACCATGACGAAGCCAGCCCGTGCAGATACAATACGTCCCCATGTCACCCTAGTGGATATGACTAATCGTAATAATTTTACTCAGCACCAATTTCTATCCGACCCATTTCTTAAATCCTTAAATATCGCACTATCGAAAGACAAGCAGGCTCTTATTTTTCACAATCGACGAGGTACCGCATCAACTACATTGTGTCAGGGCTGCGGCTGGCAAGCTGGTTGCCCGCGCTGTTTTGTTCCACTAACTCTTCATGCAGATAAACATAAACTGTCATGCCACATTTGCGGATTTTCAACTAAAGTACCTACTAGCTGCCCCGAATGTCACAACGCAGACATTGTTCATAAAGGTATCGGCACCAAGCGTATTGAGAACGAATTACAGAGGTTATTTCCGAATAAAAAAATTGCTCGATTTGACGGAGACACTGATATAAAATCTACAGTCGATGAGCGTTACGATGAATTAAAAAATGGCGATATAGATATTATCATTGGCACCCAAGTCATCGCCAAAGGCCTTGATTTGCCTCATCTCACAATGGTTGGAGTTGTTCAAGCTGACGCTGGATTATCCCTACCCGACTATTCATCACCCGAACGCACATTCCAACTACTAGCCCAAGTGGTTGGTCGAGTTGGTCGGTCAAGCACGCCAACAGAAGTTATTGTTCAATCATACCAACCAAATCATCCATCCATAACCAATGGTCTGTCGCAGAATTATAACGAATTTTACCAAAGAACCATCAGCCAGCGACAAAAAACCAATTTTCCGCCCTTTACCTACCTATTAAAATTAACCTGTGTTTATAAGACTGAAGCAGCTGCCATTAAAAATGCAAAGAATCTCGCCGAGTTATTAAAGTCTCATTCTGAAAAAATCGATATATTTGGGCCAACACCTGCTTTTTATGAACGCGTCCGCGACACATACCGCTGGCAAATTGTTGTAAAAAGCTCTCGACGCCAATACCTCCTTGAGCTTCTTACTTTACTACCACCAACCCATTGGCAATACGAGCTGGATCCTGTCAGTTTACTGTAATTTCTGGTATAATTATAGTGATGACAAGAGATGATATTATCACACTACCGAACTCACATCTTCGCCAAAAATCAGCAAAAATCCACGTCGTTACAGATGATGTTATAAAATTAGCCGATGATATGACCTCGGCGGCGCTTGATTGGGAAGATTCAAGGCCTCATGAAATCAGTGCTGCGCTTGCAGCAGTCCAAGTCGATAAACTGGAAAGAGTTGTAATTGTACGCGCGGACTTTGATAACAAATCGACTAGAAAATTCGTGACACTCATTAATCCAGAAATCGTAAAATACGAAGGTGAAGTTGTTGAGGATTTTGAGGGCTGCTTAAGCGTTAAGGGTATTTATGGTAAAGTTCCCCGCCACAATAAAGTTCGAGTAAAAGCGATTTCTCTAGACGGAGAAGAGATCCGTATGAAAGCAGAAGGTTTCTTGGCGCGAGTCTTACAGCATGAAATCGACCACTGCAATGGAATGGTTTTTATTGACCATATTAAAGATAAAAAAGATGCTTTTTATACGCTCGACAAGAAAGGCGAGCTTCGTCCATTAGATTATGACAAAGACATTGCCGAAAATAGTATTCTTTGGAACTGAGAATTATAGCCTAATCACCCTAAAAGCCCTAGTAGAGAGTAACTTCAATGTTATTTGTGTCGTCACTAAACCCGACGCTAAACACGGACGCGGACATAAACTTGTTGAGCCGCCAGTTAAAGTATTTGCTAAATCTCATAATATCCCTGTTTTGCAGCCGAATAAAGTCGGCGAAATTACCGAATATATAAAGCAAGTCCAACCAGTTACAGGTATATTAGTGGCCTACGGAAAAATTATTCCTCAATCAGTCATTGACTTGTTTACCCCTGGGATCATTAATGTCCACCCTTCTTTATTGCCAAAATACCGAGGTCCATCACCAATTGAGTCGGCTATTGCTAACCAAGATACTGAAACAGGCGTGTCAATTATGCAACTTGATGACAAAATGGATGCTGGTCCGATATACGCACAAGCTCGCCAAGCCCTGACTGGAAAAGAAACAAAACCTGAATTATATAACCAGCTATTCCATGACGGATCGGCCCTGCTGACAAAAATCCTACCAGACATCGTCGACGGCAGCCTGCAAACAACCCAACAAGATCATTCTGCTGCCACATATTGTAAATTGTTACACAAAGATATTTCGCATCTCGACCCAGAAACAATGACTGCCGCTGAGGCCGATGCCCATGTTAGGGCTTATCTAGAGTTTCCGCGCAGCCGGCTTAAAATTAATAACGTAGAACTCATAATCACCAAAGTACACACTGGCACTAGTCCGCTTTCACCACTTGATGTGCAATGCGCTGACGGTAATTGGCTTATTATTGACGAACTCATCTCCCCAACCAGCGGCCAAAAAATGACTACAGAAGCGTTTCTCTGCGGTCATCAAGTCCAAATTCACTGACTAAGCAGCCAAATCAAAGTCGCTTTGAGCCTGCTGTGGCGCCGAAGGCGCACTCATGCCACCTAAAATAGCATCGCGGTTGGCAATAATTTCCTTCTTCAGCTCGTTCATCACCGCTGCCACGACATCACGATAATCCGGACGATTCACCTCCAGCCACTTCGTAGCCGCAAATTCATCTCTTAGGCGAGTATCGTCAGCTGCCGCACCTGAAGCCTGCAATAACCTCTGGAACATAGGCTCTTGTTGGTAATTAGGCGCATATTTTGCTAAAAATCCTTCCACAACACCCGGAGTCTTATCTATAATATTTGCAAACTCATCCAACTGAGCCTCACTCATACCTTGGCTAAGCCGCTCACCCACCCTTAGTTCCAACTCGCTATAAATATGCTGCAAAAACGGCTTGCGCTGTTCTTCTGGTAAATCATCTAAACCTAGCTCTTTGAGAAACTCTTCATTCAGTTGGAACATAGTCCTCCTCTTCTTTTTTCTATATACATAGATAATTATACCAGTAACTATTTAATATTACTATCCACGCACTATACTAAGCGCATCATTGTATAATTTTTGTAGTTCAACCATCGTCTCATTCATTGATGTTTGAACGATTTCTGCTAAATTAACTCTATTACTTTCACACCAACTAAGCATAGCAGAAACATCATCGCCATCCAGTAAACCATTGAACTCCTCAAGCTTTTTGCTTAGCTTAACCACTTTTGCTAAAATCCGAACCACAAATACTTTATTTACCCCAGTAGACTACAGCGTTTTCTTCACCAATTCCCGCGCGAAGAATTCCAGTTTGTCGCCAATTTCCAGAGTAATCTTTTTCTTCGTTTTCAGGCTCAAGCCGCACATTTCGCCCTCAAAGACTTCCTTAGCTTCCTGCTGTTGGCGCTGCACTGATGATACTTCCACCTCGGCAATTTGCTCCTTACCGCGTTTTACTCGCGCCAGCAGCCCTTTCGCCACCTTGCCGCGTTTTACTTCGCCGCCAGCGATTATTTCCTCGCGCATAGTCCTAAACACGCCTTTTACTTCCAATTCGCCAATTTCCGTCTCGACAACCTCTGGCGCCAGCAGCGCTTCCATCGAATCTTTCGCATCGTCCAATAGCTCGTAAATCACCTTAAAAATCCGCACTTCCACGTGTTCGCGCGCCGCCAATCGCTTAACTGCCGGCGGAAGATCGACATTAAACCCGTAAATTACCGTGTTCTCGCCTACCGCCAAATGAATGTCATTCTCAGAAATATTACCCACACCCGTACCGACGACATGCAGTTCAACTTCGCCGCCCGTATCAATCAGCTTCAAGCTATCCACCACCGACGTCACCGAACCCTGGACATCAGCCTTAATAATCACATTAAACTCCTCAGCATCAAGTTTCTGATTCATCATTTTCAGGATGTCTGCGCCAGTAATATTAGTAGTAGCGGCCATCTTTTCCTGCTCAATTTTCGCTTTTTGCGCCAAATTGCGCGCCTCTTTCTCGCTCTTAGCAATTTCAAATCCATCGCCAAACTGCGGCAACTCCTTAAATCCAGTCACGTTGACTGGCGTACTCGGACCAGCATCTTTAACTGTCTTACCGCGAAAATCCTGAAGCGTCCTAACTCGTCCGTAAGCCGTCCCAGCAACCAAATAATGCCCCGGCCGCAAATGTCCGTTTTCCACCAATAGCCCGACTACCGCGCCACGCCCAGTTTCCATATGCGCCTCAATCACCAAGCCTTCCGCCGGCACGTCCTCATCCGCCCGCAAATCTTCCATATCTGCCACCAGTAGCACCATATCCAGCAGTTTATCCAAATTCTGGCCGGTCTTGGCACTAACTTCCACCATCACCGTATCGCCGCCCCACTCCTCAGGGTTGAGGCCGTGCTCAGACGCCAGCTGCGTTTTTACCAGCTGCGGATTGGCGGTATCTTTGTCAATTTTATTAATCGCCACCACGATTTTCGCATTAGCCGAGCGCGCAAACCGAATCGCCTCGACCGTCTGTGGCTTAACGCCGTCATCCGCCGCCACCACGATAATCACCACATCGGTTAGTACCGCGCCGTGTTGCCGCAGCGCCGCAAACGCCTCATGCCCCGGCGTATCCAATAGCGTAATCATCCGCCCGTTGCGCTTTGCTTGATAGGCGCTAATGTGCTGTGTTATTCCGCCAGCCTCGCCCTCAACTGTCTTTTTATCTAAAATTGCGTCTAGTAAACTCGTCTTACCGTGATCAACATGCCCCATCACGGCCACAATTGGCGGGCGCGGCACTGCCTTATCTGATAATTTTCGTGCATGATGATGGATCTCCGCAGCAGCCGCCTTGCGCTTCAGCTGCACATCCAAACCCAACTCCTCGACAATAATCTGCGCCGTCTCAAAGTCCAGCCGCTGATTAATCGTCGCCGCAATTCCGTTCTTAAACAACTCGCCAATCAGCGTAGTTACCGACAATCCCAGAGTTTCAGCCAATTCGCCAACCGTTACCGAATCCGCGATATTGACGATTTTTTCTGCCATAGTAAGCTCCTCTCACCTCTGGGCGTAGCTACGCTTCAGGGGATTTGTATTATTTTTTCTTTGACTTGCCAAGCGAAAGAGAAATTTTGCGGTTTTCTTTATCAATATCCAAAACCGTAAATTCTTTACGCTCATTCAAGGTGAACACCTTTTCAGGATCCGTCCCGTCGCCGCCAAGCTCTGACACGTGAACCAGCGCCTCAACTGCTGGACTTAGCTGTACAAACGCACCAAACGGCGTAATGCGAGTTACTGTTCCCTCAACCTTCTCACCAGGCTTGAATTGCTCAACCTCGTCCAACCAAGGATCTTTAGTCAATTGCTTCATGCTCAAGCTGAGCCGTTCCTTATCAATAGCGATAATCTTCGCCTCAACCGTCTGGCCGACCTTAACATAGTCAGCTGGATTATTAACACGTTCCCAGCTGATTTCTGAGATGTGAATTAACCCTTCAATTCCTTCAACATTAACGAATACACCAAAGTCGACAACGCCAGTTACGATACCCTTCACCGTATCACCAATCGACAACTTCTGGAAGCGCTCTGCCAGACCCTCTTTAACTGCCTCTTTCTCGGAGAAAATCAGCTTATTAGCCTTACGATCAGCGTCCAAAATCCGTGCCTTAATTTCCTTATTTACCAGACCATTCAATCGCTGTAAAATCTCATCTTTATCGCTAGAGCCAACACGTGGATAATGCTCAGCTGACAATTGCGACACAGGCAAGAAGCCACGAATTCCTTCATATTCAACCAACAATCCACCGCGGTTTGCATCGTATGGCAAAACCGTAATAATTTCACCAGATTCCAGTTTAGCTGCTATCTCGTCCCAACCGCGATCCTTAGCTGCCTTGCGCAATGACAATAATGAATAGCCATCTTCCAGCTCAGAGTCAATAACACTCGCAATCACCGAATCGCCAACTTTATAATTCTGGGAAAAACTGACTTCGCGACGCGGTACCAAACCAACGCCCAAAGGCCCCAAATCGATTAGAATCTCGTGTTTCTTAATTGATAAAATAGTGCCACTAACCGTCTCACCGACTGTGATTTGTTTAACACCATCGCCCGCTTGTGCCAGCAGGTCGTCCATTGTAATTTTGGCATTTGCCATAAGTCTTCTAAAGACCCCTTCCTTAAAATTGATATTATTTCTCGGAGAAACTCATAAAAATATCTCCACAGATTATGGCAATTATATCACAATAGACGGAGGCAAGTCAAAACTACACCAGATAGCGAGATTTCTGGTAGGCGACTGTCAAAAACGCTAAAATACCAACACCAAGAGCTGAAAACACCAAACTCTCTGGACCAGTTTTTGGCAGTCCTTTATCTGTTTGAGTCGATTGCTGAGAGGAATTATTAGATGAAGAACTCTCTGGCTTCACATCTTCAGTTTTAACCTCCGAACGCGCCTCTCCTCTACCACTTTGTTGATCATTAGATTTTTGCTTAGTCGACTCTGAAGCCTTGATACTCTGGCCGTTCTTAGGTCCATTATCTTTTTTCTCTTCCGATACGACCAAATCACTCGAAATTGGTGATGTATTTTGCGATAAAGCAGACTGCCTGACACCATATAACACTGCCAAAGACGTAACCACTAAAATAGCGCCCACTACTACAAAAGCCCCAATAGACCCAGCTTGATTTGCTCGTTTCATAATTATATCTCCACTCAAATTTCCCTTATTATACCATAATAAACTCTCTCGAGTAAAGTTGATGTATAATAGATGTATGATTATTGCGGTTGACACAGGCGGCACAAAAACACTAGTAGCCAGCTTTAATGAGGACAATACACCAAAACAGGTCATTAAATTCCCCACTCCCAAAAGTGTAGACCAGTATATCCAACGCGTGACTGATCAAATTCACCTCATTACTAATAATCAACCAATCGACATCATATCCATAGCCCTGCCTGGGGTTATTAATGAGGGTGTAGCTGTTTGGTGTCAAAATCTGGGCTGGAAAAATCAACCTATTCGCCAACTTTTTTCCCGAAAATTTCCCAATGCAAAGATAATTATTGCTAATGATGCCAACATGGCTGGACTTGCAAGCATGCACCGACTGCCAACAATTCCTCGTTGCGGTCTATATATAACACTTGGAACTGGAGTTGGCACATCGCTTATCCTTAATGGTAGCCTAGACAAATCACTCAATGACTGCGAAGGTGGACACATGATGTTGCATTATAATGGCAAAACCACAACCTGGGAGGAAATTGCTGCAGGAAGAATTTTACGAGAACTTTTTGGTGAACTATCGGAAGGAACATCCTCCAAGATCTGGGAGAATATAGCCGACAGAATAAAAACTGGACTTCAACCGCTTATCGCCTTTACTCAGCCAGATGTTGTTGTTATTGGCGGCAGTATCGGTTCATTCGTGCCTTATTTTTCTAATATTTTAAGCGGTCTTCTAGCAGAGAGTCTACCAGCCGCCATATCTGTTCCAAAGATTATGAGCGCCCCTAGTCCAGAAGAAATCGTATTATACGGATGCTACGACAATGCCATTAGTAAACTTAAACAAAATTAAACACGATTTTCCAAATTTTCACTTCCAGGAAGGACCAGATTTTACTTGGAATCCTGAATTGACAACGGTTTCTTACGAGAGATTATCTTCACAACAAGATTTTGCACAGCTTTTACATGAAATTGCCCATGCTAAACTTAGTCATAAAAATTATCAATACGATATCCAACTCATAGAAATGGAGCGAGCCGCCTGGGAATATGCAGTTAATGAATTAGCACCAAAATACCACCTAAATCTCAGTATGGGCGATCCAGTCGTCCAAGATTTTTTAGACAGTTATCGAGAATGGCTACATAGACGCAGTATCTGTCCACAATGCAGCGCCGTAGGTCTACAAAGAGCCTCTACAGAGTATCATTGTCTCAACTGCCACACAAAATGGCGCGTCAATCAAGCAAAGTCCTGTCAGCTTAAACGCTACCAAATAAAATAAGCCCCGAGCAGAGGCTTATTTTTAAAGAGAATGGAGCGGTCTTATTCTGCAACTGTCTGTGTGGTCTTCTTAGTGCGGCGTGAAATGCGTCCACCCTTAGCACCAGCAATACGAGCTAAAGCTGGATTTGCTGCAAACCCACCAGTCCGACCATTTTTACCGCCTTTACGTCCAATTTTTGCATAAAAATTTGGATCACGAGCTAAGTTTTTTTGAGCAGCCTTTAAGCCGCCAGCCTTTGTCCCTGCCATGGAAAAGTTTTCCTCCGTTTTTAAAAAAGATTTCCACATAAATACTTATGGAAACCCTCACCTTTATATATCACACATGATATGTGTTATGATTATATATTAGCATATTGCTAATACTTTGTCAATATTTACATAGGCGGTTTTTATTGTGAATAAAATATTGCGCTCTGCTATAACATTAGTTATACTAATAAGGTCAGTCACTGACGGCACCTGTTGGAGCTTCAGGCATTATGAGTTCCACCACTTAAAAACCACCCTTTCTGCGAGATGGGTGGTTTTTTTGATTACACAAGGAATTTCACTAATACTTAGACGTATCTAACAAAAAACATCACTCAAGCAAAAAGAGCTGGGCAAGATAAGACCGATCAATGCACCGCCAACAGCTGCGCTGCCGGCCCAGCACCAGCTGTCATTGCTACAAATTGCTCCCTCGTCCAATAGAATTGTCCTGAGATTGGGTCATTAACATAAAACCCGAGCGGATCGTGCGGCTCACCACGAACCCCAACAACTAGACGCACATGCATCGGTATCGGCCCGCTCACCGTTCGGCCTGATGGTGTTTTCCAGCTATCAATTTTTGCACCAATCCGCCATACACCCCACGCAATGACTGGGCTACCATTGTGAATCTGCTGCGCCACGAAATTGGTATTAGCCCCATACGCTACCGACGTTCCGCGACCATACTGACCAGCCGCCCGCGCCACAGGACCAGCATATACACCCCAGCCTGTGCCCGCACCTTGATCACCATTGACATCACCCACAAACTGTACGTTCGGATCATCCCATTCATTTGTCACCTTGTCTCGCGGTCGCGGATGATACCCAAAGCGCTGCAGAATATTCCAATCATTATCATGTACACCACGATATGCCAAGGCCATACGCAGCGAGGCCGCTTCGCAGCTTTGGGCGTACGCCTGACGATAGAATGGTACGTTATTGAGTTTGACAACCCGTGAATTAGTTGTGAACGATGTCGCAATTCGCTCTACACTCGGCAGTCCAAATACTGGCTGCACGCCCGGCTCTACCCAAACCTGAACTTGCCGCTGAAAGCCCATATTGACCACCCGAGCAACCATCGTATTACCACGCCAGGAAATACTCTGAACTGTACCAGATGAAACCCTAAGGCGATCCTGGGCGCTCTTGTGGTCAACTGCCTGATCAAAGGTTATCCATACATCCTGCGCCGCTTGATCAACAGTGGTTCGCCACGGGGACGCCCCCACACCACGCACATGCCCATTAGTGGTGAATGTCTTTTTTACTTCCTCAACGAGAACACCTCCACGAGCTGTCCGCAGACCTTTCGGGATGGTATATGTATACGTTTTGCCCGGCTCCAATTTATCCGCCTTGAATACGTACTCGGTATCGCTCCGCCACGATCCATTACCAGCCGTATCAACCGCTATATTTGGCCGATCCTTCGCATCAATTGCTTCCTGAAATGTCAACTTCAATTCGTCTGATGGCGTCACTGAATGCTCTTTAATTGGCGAACCGATCGCCGGTAGCGGCGCACTTTTCACCGTAAAACGTTTTAACTCTTCCTTCTGGGCTTTATCGTATAATTTGAAGGTGTACTGTGTATCAGGTACTAATAGGCCAGCATATTTCCACGAAAATGTTTGATCATCAGACGACTCACGCTTCAGTACAAGCGCTGGCTCAGTCGTTAATTCTAGATCGCGTAATTTACCCGCCCGTGACCCTAAACGCACCGTCAACGCCTGGTCCATCGCGATCACTTCTTTGCCGTCCAGCGACGTAGCGTCTACCCGTGGTGCTTTTTGCGTCTTGAACGATACATCATGGATTGTCGCATTACCAAACAGCGAACGTTTCGCCCCCGGGAACGCCACAGTGTAATTTGTATCAGCTGCCAGTGGTTGGTCGGGCGTAAACTCCACCTCAGAAACGCCGAACAATTGTCGCTTTTCGCGCCACGTGCCACGCACTTCTGGTGTAATCTTCGGTTTTACTTCGCCCAATTGCTGACTAAACTTTAGGCAAACTGGACGGTCGACTTCCTGCAAGGATTCATCAGACACACGCTCGACACTGATATTGCCACGTGTTGTAATAACAAATAACGTCCCAACTACTATCACCGCCAAGGCAACGATACCGCCACCAATAATAATCCACAATTTTGGCCGCCTTAACCAAGACGTGCACATCGCCACAAACCCGCTATGCTTCGGCTTAAGACGCTCTGGTTTCTCTGTTTGTTTCTTATCCATTTCTCATCATTGTATCATACTTATACTACTCGCAAACGCCTCCGGCAAAAACGAAAAAAGACTTCCTATTCGGAAGTCTTTTTTATAATTCGGCACCGTGCTAGTTTCCCACTTTCGCAGTATAATCGCCGCTGAGGAGCTTAACTTCTGTGTTCGGAATGAGAACAGGTGTTTCCTCCTCGCCATGGGCACCGAAGGAGGGGGTTTAAAGCGCTTGGTTCCACATATACTCGCGTGGTGGGCCAAACCCCTTTCTTCGATGTCCAGTTTTCTGCACGGAATTGAGAATTGTTAATTGACCGGCACTTGTTGAAAAGCACCAATTACTAGTCAAGTCTACCTTATCCGCGAGCGTCATGCAAGCATAAACGCTAGCAGACAAGGACATAAAAAGGCAATGGGACTATTAGTACGCTTTAGCTCCATGCATTGCTGCACTTCCACCTTGCGCCTATCAAACAGATAGTCTTTCTGTGTCCTCATAGGGAAACCTTATCTTGAGGTTAGTTTCGCGCTTAATATGCTTTCAGCGCTTATCTAGTCCGCACATAGCTACTCGACAATGCAGCAGGTGGCCACAATCGATACACCAGAGGTGCGTCCGCCCCGGTCCTCTCGTACTAGGGGTAGATCCTCTCAAGTTTCCTATCGTCCATACCGGATATAAACCGAACTGTCTCACGACGTTC